>Ga0315542_1000905_pt1 | contig 18772 bp, 12 predicted proteins | sample SalMarSW160120MG_FD_202541 | JGI IMG/M metagenome (GOLD analysis project Ga0315542, IMG submission 202541) | Salt marsh sediment microbial communities from the Plum Island Ecosystem LTER, Massachusetts, United States - Salt Marsh Sediment SW1601-20 ...
TAAGGATGTCCCGGTAATCCTTATTCTGGGTGGCTCTCTTGGTGCCGACACTATAAACAAGAGCCTTTCAAAAAATATTGACAGGCTGTTGGATTCAGGCTGCCAGTGGCTGTGGCAGACTGGAAAGAACTATTTCAGTAATATAAGTGCATTGGTGAATTCTCCGGGGACCAGTAATATTTCAGCACACGATTTCATTAACAGGATGGATTATGCATATGCTGCAGCCGATATAATTATCTCGAGGGCAGGGGCAGGTACCATATCTGAACTATGCCTCGTTGGCAAACCGGTAATCCTTGTTCCTTCGCCTAATGTGGCCGAAGATCACCAGACCAGGAATGCCCTGGCGCTTACTTACAGGAATGCCGCAATTATTGTACGTGATAATGAAGCACAAAAACGACTTGTTGATGAGGCAATAAAACTTGTTTCAAACAAAGCAGATAGAGATATGCTTTCAGAAAATATAAAGAAAATGGCTGACAAAGATGCAGATGTCAGGATAGCAAATGAGATACTTAAGTTAGCCGGAGCATGATTGACTTCAGGAACATAGAAGGCATCTATTTTGTAGGGATCGGGGGAATCGGAATGAGCGCCCTGGCTGTCTATTATGCCCTGGAAGGTTACACCATCGCCGGCTACGACAGGTCGAAAACAAATATTACAGACAAGCTGAATGATCTGGGTTGTGAAATTTCTTTCAGCGATGATACAAACACTATTCCCCGGATGTTTAAAGATACCGGTAACAGGGATAACGTTATTATAATTTATACTCCGGCAATACCCGCGGAAAACAGGGTATTTTCATATTTCAAAGAAAATGGTTACGGGATCTTTAAAAGATCGGAAGTGCTGGGCCAGATATCTTCTGCAACCGACACCATTGCAATAGCAGGAACACATGGTAAGACAACAGTATCGGCTATGACCGCTCACCTGTTTAAACAATCACATATCGACTGCTCTGCATTTCTCGGAGGGATATCAAAAAACTATGATTCTAATCTGCTGGTTGGCGACGGACGCTACACAGTAATTGAAGCAGATGAGTATGACCGTTCCTTTCATCGGCTCAGTCCGCTGATTGCAGTTATCACTGCCGCTGACCCTGATCACCTCGAAATATACGGAGATCTTAAGACAATGATAGCCGGGTATAATGAATTCTGCAAAAGAATAAGAACAGGCGGCATCCTGGTAATCAACAACAGGATAAAGGATATAATTAGCCGGCCGGAAGGAGTCGAATGTTTCACATATGGAAGTAGTCCTGATTCTGATTACAGATATACCGATATTGAGCACAGGGTAAATGATTACAGCTTCAACCTAAAAACGCCGGATAATATAATCACCGACCTTCATTTCCCTTTTCCCGGGATAATAAATATTGAGAATATGACCGCAGCTATTGCTGTTGCTCTGAGATGCGGCATATCAGAAGATGAATTACGAAAAGCTGTCTTGATTTTCCAGGGCGTCAGAAGACGATTTGACATAAGGGTAAACATTCCGGGACTGGCATACGTGGATGATTATGCCCATCATCCGGAGGAGATCAGAGCATGTATACACTCGTTACGCGAATATTTCAGGGGAAGAAGAATTACAGGGATCTTCCAGCCGCACCTTTTTTCAAGAACCCTTAATCATTCCGCGGGATTTGCAGAAATTCTTGACCAGCTCGATGAAGTTATCCTGCTACCGGTTTATCCTGCGAGGGAAAAACCGGTACTGGGAGTGACTTCGGAGCTGATATTTAACAAGATGAAGAACGGACATAAACAGTTGATGGAACTGGAGGATGTAACAGAAAAGCTGGATATAAAAAAACTGGATGTTCTGGTGACTATTGGTGCCGGTAATATTGATACACTGGTAGAACCCATAGAGAAAAAACTGAAAACAGAAAGACAGGCATGAGCAGGTTTTTTAAAATATTATTGATGATCCCGGTTTTATACCTTTTTATAATACCTGTCTGGTTTGCATCCTCTTCAAACTCAAAACCATGCAGAGGCATAGAGATCAACATTAAGGATTCGGCTAATTATCATTTTGTTACTAAAAGACAATTGTTGAACATTATTTCAGCAGACAATATGAAGATCCTTGGTCAGCCTGTTAAAAGAATCTCAACAGGTGAAATAGAGAGCAGGATCTGTGTTCTGAGAGAACTCAAAGAAGCTGAGGTTTACATGACTATTGACGGAACACTTCATGTCTATGCAGATCAGCGTAATCCTGTAATGAGGGTTATTCCTGACGGAGGAGGTGACTATTTTATTGATGATGAAGGCTTTGTGATAAGAAAAAGGAATTTATATACCCCAAGGCTTCATATCATTGAAGGCAATATTAATATCAGCCAGGCAATGCTTAACGGAGTCAGCGTTCTCGACACAAGTATAAAATATTCAGTGCTTAAGGATGTATATCAATTTGTTAAGTATATAAATGATGATTCATTCTGGTCGGCACAGATTGACCAGATTTTTGTAGACAGCAGGGATGAGATAGATCTTATTCCAAGGGTAGGTAATCACAAAGTTCACCTCGGTACCTTTGAGAACTTCAAAGGCAAGCTGAGAAACCTTGAAGCATTTTATAATCAGGTTTTACCCGAAGTGGGATGGAACAAATATTCTCTAATAGACCTTGAATATAAGGACCAGGTAGTATGTAAAAGAAGATAGTAAGAAACCATATTTAATTCATATGAACAAGAAAGAGCAGTATGTAGCAGCTATCGACATTGGAACAACCAAGATTGTTGCCATTGTTGGTAAGAAAGGCGAGAACGAAAAAATCGAAATTCTCGGGTTAAGCAAAGCCCTTTCGAGGGGTGTAAAAAGAGGTGTTGTCCTGAATATTGAAGAAACAGTAAATGCTATCCAGACCACTGTTGATGATGTGCAGAAGAGGTCCGGGATCGTGTTCTCCGAGGTATTTGTCGGAATCGCCGGGCAGCATATTAAAAGCATGAAAAACCGCGGATATATCACGCGTGAAGCCTATGAAGATGAAATCAAGAAAGAGGAGGTCTTCAAGCTGATTGACGACATGCATAAGATTCACATCGATATAGGGGAGGAAATAATACATGTTATTCCGCAGAATTTCATTGTCGATAACGAAACCGGCGTCAAGAGTCCTATAGGTATGTGTGGCAGAAGGCTGGAAGCCAACTTCCATATCGTAATAGGGCAGGTGGCAGCTGCTAAGAACATCGAAAAGTGCGTCAGGAAGGCCAACCTGGTGGTGAAGGATATGATCCTTGAACCGCTTGCATCGTCCGACGCAGTTCTTACAGACGACGAAAAGGAAGCCGGTGTGGTCCTTGTGGATATTGGAGGAGGAACAACTGATGTAGCCGTTTATTATGATAATATAATCAGGCATACGGCAGTGATACCTCTGGGGGGCAATGTTGTTACAAAAGATATTAAGGAGGGATGTGCAATTCTGCAACGCCATGCCGAACAGCTTAAGATACAATACGGGTCGGCACTTGGTGATATTGCTCCTGAAGATAAAGTAGTTGCGATTCCCGGTATAAGCGGCAGGGAACCTAAAGAGATATCCTTCAGAAGCCTTGCTTATATAATCCAGTCGAGGATGGAAGAGATAATTGATTTCATAAATTTTGAAATACAGAATTCGGGATACGCTGACAAGCTTGCTGCAGGTGTTGTTATTACCGGAGGTGGTGCAATGTTGAAACACCTTCCTCAGCTTATGAAGTTTAAAACTGCAATGGATGTAAGGATAGGCCTGCCAAATGAACATCTGACAGGTACTGCAAGGGATGAAATTAACCAGCCAATGTATGCCACTGCTGTTGGCCTTATAATGCGAGGCTTTGAATATATTGAGACATACAGGAAAACTTTCAGTGCAGGACGGCAGGATGAATATATCAGACCTCCTCATGTTAACATTTCTGAAAGAGAGCTTGAAGAGGAAGTATCTGTTCCCGACCAGGAACCGCAGGAAGTAAAAACCTCCCTGGCTGAAAAAATAAAAATGATGATGTCGAAAATGTTTGAAGTTGAGGATCAGACTATCAACTGATAAGGATTAAATATGGTTTAAAGATTGATAAATAGCTGTTCAGGAATATAAAAAATATAAACTATGTCAGACGATATAATGAATTTTGATCTGCCTGTTGAAAGATCGTCGATTATTAAGGTACTTGGTATTGGCGGTGGTGGCAATAATGCTGTCAATCATATGTTTGAAAAAGGCATCAAGGATGTGAATTTCATTGTCTGCAACACTGATCACCAGGCCCTTGCCTCAAGCCCTGTGCCGGTCAAGGTGCAGATAGGGGAGGCACTTACCGAGGGTATGGGTGCGGGAAGCCAGCCAGAAAAAGGCAAAAAGGCCGCACTGGAGAATGTTGATGATGTAATGAAAGCTCTTTCCGGAAATACCCGTATGGTTTTCATAACCACGGGTATGGGAGGAGGCACCGGAACAGGTGCAATACCGGTGATTGCCAAAGCATGCAGGGAGACAGGGCTTCTGACCATAGCAGTAGTGACGATCCCTTTCAAATCGGAAGGTAAGGTGCGAATAAGGTACGCTATTGACGGTATCGGCGAGCTTAAAGATCATGTCGACTCGCTGCTCGTGATCAACAACGAAAAACTCAGGGAGATTTATGGCAACCTGGGTGTCTCATCAGCATTTGCCAAAGCCGATGATGTTCTTACAACGGCTGTTAAAGGCATCGCAGAGATCATTACTGTTACCGGATATATAAATGTGGATTTTGCAGATGTGGAAACAGTAATGAAAGATTCAGGCGTTGCCCTGATGGGAATGGGTCAGGCAGCAGGTGAAAACAGAGCTGTAAGGGCTATTGAAAATGCACTTGCTTCACCTCTGCTGAACTCGAATGATATTACCGGCGCAAAAAGTATACTGATAAATATATCATCCGGGCTCGGGGAACATGAACTTACAATGGACGAACTGGGTGAAATAACAGATTACATGTACGATGCAGCTTCAGAAGATGCACTGATAATCAGGGGATTGTCACAGGAAGCATCTCTTGGCGAAAGCATTAGCGTAACTGTGATAGCAACAGGTTTTGAGGCAAACAGCATATTCCAGCCGTATAAAGCTAAAAAAACCAGGAAAGTCGAACTGTTATCCAATTCACCGATTACACCGCCAAGGATCATTCCTGATAAAAACGAAGAGGCATTCAGGGTGCATGAAAAGGGCCATGGTTCGATTATTACAGATTTTGAGGAAGAATCGCAGGGAGTTTTTAATTTCAATATGGCAAACAGTGATGAAATGGAGATGGCCAGGGAGAGGAACAGGGAAAATGATGAGGAATTGCAGGAGAAACCTGAAGCTACGCTGAAGAAGGTGAAACATATGCAGAATATCATAAAAAAAGAGGGACTTTCAAATAAGACAATGAAGGAAAACATTGATACATTTGAAGATGTCCCTGCTTATATCAGAAGAAACATGTCGCTGGAGAAGCCTGATCCTGCTTCTGAGAGCAAGCTCTCAAAGTTCACTCTTACTTCTGATGATGATGACGGACCTGTTCTGAGGGAGAACAACGCCTACCTGAATGATAACGTGGATTGAGGATTATGCTCCTTATTTTCTATATTTGCGCTGATGGTAAGGAACCTGTCCATATTATTTTTTCTAGCGCTTTCGTCCGGATTGTATGGTCAGAAGCAGGTTCCTGCAAAACACAGGATCCTTAAAGAGTGGACTCTCTCGCCAGATCGTATCGAAGAGAAAATAATACCCATTGATACCGTATTTTCACTGTTCCATCGCTACAGGTTAGCAGACAGGTACTCCGCATTTAATGCAATGCTGGGTAACTATGGCCTGCCTTTCTACCAGATAAATTTCTTTGACCGCGTTACTGATCCTGATGAATTCCTATATGCATATTATTATCCCTTAATGCATGTTCCTACCAATGCTGTTTTCATGAATACACAGGTGCCCTTCACCGAAGCGGTATGGACATACGGAGAACCAAGGGAAACATCAGAGCAGACATTCAGGATCCGTCATTCACAAAACGTAAACAGGTATTTCAATTTCGGTCTTATATATGATATAATCTATAGTCTCGGCCAATATAATTACCAGAGAGCAGAGGATAAAACCTTTACATTCTACTCATCATATACCGGGCCAAGGTATAAAATGTATTTTTCCACTGGCATCAATAATATAACCTCTTATGAAAATGGTGGAATTACCAGTGCAGATCAGCTTCCTCTTTACGAGACCCGGGATGTGCCTGTAAACCTGGGAGGGCTGAATAAAGCGGTCAGCATTCTCAAAAACAGAAACATAATGATTGTCCAGCGTTATACTCTTGGAAAACCTGCCAGACCGAAAGATACCACAGAGCAGAAACAGCCTGGAGTATTTGGACTGAGCGGCACATTCTCCCATATCCTGACCTGGGAAACCAATAAGCGGACATATTCCGACTCATACCCGGGGGCAGGTTATTACGATACTATATACTTAATAAGCAAGGCTTCAACTTTCGATTCATTATATTCAAGGAGCTTTAAAAACACGATCCGATTTGATTTTGCTACTAACCAGACCCGTAAATTCAGACTGGGAGGAGGAGTAGGACTCAGGAATGAACTTTTCCGCTACAGTCAGATAGTGCCGACTCAAAGCATACCAGCATCGGAGGTCCGTAATTGGAATAAAAGCAATAATGTCATTGTAGGCAGGCTATTTAATGATATAGGAGAGAAATTCAGATGGACCGCGACAGGAGAATTGTTCCTCACCGGTTATCGTGTTGGTGATTTCAGTTTAAAAGGATTGATCTCAGAATCATTCTTATGGAAAAAAGGTCCGGCAAGATGGGATATTACAGGAGGTGTGGAAAATATTCAGCCATCATTCTGGTTTGAACAATGGGGTGGCAATATTTTTGAGTGGCACAACAATTTTTTAAAAGAGTTCAGAATAGACCTCGGGACCAGGTATTCATATCCTGCCCGCAAGACGGACCTGAAATTTAATTATGCAATTATTGATAATTATACGGATTTCAATACTTATGCACTTCCTTCACAGCATACCGGAGGATTATCGGTTGCGTCCCTGACTGTCAGTAAGGAATTCATAGCCTGGAAGTTCCACCTCTCTACCGATCTGCTTATTCAGGAAAGCAGTAATCCCGATATTCTTAATCTTCCACTGTTTACAACACGTACAGCAGGCTTTTTTGAACATCTTTTCAGGTTCAAACAAACCAATGGTAAACTTAATGTGCAGCTCGGGGCCGATGTGACTTATCATACAAATTATTATGCTTATTCATACATGCCGGCAACCGGAAGGTTTTACAGGCAGGATCTGATAAAAACAGGTAACTATCCTTTTATAAATGTTTTTCTTAACCTGAAGATCAAAAGGACACGATTCTTATTAATGTACGACCATGTAAACCATGGCCTGATGGGAAATAATTACTTCATGGTACCTTCTTATCCTATGAATGTCAGGATGTTAAGGTATGGACTAGCATGGACTTTTTATAATTAAAATATTGTTGTATCTTTGCACCCGCTTTTTTGGAGAAAAGTGAATGTTTAACCAATATAACATCTTTGATAAAAAAGTTATTTAATTTAATCATAATACTAGCAGCAGTTTTAACTTCCTGTTCTAATAGTCGTCATTCCTCTGATACTCTTAAATCTGTTTCCTTCGATCTTGATTCAATAATTAAGAGAGGAAGACTTATTGCCGTAACGGAGCTTAATTCGACGAATTATTTTATTTATAAAGGTGAACCAATGGGATTTCACTATGAATTGCTGAAGGAATTCACCAATCACCTGGGGATAGATCTTGAAATTATTACAGAAAACAATCTGGATAATGCTTTTAATATTCTCAATTCAGGTGAAGCAGATCTTCTTGCAATAGGGCTTACTGTAAACGCAACGCGGAAGAAGGAGATTGAGTTCACAGAACCTATACTGGAAACTCGTCAGGTGCTTGTGCAGCGAAAACCACGCAAATGGCGCTCAATGACAGAGGATAATGTTAACAGACTCCTGGTAAGGAACCAGCTCGACCTGGCGAATAAGAATATTTATGTTCAGGAAGGTTCTTCCCATTACAACCGGCTGAAGGCTCTGGAGGAAGAGATAGGTGATTCGATCAACATTATTGAAGTACCGTTTGAAACAGAAGAGCTTATAAAAAATGTGGCGGAAGGTGAGATTGAATATACAATCAGTGATGAGAATGTTGCTGTTGTGAATTCACATTATTACCCCGATATAGACATAAGTACACCAATAAGCTTTAATCAGAACATTGCTTGGGGAGTACGTAAGGAAAATTCAGAGATGCTTTTAAATGAACTGAATAAGTGGATTTCCAGATACAGGAAAACACGTTCATACGCTTTATTGTATGCTAAATATTTCAGGAATTCACGTTCAGGTCAGATCATTAAGAGTGATTATTATTCCCTGAACACCGGTAAAATTTCGCAGTGGGATGGAATGATAAAGAATGCAAGCACTAACATTAACTGGGACTGGCGCCTGCTGGCATCACTCATCTGCCAGGAGTCTCATTTTAATCCAACAGTGGAATCTCATGCAGGTGCATACGGTCTGATGCAGGTTATGCCCCTTACTGGAAAACGTTTTGGAATAGATATCACATCATCGCCTGCCAGCAATATCAAAGCAGGTACAATGTATATTAGATGGCTGCAGTCGATTTATGATCATAAGATAACGGATGAGAATGAGAGGCTGAAATTTATCCTTGCTTCATATAATGCAGGACCAGGGCATATACTTGATGCAATGAAGCTGGCCGAGAAAAATGGAATGGATCCGCAGAAGTGGGACGGTAATGTTGCCGTATGGCTATTAAAGAAATCGGAACCAGAATATTATAACGACACAGTTGTAAAAAACGGCTATTTCAGAGGAACTGAGTCAGTCAATTTTGTAAGTGAAGTGCTTGACAGGTTCGAACATTATAAAAACCTCGTGCCGCAAAATTTCCTGGGGCACCTTAGCATGGTTATTAACTGAGTGATGGCATAAAGGGTAGTAAGCGGCCTGATTTTCAGCAACAAATTACTTTCAGATTCATCAGGGCTGAAAGGCAATGAGACCTTAATCGTATCTTATTGCCTTTACGGGAGTTATCCTGCTTATCAGGTTCGACGGAACCAGCAGCATAATAATAATAGCTGCCATTGTTCCAGCATTGAGCATCAGTATATGTAACAGGTTAAGATTAACAGGGACAGTCTTAATGTAGTATGATGAAGGGTCAAGCGTGATGAGTCCTGTTTTCAGCTGTAAAAATGCCAGCCCTATTCCTATAAGATTGCCCCACAGTAGCCCCTTGGCTATCAGGTAAGCTGCCTGATAGAGAAATACCCTGCGGATTATTTTGTCATCCGATCCCACTGCTTTAAGGACACCTATCATATTTGTTTTTTCCAGGATAAGAATAAGCAGTCCGGATATCATATTGAATCCGGCAACCACAAGCATCAGGAAGATAATAATTATCACATTGATATCCTGAAAGTTAAGCCAGTCAAAGATTTGAGGGTATTTTGTCCTGATGTTAATAACCTTAAAGGTTTCCTCGCCCTCTTTTATTTTATATCCCACGGCTTCCCTGATAGCGGCGGTCATCTCTTCGAGTTTATCAAAGTCATTAATAAATATTTCGAATCCGCTAACCTGGTTGTCATTCCATCCGTTGAGCCTCTTAATGTGACCGATGTCGCAAAAGACATACATCTTGTCAAATTCTTCCAGGCTCGTTTCATAAATACCGCTTACAGTGAATTTTCTCAGACGTGGAGGATCCTGAACGAAAAACATGGAAAATGAGTCTCCGGTATGAAGCAGCAGCATATCAGATATCTTCTTTGAAATGATCACTTTATCAGTCCTGCTGGTATCATTTACAGTGAAAACGGATCCATCAACAATATTACTTTTAAAGTAGCTCCAGTCGAAATCACTGCCAACACCTTTCAGAACAACACCCTGGATATCCTCATCAGTTTCAATGATACCTGCCTTTGTGGCAAATACCTGGACGTGCTTTACTCCGGGAAGGTTCTTTATTTTTGGTATAAATTCCTGCCCCTCGTTTATAGGTACTGTTTCGAAGGATATATTCGAATCAAAATTCACAATCTGAATGTTTGATCCGAATCCCACCACTTTTTCCCTTATCTGCTGCTTGAAGCCTGTGAGTATAGCCACTGCAAGTATCATAACAGCAAGACCCATAGCAATGCCGATTATAGCAATAACATTTATTGGCCTTGAAAAAGAGGTACCTTCGCGTCTTCCTTTAATAAGTCTGTGAGCTATGAAATAGGGTAGATTCATATAATTTACGTGCTCAAATTTAATAATTCTGTTTGTAACATTGTCTCAGTCCTGTTTAAATAGAGACCTTCCTGGAGTTTAGGGGTTGTTGAAGAAATCCTTTGTGAACCTTAGTGTAACCTTAGTGTACCTTCGTGGTAAAACCTAATTCATTGAACCACAAAGTATCACAAAGTGCACCACAAAGGAACACAAAGGGTAAGATGACAAATTCCCGACTTTTTCAACGGCCCGGATATGTATAGGGAAGGATGGGGGTATTTTGAAATAAAAAACCATTAGATTTACAATATAATTCTATGTTTTGATGAAAAGGTCGTTCCCCTTTTTTCTTGCGCTGACACTTTTTGCCGTCTCATGTTACGGGGTTCAGGATAAACCTGTAGCCGGAGCCAGCAGAATCGAACTTTACAGGCATCTCATTGAAGGAAAGTCTGTTGCTGTTGTTGCAAACCAGACATCTATGGTCGGAAAGAGACATCTGGTTGATACTCTGATTAATATTGGCATTAACATAAATGCCATCTTTGCTCCTGAGCATGGATTCCGGGGCATCGCCGATGATGGGGAAATTATTGAAAATGAGAGGGATCCTGGTACCGGGATTCCGATAATCAGTCTTTATGGTACCCACCATAAGCCCACCGCCGGGGAATTAAAAAACATTGATGTTGTACTTTTTGATATCCAGGACGTGGGCGCCAGGTTCTATACTTATATATCAATTCTGCATTATCTGCTGGAAGCATGTGCTGAAAATAATGTAAAGTGCATCATTCTTGACCGTCCCAACCCAAATGGTTTTTATTTTGACGGCAATATTCCCGATACTGCTTATAAATCGTTCGTTGGAATGGATCCGGTGCCAGTTGTTCATGGTATGACTGTCGGCGAATATGCAAAAATGTTAAATGGGGAAGGCTGGCTCAAAAACAGCGTTAAATGCAATTTAACAGTTATTAAGTGTAAAAATTACACTCATAAAACTCTTTATGAACTACCGGCAAAACCTTCGCCCAATCTTCCAAACCAGGTGTCTGTTTACCTTTATCCTTCCCTCTGTTTTTTTGAAGGGACAAGCATATCGGTCGGCAGGGGTACCCTGTTCCCTTTCCAGGTTTTCGGCTCACCTTTATTGCCTGACAGGGGATTCAGCTTTATTCCCGAAAGTGTTCCGGGTGCAAAGAAACCACCGCTCCTTGGCGTCAGGTGCTTTGGTTCCGATCTTCGTGATGCTATTAGGAAAAAGCTGATCCCGAAACCTGAGCTTAATCTGAGCTGGCTTATAGAAGCATATAAGGATTTTCCTCAAAAAGATAAATTTTTCATGCCCTATTTTGATGTTCTTGCAGGGGGGCCGGTTTTAAGAGAACAGATCCAAAAAGGCATGACACAGGAACAGATAAGGGAAACATGGAAGGCAGGACTGGCGAAATTTGCAAAGATCAGGGAGAAGTACCTTTTGTATAAATAAGGGTTATCCCATTATTATTTCATGGATTTTGATGAGAGATTTTCAAGCTTATTGAAAGAGGTTGTCAGCCCTCTTATAACAGCGGAACTGAGACCCTGATGTTCCATTTCATTTAAACCCGAAATAGTAATTCCCTGGGGTGTTGTCACTTTGTCAATCTCCCTTTCAGGATGATTTGTAGTTTCCATTATGAGTTGAGCGGCCCCTTTAATAGTCTGTGCTGTAATAAAATGAGACATTTCTGAATTAAAACCGATCTCAATACCGCCCTGCGACATTGCCCGCATGAACCTTAACGCAAAAGCAATTCCACAGGCCCCTATTACTGTGGCAGCATTCATCAGATCTTCGGGAATGATCACTGTTTTACCCATTTTACTAAATATGGTGAGCACCTTTTCTTCATGCCCCTGATCACAATTATTAAATGAAATGCAGGTCATTGACTCACAAATTTCAAGTGCAGTATTTGGCATTATCCTGGCAATGGGCATTATTCCAAGCGCCGATTCAATATCTTTATGACTAATCCCTGTAATTGTTGACATGATAACCTGAACGCTTTTCAGACTCTTTTTAATCTCCTCCGATAGCTCCCCAAACTGTTGCGGCTTGATTGACATAACAACCATATCTGAGTGACTTGTTGCTTCATGATTATTGTCAATAGCCTGAAAACCAAGGTTTTTCAAGAACTGAATCCTTGTTTCACGTTTATCTGTGATAATTAATTCTTTGATGGTAACCTGCTTTGAATTAATCAATCCCTTTGCCAGAGATGTACCGAGGTTGCCTCCACCAAGAATGGCAATTTTGTATCTCTTCATGATTTAAAGTTAATGTGCAAAGATAATTATTTACCGGCTGGTTTGGTCAATTTATAAGGATAGGACAGAATATAAAGCTGATTATAAAGAATTTTCCGCAGATCTCGCTGATTTTCGCAGATCCTTATATTTTCTTCTGCGCAAATCTGCGTAATCAGCGGTAAAATAACAAAGTACCGGGAACTGCCAACCTGGAACCAGGAACTTTGAACCTTTCTTTACATCCCCCCAGCCCTCCCGCTACGCTGAAGCTATGCGGGACAAGCTCTTCAAAGGGGGAGTTTTGCCTGGAACCTTAAACATTAAACTCTTCCCGGGTAAACCATCAGGGCTTCTGCCAGTGTTTTCATAGCATTCCCGAGATCTTCAATGTTCAGCACATAGGCAATTCTTACCTCGTTCCTGCCGTAACCGGGTGTTGAATAAAAACCTGAAGCCGGAGCTACCATAACTGTCTGGTTTTTATATTCAAACTCTTCAAGAAGCCACTGAGCAAATTTGTCTGCATCGTCGACCGGCAGCCTGACCACTGTATAAAAAGCTCCTTTTGGTTTAGGGCAATATACTCCGGGGATATTATTCAGAGCCTCAACCATGAAATTACGCCGGGCACAGTATTCTTTGTTAACTGTTTGAAAGTACTCAGGCGGAGTATCTATTGAAGCTTCACCTGCTATCTGGCCAAGTCCGGGAGGTGAAAGACGTGCCTGTGCGAACTTCAGGGCGGTGGAGATTACTTCTTTGTTTCTGGTAATAAGAGCACCAATTCTGACCCCACATTCACTATATCGTTTCGAAACAGAATCGAGCATTATTACATTCTCGTCAATATCTTCAAGCTTCATTGCGGAAAAATGTTCAGCTCCGTCATAGCAAAACTCCCGGTAAACTTCATCGGAAAAAAGAAAGAGATCATGTCTTTTCACAATATCTCTCAGATGAAGAAGCTCTTCTTTTGAATATAGGTATCCGGTCGGATTGTTTGGGTTACATACAATTATACCTTTTGTTTTTGAAGTGATCTTTTTTTCTATGTCACCTATCGGAGGGAGTGCAAAATCGTTTTTAATAAATGATGTAACAGGAACGATTTTTATTCCGGCTGATATGGCAAATCCGTTGTAATTAGCATAGAATGGTTCAGGGGTGATAACCTCTTCGCCAGGATTTACGCATGAATTAAATGCAAAAAGAATTGCTTCAGAACCGCCTGTTGTAATTAGTAACTGGGTATAATCTATGTTTATGCCGGTTTTTCGGTAAAATCCGGCCAGCTTTTGGCGATATGATTCGTTTCCTGCCGAGTGGCTATACTCAATAACTTTCTGATCGATATTTTTTATAGCGTTTAAGGCAACCTTCGGCGTAGGAATATCGGGCTGCCCGATATTAAGATGATATACTTTCCTGCCTTTTCTTTTTGCTTCCTCTGAAAATGGAACGAGTTTCCTTATTGGTGAGGAAGGCATCACTTTGCCTTTTTCTGATATTGCCGGCATAATTGGTTTAAATTGTTAAGCTTTTACAAAAGTAAAAATTTTGTATAAGTAATAATATGATTTATCTCCTGTACGGGTTTTTTCTTTTCTCCCTCTCTTCTTCAGCTTTGTAAACTTTTTTAGCGGTTTCAGATAAATTCCTAATTTTGCAGATCGACTGACTGAATAAAACATAAAACTACCAATGGAGATACCTTCAAAATATGAACCTGGCAAGGCTGAGAGCAAATGGTATGATTACTGGATGAAACATGGTTTTTTCAGAAGCATACCAGATGACAGGGAACCATACACAATTGTGATACCTCCGCCTAATGTGACAGGGGTTCTTCATATGGGACATATGCTTAACAATACTATACAGGATGTGCTGATACGTCGGGCGAGGATGCTGGGGAAGAACGCATGCTGGGTGCCTGGCACCGACCATGCTTCGATTGCAACTGAAGCTAAAGTTGTTGCCAAGCTAAAAAGTGAAGGGATCAATAAAAAAGACATATCAAGGGAAGAGTTCCTGGAACATGCCTGGCAATGGACAAATAGGCATGGGGGAATAATTCTTGAACAGCTGAAAAAGCTGGGAGCCTCATGTGACTGGGAGAGGACACTCTTTACGATGGATAAGGAGAGATATGATTCTGTCATAAAAGTTTTTGTGGATCTTTATAACAAGGGCCTTATTTACAGGGGTGTACGGATGGTTAACTGGGACCCGCAGGCTCAGACTGCTGTTTCTGACGAAGAGGTAAATTATACTGAGGAACAATCGAAACTATATTATGTAAGGTATAAAATTGTTGGATGGAATGATTATGTTACAGTGGCAACAACTCGTCCCGAAACAATACTGGGCGATACTGCTGTTTGTGCAAATCCTGCCGATCCCAGGTACAAGCATTTGAAAGGCAAAACAGTAGTTGTTCCGATGGCGAACCGGGAAGTCCCTTTCATTTTCGATGATTATGTCGACATGGAATTCGGAACAGGTTGCCTGAAGATCACGCCTGCACACGATATCAACGACTATGAAATAGGGATGAGGCACAATCTGGATTCTATAGATATTTTTAATGATGACGGGACATTAGGCTCAAAGGCCGGGATGTTTGTGGGTGTCGACAGGTTTGCTGCTAAAGATCTTGCTGAAAAAGAACTGGAGAGAACAGGAAACCTCATTAAAGTAGTTCCTTATACTAATAAGATAGGCCGGTCTGAAAGGACCCATGCGGTCATAGAACCTAAGTTGTCGATGCAGTGGTTTTTAAAAATGGAAGATATTTCACGCCCTGCACTGGATGCCGTAATGAATGGAGAGGTGCATCTTCACCCGGCGAAATTTAAAAATCTTTACCGGCACTGGATGGAAAATGTACATGACTGGTGCATAAGCCGGCAATTATGGTGGGGCCACCGGATCCCTGCCTGGTATTTTAACAATAATGAGTTTGTGGTTGCTGAGAACATCGGAGAGGCACTTGAAAAAGCAAAAAAGAAAAGTGGCAAGAAAACTTTATCTGAGTCTGATCTCAGACAGGATGAGGATGTACTTGATACATGGTTCTCATCATGGTTATGGCCGATTACCTCTTTTGACGGAATAAATAAACCCGGGAATCCGGATATGCAATATTATTATCCGACAAGTGATCTTATTACTGCACCTGAAATACTGTTTTTCTGGGTTGCCAGGATGATAATTGCGGGGTATGAGTACCAGGGACAGAAACCCTTCAACAACGTATACCTGACAGGACTGGTACGCGATCAGCAAAGAAGAAAAATGTCCAAATCATTGGGGAACTCACCTGAACCTCTTGAGCTTATTAAAGCGTATGGAGCTGACGGAGTGAGGGTGGGAATGCTTTTATGCTCTCCCGCGGGAAACGATCTTCTCTATGAAGACTCACTTCCCGAGCAGGGCCGTAATTTTGCAAACAAAATATGGAATGCCTTCAGGCTTGTAAAAGGGTGGAAAGTCGATGGAAAGATTGTTCAGCCCAATTCATCTGAAGTAGCAATTAAATGGGTAGACGAAACTATTAAAAAGGCAACGGCTGAGATAGATTCTAACTTCAGGAAATTCAGGATCTCGGAAGCCCTGATGAATGTTTATAAACTTTTCTGGGATGAATTTTCAGGATGGTACCTTGAAATTATCAAGCCGGAATACCAAAAGCCGGTCGATAAAGCAACTTTTAAAGCAACAATATCATTTTTCGACAGGCTCCTGAGGTTAATACATCCCTTCATGCCGTTTATTACCGAGGAGATATGGCAGCTTCTCGTCGAAAGAAAAGACGGTGAGAGCCTTATGATAAGCCATATGCCGGAATTAAAAAAATACGATAAAGATCTTATTACACGCTTTGAAGTTATCAAAGAGACAGTAAGCCTGATCAGGACAGTAAGAAAAGAAAGGAATATACCGAATAAAGAGAAACTTGTTCTCTGTATCAGGAATAATGAAAACCTGTTCGACAACGAGCTGCTTTCGGTTATAATCAAGATCTGTAATTTGTCGGAAGTGAAATTTATCAGTGAAAAACAAAGTGATGCCGCTTCGTTTATGGTAAAAACGACGGAGTTTTTTATTCAACTGGGCGATAAGCTTGATGTTGAGAGCGAACTGGTTAAGCTCAGAGCAGAACTGGATTATTACCTGGGATTCCTGGTTTCCGTGATGGAAAAACTTGATAATGAGCGATTTGTTAAGAATGCTCCCGCAAATGTTCTTGATCTGGAGAACAGAAAAAAAGATGATACTGAATCGAAGATAAAGACCCTGGAAGAGAGGATCAGGGAACTGGAGAGTCTGTAAAGTATTTACAGATTAGGGTATTATCTTTCTTGCAAAATAATTCTGGCCGACAAGAACCAGCTCCCAGTCTCTGTTAAGATTAAGTATCCACCCTTCACCCTCGTACCTGCTCTTATCTGCCTTGAATCCTTTAGCAGTAATACGAAGATATTTAAGATTATTCGACACAAGACATCCTCCCTTTTCCACAGTAAGTTTTCCCCAGTTGTCGGAAACACGCATCCTCGTATAGATCGTTCCCAGCGTATCCATTGAATGGATATCTTCAGGTTCAAAGTCAAAATAGGGACTTTCGAGTTCGAGGAATACTACCGGTTTTTCAACGAAAATGTCTATTTGCCTGCTTATCCTTGCTTTAATATCCTCTTCCCGTTTTGATTCCTCACTATGAATTGTCTCGATATCATAGTTAATAGCAAGGCTTCCTGCAACATCACGGCATACATCAGGAAGCTGGATATTATAGATCTCTCTTACTTTCTCACCCAGGTCTGTATCTTCAGATGTGATGGTTGAAAAGTTAAATCCTTTCTGGTCGAGAAGGGTTGCATACAATGCGCCATGTACCGATCCGTACGATCTTGCATACGATTGCATTGAATATATCCTGTCGAGAAATTCCAGTAATCTCTTCTGATATTCTTCAGGTGAGTTGGAAGCAAGTTTTATCTGGGTAAAAGTAGCCAGTCCTTCATAAGTCTCAAACCTGATCTCATCGGTAACATATTTCTGATATAGCTCATGGTTGGCTCCTCTGAAAATAAGCGCATCTCTTATCGCAAGCAGCTGTTCCTCTCCGCTTGAAACAATAGCTTTTCGAAGGGCGTTCCATTCAAGCTTTATAAGAAGCCGGCCGTTTTTCTCATCCATATTCCTGGTGTTGTACCCGGATGATGTAAATCCGATACTTTCCTGGAACCGGTGAAAAAGACTATGTATTGCACGGGTTATTACGCGGTATTCATCATTCTCTGCCGGAAGAGGAGCAAGAGCAAACAGTACGCCTCCAAATTTTACTGAAGAGTTATTTATAACTTTTTCTTTCGGATAGGATCCGGTATAAATACCATCTTTACCCTTAAGGAGACCTTCATTATCAGGGAAATTCGCAGTTATTTTCCTGGTGGCACGGTCTACAAACATCAACGGGCCATATAGATTTTTACCCCATAGTTTACCGTTATCCCTGTTGCATGTTTCTTCAATGGTTTTAAAATAGTTAGAAGCAATTTCCTGTGTGAACCATGTCTCCGGTTCTTTTTCCTTACAACTAAAAAGAATTATAAGCAAAGGGACAATTATCCATTTTTTCATCGGCATTTCTTTTACGGCTGCAAAAATAATGAAAAAATTGTCATAAAGGCAAGCTGTCAGAAAGGATGTCCCGGTTAATCATTTATCTTAACTCTCAGACAGTTTCTTCATCATAACTGACTGTCAGATTATTTTTAGCATTGTCATCGCGGGCTTCTATGATGCTTACATTAAGCTCAAAGCCAATAAGCAAAGCTATGGAGTTGAGATAGAGCCATATGAGTATTACCATTAATGTTCCTATCCAGCCATACAGCTTGTTATACTGCCCTAAGCTATTAACGTAAGCAGAAAATCCGAGAGATGTAAGGATAAAAAGCAACGTGGCCAGTGTCGAGCCAGGAGAAATAAATCTGAAATCGGTTCTTTTAGCAGGAGCAAGGTAATAAAGGAATGAAATGGCC
>Ga0315542_1000907_pt1 | contig 18761 bp, 13 predicted proteins | sample SalMarSW160120MG_FD_202541 | JGI IMG/M metagenome (GOLD analysis project Ga0315542, IMG submission 202541) | Salt marsh sediment microbial communities from the Plum Island Ecosystem LTER, Massachusetts, United States - Salt Marsh Sediment SW1601-20 ...
GACCCGAAGCGCTCGCGGATGGTCATCAGGTCGGCCACCGCCTGCGTGGGGTGGAAGAGGTCGGATTGCAGGTTGATCACGGGCACACGGCTGACGCCGGCGATCTGGAACATGAAGTCGTGGCCCACGCCCCAGTCGCAGTTACGCACGGCGATGCCGTGGCCCATGCGGCCGAGCACCTGGGCGGTGTCGCGGGCCGTCTCGCCGTGGCTCAGCTGCAGCTTCTGCGGGGTCAGGTCGTGGGCGTGTCCGCCGAGCTGGGTCATGCCGGCCTCGAAGGCGTTGCGCGTCCGCGTGCTCTGCTCGAAGAAGAGCATGAAAAGGGTCTTGTCGCGCAGCAGGGCGTGCGGTTCCTCGCGGTAGAACCGGTGCTTCAGGTTCGTGGCCGTGGCCAGCAGAAGCTCGATCTCCGCGTCCTGCCACTCCTGGGTGGCGAGGAAGTGACGCCCGCGCATGGCCTTGGACATGTTCGTCCCCTCTCTCCGCCGGGATGCTGTGGGGGCACGGCGTCCTGCCGGGCCCGGTTCAGACCGCGCCGCCGCCGGGGCCGGTCGCGCCGGAAGCGGCGGTCGCGGCCAGGTAGGCGGCCGGGAAGGCGGCGTAGAAGGCACAGGCCTTCACGACGTCCTCCACCGGCACGTGCTCGTCGCGCGCGTGGGCCAGCTCCTCCCGGCCCGGCCCGAAGCCCAGGCAGGGCACGCCATGCAAGCCGGAGATGGCCACCCCGTTCGTGCTGAAGTTCCAGCGGGCGATCTCGGGCTCCTCGCCGAACAGGCTGCGGTAGGCCCTGCGGCCCGCCTGCAGGGCCACGTGGTCCTCGGGCAGCGTCCAGGTCGGGTAGTAGCACTCGCGGGGGTAGACCAGTCCGGTCCAGCTCGGCTGCACGAAGCGAGGGATGCGGATCGTGGCCTCGACGCAGGCCTCCCCGAGGGCGTCCGCGACCTCGGCCACGGCGCTCTCGGCGCTCTCGCCGGCCGTCAGGCGGCGGTCGATGTGCAGCTCGGCGTGATCCGGCACGGCGCAGAGGCTGGGGCCGCGGCTGCCGAACCACGTCACGGTGCAGGTGCCCTTGCCCAGGAAGGGATCGCGGCGCAGCCGCTCGTCGAGCGCCGCCAGCGCGGGCACCGCGGGCGCCAGCTTGGTGACGGCGTTGTCGCCCAGCTCGGGCATGGCGCCGTGGCTGGAGCGGCCCTCGACGGACACGCGCAGCTCCAGCCGGCCCCGCTGGCCGCGGTTCAGCCGCAGCGCGGTGGGTTCGGTGGAGACCACCAGCTCCGGTCGCAGCTGTTTCTCCTGCAGGATGTAGTGCCAGCAGAGTCCGTCGGCGTCCTCCTCGAGGACCGACCCGACCATCCAGACCTGGCAGCCCTCGACCAGGCCCAGCTCCCGGATCAGCCGGCCGGCGTGGATCATGGCGGCCATGCCGGCCTTCTGGTCCACGGCGCCGCGGCCGTAGATCTTGCCGTCGTGCAGCCGGCCGGTGAAGGGATCGCAACTCCAGCGGTTGGCGTCCGTGACCCCGACGGTGTCGAGATGGGCGTCGAAGGCGATCACGCGCGGACCGTCGCCCACGCGGCCCAGCACGTTGCCGAAGCCGTCGATCCGGACCTCGGCGAAGCCGGCCGCCTCCATCTCCTGCTGCACCCGGCGGACGACCTTCTCCTCGCCGCCCGAGGGGCTGGGGATGGCCACGATCTCGCGCAGGAAGTCGACCAGTTCCTTCTGGCGCATCCGGACCCGTTGCAGCAATGCCTCTGTCATGAGTTCACCGTTCCCAGCCCATGGCCGACCAGATCTGGCGAGCCTTCTCGCGGCAGCGGTGCGCATCCACCGGTGCCCTGTCGCCGGTGTGGTAGATGCGCCGGCCGCCCACGTAGACGCTCTCGATGTCCCAGGGGTGAAAGTTGTAGAGCAGGTGCGAGAGCCAGGTATCCTCGGTCAGCGGCGTCTTCTGGAAGGTGTTCAGGATGACGAAGTCCGCCGGGGCTCCCGCGTCCAGGGTGCCGAACGGTTCGCCGAAGACCTCGCGGGCCAGGCGGTAGCTCCCGAACCAGAAGCGCTCGGCGCCGCTGTAGCCCAGCGGACCGCGGCCGCCCTCGTTGCCGCGGAAGAAGGTGGTGCGCAGCTCCCCCCACATGTTGTCGTCCAGACCGTCGGTGCCCAGCGCGCACTTGTCGGGGAACCGGTCCACCGGGGCGCGGCCGACGCCGTTGTTCATGTTGGAGCGGCCGCAGTGGACGAGCCAGCAGCCGTGCTCCTCGAGAGTCTGCATGTCCAGGGGGGTCAGGTCGACGCCGTGGGCGAAGATGCTGCCGGGTCGCACCAGGCCGAAGTCGAGCAGCCGCTCGAGAGGATCCTTCCAGCCGCGGTCCTGGCTCACCTCGCGGTCCGTGGCGCCCTCGGCCAGGTGGAGGTGGGCCCCGACGTCGTACTTGCCGCAGAGGTCGGCCAGCAGACCCAGCGTCCGCTCCTCGAGCGTGAAGCTGGCGTGGGCGCCGATCAGCGCGCGAAAAGAAGGCACGCCGCTCGCGGGCTGCTCCCAGAGTTTCTGCACGTAGCGCTCGTTCTCGGCCAGCGTGGTGTCGCGGCTGCCCTTGCCGCCGCGGTCGGTGGTCTCGTAGCAGAGGCAGGCGCGCAGACCGACGGCACGCACGCCCTCCTCGACGTGGTCGAGGGAGTCGCGCACGCTGGTGAGGCTGGAGTGGTGGTCGAACAGCAGGGTGGTCCCGCAGCGGACGGCGTCCCAGGCGCCCGCGACGGCGCTCAGGTAGATCGACTCGGCGTCGAGAGCACGGTCCAGGGGCCACCAGATCTGGGTGAGGATGTCGGTGAAGGTCTGCGGCCGCTGCTCGGGGCGCGGCATGCCCGCGGCGAACGTCGAGTAGAGGTGGGTGTGCCCGTTGACGTTGCCGGGCAGCACGGTGACGCTGTGCAGGTCGAGGACCTCCTCGCCCTCCTGGGGCGGCAGGTCGAGCCCCCGCTCGACGATGCGGTCGCCGCGCACCCGCAGGTCGATGTCCTCGACCCGGGCGCGCGGCTCGTCGGCGGGTGGGGCGGGGAAGTAGTCCAGGACGTTGCCGTGCTTCAGCAGGAGGCGGGGCTCGCCGGCCGCACCGGCCTGTCGAGCATTGCCGTTCTCGCTCAACTGCGGTCCTCCTTGGGGTCGACGTTCGGGGAGGGGCCCCTGCGGCCTGAGCGGCCAATCTACCACAATCGGCGCCGCGTGGGGAGAGCGCAAGCCGGATTTCCCCCCGCCGGCAGGGACGGAAAAGGCGAGGGACCGGCCGGAAGCCGGTCCCTCGTCGTCCGCTGCGGGGGGATCCCGGACGGGGATGGAGTGCTAGCGCGTCACTTGTCCTCCGGGAGCAGGTCCTGATAGGACTTGAAGACGTTGTTCTCGATGTACTCGCCGATCACCCAGACGGTCTTGTCGCCGGCCACCTGCAAGTAGATGCCGCCCGGCTTGTCGCCCTCGGCCTCGCGCTTGGCGCCGAAGTTGAGGGTGGCGGTCGTGCCGTCGTGCAGCCGGACCTCGACCCACTTCTGCGGCTCGGCCAGGCCGTAGTCGGCCGGGTCGCGGCTCGGGTCGTCGATGTCCACCGCGCGGATGGAGCAGACGGCCCCCAGGACCGCGTCGGCCTTGGTCTTCAGCGCGGCCTTGCGCTGCGGCTGGGTGATCCTCCACTCGTACACCTTGCGATTGACCTGCGGCGCGATGCCGGTGGTGTCGGCGGGATCCGGCTCCGGCTCGCTGAACTCCTTCTCGAGCGCGATCACGTTGCCCGCTTCGTGCAGGGTGACAGCCTCGACGCTGTCGCGCTCGGCCTTGTAGGCCTGCAGCTCCAGGAAGAACTTGGACTGGGGCAGGCCGGGGCCGCTGTAGAGCCCCAGGTTGCCCAGCAGCCCCTTGCGGGTCAGGTAGACCGCATTGCTGCCGGGCAGCTTGACGAAGTTGCCGATGGAGCCCTGCGGCTTCGCGCCGATGTCGAGGGCCAGGACGGGCTCGTCGCCATCCGGTCCGAAGGCGGTGATCGTCACCATCGTGCTGTCGGTGAACCCGTAGTCGGGCAGCACGTCCGCGGCATCGGAGCGAAACTCGCCGCCCAGGTCGTTCAGGTTGTCCAGCAGGGTCTGGACGCGCGTGGGACTGGCCGCGTGCCCGTAGGCGGACTCCACGACCCAGCCGTCGGGCTGGTGCTCCAGGACCACGGCGTCCTTGGTGGCGCCGTAACCGATGTCCACCCGCTTGAGCTGGTCCGCGTCGACGGCCTGGCTCAGCACCGGCTCGGTGTTGGAACGCGTGGTGGCCCGGCGATGGCGGGTGGTCTGCATCAGGCTGAGACCCGCCAGCGCGACCAGCACGATCACCAGGATGATCAGGTTGTTCCGCTTCAACATCTGCTCCCTCCTCTAGGCGTGCGACTTCGACTGGAGAGCCAGCTGCTGGCGGTAGAGGGCCGCCTCCTTGCGGCGGGACGCCGCGCGAACGACGCCGTAGATGACCAGCAGGACGGGCACGAGGATGGTCACGAAGAGGCGCCAGAACAGCTTCTGGCTGTCCGACACCGGCTTGATGACGCGCTGCGTGAGCATCTTGGTGCGGATGCTGATCAGATCCTCGCCGTGGGCCAGGCCGTCCACGGAGTTCAGGAAGAACAGGGCGTTCTGGCCGGCCTGGATGATGGCGTCATCGAACATCTTGGCGCAGCCGACCAGGACGACCTTGGTCGCCTGGGGGTTCAGACCCGCCACGATGTCCTCGGCCGCGGGCGGCTGCTGGGTCTCATCCGGATTGTCCTCGGCACCGGGCTTCGCGGGCCACTCGGGCATGCTCCGGCCCTGGAAGGCGTCGGGGAACGTGCCCGACAGCATGACGGCCAGCGGCTGCGGGCCCAGGAACTCCTTGTTGGACTCGTTGAAGTAGCTGCCGGGCACGATGCCGTCGCTGTAGGGCTCCACCCAGGAGCGGTTGCTGGAGGTCATGAGGTTCGTGGCCTGCAGCTCCTGCCGCGCCAGCTCCGAGTCGTTCAGCTGCAGCGGCGTGCCCCACAGGTAGAGCAGGCTGCCGATGCGATTGGTCACCGGCGAATCGGCGTTCATCTGTGTCTGGGTTACCAGGACCTGGATCGGCGCGCGCACCGGCTCGCTGGTCTGGAAACGGAGACCACCCAGGTTCTGGGTGCGGGGGATGCTCAGCACTTGCAGGCTGGAGTCCATGAAGTGATCCGTGCCCAGGGTCACGCCCCAGCTCTTGAGCATCTCCTCCAGTCCGGTCTGCTGGCTGCGGCCGGTGATGTTGAAGCCACCCTGGCGGGCCGGGCTGTAATCGTACTCGTGGCTCTGCATGGCGATGACCGCCGGCAGGCCGTTGCTGATGGCGCGGTTGATCTCGAAGACCTGCCGCTCGTTCAGGTCGTGCGGGTTGAGGATCACCAGGACCGACGCATCCTCGGGGATGCGCGATTCCTTGGTCAGCTCGATCGGCGCGACCTCGTAATGCTCCTGCTCCAGCAGCTGCCGCACGTTACCGTAGACGTCTTCCGGCTGCGGGGGCTGCATCCCCTGCTGCAGGTACATCATGGCCAGCTGCTGATCGACCTCCTGCTTGGGGGCGTAGAGGGCGATCTTGGGCTTCTTGTCGTTGGTCAGGCGGTAGATCCGCGAGACGACCTCGTACTCGAGATTGGCCAGGGACTGCGGCAGGATCTGGGGGATGATCTCGTCGGGGTACTCCTTGTAGGCGATGGTCATCGCGCTCCATATGAGCTTGACCCCGATCTCGTCCTTCTCAACCGACTGCACCTGGAAGGGACGGATGCCCTTGCCGGTCAGGTCCTCCTGCATCTTGTCGTCGTCCTGCGGATTGTAGATCGCGTACTGCAGGTTCCCGTCGGAGGCTCGCTGGTAGTCGGCCAGCTTGTCCGTGATGTCCCGCTCCAGGTTACGCAGCTCGGTCGGCATCTTGTCCGCCGGGGTGATGTAGAGGCTCACCCGGACCGGCACCTTCAGGTTGTGCAGGATCTTGGCGGCCGCCGGGGACATGGTGAACAGGTTATCGCTGGTCAGATCGACCCTGGCCCCGGTGAAGCCGCCCAGCACGGCCGTCAGGAGGAAGGCGATTCCCAGCAGGAGGACCGTCGCCACGGCGAAGGTCACGCGGAAGGTGTGTCGCTTGCTCTTCATCAGTACTTCCTCCCTTCCAGCCAGAGCGTGTTCAAGGCCAGGAAGACGGCGGTCAGGGTGAGGAAGTAGGCCAGATCACCGAGCGCCAGCACGCCCCTCTGCAGGGATTGGTAATGACCGACCAGACCCAGGAACTCCTGCAGGAAGGAGCCGAGCCCCGAGATCCAGCCGTCGATGGTGGCCGCGACGGCGGGTATCCCCAGCATGAACAGGATGAAGCAGGCCAGCATGCCCAGGATGAAGGCGCTGATCTGGTCGCGCAACAGACCGCTGGCGAAGATGCCCACGCTCATGTAGAGCGAGCCGAGCAGCACCGCCCCGAGGTAGCCGCTGAAGATGGCGCCGCCGTCGGGATTGCCCAGCGCGTTGATCATGATCGGGATGGGTAGCGTGCCGGCCAGGGCCACCAGGAAGAAGGCCATGGCGGCCAGGTACTTGCCGAGCATGACCTCGGACGAGCGGATGGGCAGGGTCATGAGCAGCTCGAAGGTTCCGGTCCGCTTGTCCTCGGCCCAGAGGCGCATGGACAGGGCGGGGATGAAGAAGATGAGGAAGAGGGGCAGGTTGCCGAAGAAGTCCCGCATGTCGGCCTGCCCTTGCAGGAAGAACGGCGTCATGAACAACCCGCAGTTCAGCACCAGGAAGACGATGATGAAGATGTAAGCGATCGGGCTGTTGAAGTACGCCGAGAACTCCCGCCGGAATATGGTGGCGACGTTGCGCATCTAGGCCACCTCCTGCCGCACCGCCCGATCCTCGCGGGTCAGGGCTATGAACGTGTCCTCGAGGGAGAAGGCGGCCTCGTGCAGCTCGCACAGCTCCCAGTTGCGCTCGCGGGCCAGGTTGGCCACCGCGCCGGTCAGGTCCGTGCCGAAGGGGGCCCGCAGCTCGAAGCGGGCGGTGCCCCGCTCGCCGGCGGGCAGGCGGATGGCCTCCTTCACCCCCTGCAGCTGGCGCAGGGAGCGCTCCACCTCGTCCACGTCGTGGCGCAGCCCGGCGAAGATGCGGTTGCTGCCCATGGCGCGGCGAGCCAGGTCGTCAATCATGCCGTCGGCGATGATGCGACCCTCGTTGATGATCACCACGCGGTTGGTGACCGGCGAGACCTCCTGCAGGACGTGCGTGGAGAAGATGATGGTCTTCTGGCCCGCCAGGCTCTTGATGAGCTCGCGGATGCCGATGATCTGCAGGGGGTCCAGTCCGCTGGTGGGCTCGTCCAGGATCAGGATCTCCGGATCGTGGATCAGGGCCTGGGCGAGGCCGGTTCGCTGGCGGAAGCCCTTGGACAGCTCCTGGATGGGCTTCTTGAGCTCGGTTTGCAGGCCGCAGGCCTCGACGCACCAGCCGAGGCGCTCCTGGAAGCGGGCTCCGGTGAGCCCGCGGGCGCGGCCCACGAAGGTCAGGTAGTCGTGGACGCTCATGTCCGGGTACAGCGGGACGTTCTCGGGCTGGTACCCGATCCTCCCTCGCACGGCCAGGGGTTGCTCCAGGACGTCGATCCCCTCCACCGCGACCTGCCCCTCGTCGGGGGCCAGGTAGGTGGTGATGATCTTCATGGCCGTGCTCTTGCCGGCCCCGTTGGGGCCGAGGAAGCCGAGAATTTCTCCCCTCTGCAGGGAGAACGAGACGGCATCGAGCGCGACCGTGGTCCCGAAGCGCTTCGTGACATCACGTACCTCGATCATCGCGAATGCTCCTCAAGGGACGGGTGAATTGGTTAAGGTTCTGTCGAATACAGACTTAAGGCGTCGGGGCCCAATATAGCGCCCACATCGGCCAGAGTGCAAGCCGGCAGAACAGCTCATTAACACGGCGGGTGGCGGCAGGTTCCAGTCCAAATGGCCGCTCCCCCGGGGCAGATCGGGCGCGGCTTCAAGGTCGCCTCCAGGTATCCAGACAGCGCAGGGCCTCGGGCAGCGTGGCTCGCCAGAGTCCCCAGGAGTGTCCCTCGTCGTAGCGATGGGCCTCGTGGCGCACGCCCAGCTCGGCGAGCCGGGCCGTGAAGTCCTCGATCAGCGGGATCAGCCGTGGGATGTCGTAGCGACCCCAGTTCAGGTACACCGCGTAGGAGGAGGGCGGCCGCGCGAGCAACCAGTCGCGCACTCGCTGGTCGACGTAGGGGCTCATCACCAGCGCGTACCCGAAGCGCTCCGGATGGGCCGCCAGCAGGTAGAGCGAGATGTTGCCGCCGTTGCTCGCTCCCAGGCTGGCGCAGCGCCCGGGCCCCAGGTCCACCGCGTAGCGGGCCGCCACGTAGGGGAGCACGGTCTCGACCACGAAGCGGCCGAAGGCCTCCTGGCGCTCGCCCCGGTATTCGGGGTCGCGCTGCACCGGCGGCACGCAGACGCAGACGGGCAGCTCCAGCGCCGGCGCCTGGCGGGCCAGCCAGGAGAGCACCCGCGGCAGGCCGGCCAGCTCCACGAACTCCAGCCCATCGTGGACCAGGAGGAGGGGGTGCGGGACCGCGGGATCGTACCCGGGCGGGGTCACGACGAGCAGCGTGCGGCGGTCGCCTAGCTGGGGGCTGGCGAAGGCCTCGCAGGTGTCGATGCCGCAGGGAGGTCCGGCCGGCTCCTGCAGCCAGGCGGGCGGTGCGTAGCCCGGCATGGCCAGTTCCGAATTGGGGCCGAAGCCGCTGGGGCAGGTCCGCGGATTGCGGGGATCCAGGAGCCAGCGGCCTCCGTTCAGGACCAGCTTGTAGTCCAGGCGCGCGGCGAGCGGGTAGACCGCCGCGGCGTGCCAAAGGTCGGTGCCCGGCACGCGCTGCAGATCCAGGGAGGGTTGCCAGGCGGTCATGTCCCCGGCCACGCTCACCCGCTCCGCCCGCCCGCGAAAGAGGAAGTGAGCCGTGCTGTCCTCGAGGACAGGCGTGCCGCCGCCGGGCAGATCGCGCCAGAAGCTGTCCACCAGGGCCGGGCGCCAGGCGGCGGGGGTGCGTGCGAGTTGCGACAGGAAGTCCTGCATGGCCTCGCCGGCGACGGGCGCGGGCAGTACGGGCAGCGCGGCACCCGCCGCGATCACCAGGGACAGGAGCGCGACGGCGCAGCGGCCGGAGCGGGCCGCCGGCCCGTCAGATCTCATCGGTCGAGCGGTAGCGACCGCCGAGGACCACGGCCCGGGCGGGTGCGGGCTGGCAGAGCAGAAGGGCCGCCACCCGGTCGAGGGCGCCGTCGTAGCCAACGTCGCTCAGGTCGAAGAGCGCCAGATCGCAGGCCCAGCCCGGCGCGAGCACGCCCACGTCGTCGCGGCCGAGGCAGCAGGCACCGCCTATGGTGGCCATCTCCAGGACCTCCTCGACGGTCATGCCGCCGACACCGTGGCAGATGCGGTGAAGCAGCAGGGCCTGGCGCAGCTCGGCCAGCAGGTTGGAGCTGTCGTTGCTCGCCGAGCCGTCTACGGCCAGCCCCACCGGGCAGCCGGCCTCGCGCAGGTCGCGCACCCGGCAGACCCCCGAGCCCAGTCGCATGTTGGAGCTGGGGCAATGGGCAATGCCGACCCCGGCCTGGCCCAGCCGCACGATCTCGTCGTCGTTGAAGTGGATCCCGTGAGCCAGCCAGACGTCGCCGGCCAGCCAGCCCACCGATTCCAGGAAGTCCACGGGACGCACCCCGTAAGCCTCGAGGCAGTAGATCTCCTCGTCCTGCGTCTCGGCCAGGTGGGTGTGCAGGCGCACGCGGTGCCGGCGGGCCAGCTCGGCCGTCTCCACCATCAGCTCGGGGTCGACGGAGAAGGGGGAGCAGGGCGCCAGGGCGATCCGCACCATCGCGCCCGGCTCGGGGTCGTGGTACCTGGCGATCACGCGCTCGCAGTCGGCCAGGATCGTGTCGCGATCCTGCACCACCGAGTCCGGCGGCAGCCCGCCGTCCTTCTGGCTGCGCGACATAGAACCACGCGTGGGGTGGAAGCGGATCCCGGCCTCGCGGGCGGCCTCGATGGTGATGTCCAGCAGCTCGGGGGAGGCGTCGCGCGGGAACAGGTAATGGTGGTCCGTGGTGGTCGTGCAGCCGGACCGCAGCAGCTCCCGGCAGCCGACCAGGGCGCCGCGGTGGAAGTCCTCGTCCCGCAGCCCGGCCCAGACGGGGTAGAGGATCTGCAGCCAGTCGAAGAGCCCGGCGTTCAGAGCGTCCGGGTGCGCGCGCGTGCGCGTCTGGTACAGGTGGTGATGCGTGTTGATCAGACCCGGCAGGACGACGCAGCCCGAAGCGTCGGTGCGCGGCCACCGGTCGGCGGGGAGGCCGTCGATCACCGCGGGCGGCTCGCCCTTGCCCACCGCCACGATCAGCCCGTTCCTGGCCGCCACCCAGCCCCGGTCCAAGACGTCGCGATTGGCGTTCATCGTCACCAGGGGTTCGGCGTTCACCAGCAGAAAAAGTTCATCGCCCGCCATGGATGTCCCCGTGATTGCCGCTTGGGAGCCGTATGACTCTCTCTTATACTGAGTATCGACCTTCACCGCCAGCGAAACAAGGGACGCGGTGCGCTTCGCCTGGAGCCGGGAATCGCAGATGACGCGCCACCGGCAGCCCGCCCCGGCCCTTTTCTCGCACACGAGGACTTGCCATGCCGGCACCTTCTCCTCTCTCGCGGCGTCCCTTGCCGGGAGACCGTCCCGGCCCGGGAGCGGTGGCGCACCGGTGGCCGGTCTTGCTGCTGGGGCTGATCTTTCTAGTGGGGCTGAACTCTCTGCCAGGGCCGATCCTGCTGCTGGCGCCGGCCGCCTGGGCGGGGGCCGCCCCAGTGGCGACCGATCCGGCGGCCGCCGAGTCCGCTGCCGTGCCCTCTGCTGCCGCCGCCCTGGTCGCGGCCGACTCGACTGCCGCGGACTCGACCGCCGCCGACTCGAGCGCGGCGCCCGCGCTGGCGAGCGCCCCGCCGGAGAGCCTGTGGGCCGTGCCCCTCGGCCGCCTGGACACGCTGGAGGGTGCGCGGGAACGGCAGGCCGCGCTGCAGGCGCAGGGCATCCCGGGCTTCGCCCGCGTGCGCGCCGACAGCTCCGGCTACTGGTACGAGGTGTTCGCCGGTCCCGTGACCAGCCGGGCGGCGGCGGACAGCCTGGCCGGCAGGCTCAGGACGACCTTCGCGAGGTCGATCGCGTCGCCGGTGCGCGGCCGCTGGGGAGAGCTGGTCCTGGGGGCCGTCACACCCCTGCCGCCGGCCCCCGCCGGGGCGAGGCCCGCGGTGGCTCCGCCGGGTCCGCCGGCGACCGGCGAAGCCTCCGCGGCCAAGCCGGCCGAGGCCCAGAGCCCGATCCCCCGGGTGCTGGAGCTGAAGAAACCCGTCTATTCCGATGCAGCCCGCGAGCGCGCCCTGAGCGGCACCGTCAAGATCCGCGTGCTGGTGGGCGAGGACGGCCAGCCCCGGGACTTCAACATCGTCCAGCCGGTGAATCCCCTGCTGGACGGGCCGGCGCTGGAGGCGGCGGCCGCCTCGCGCTATGCTCCGGCGGAGGCGGACGGGCGGCCCGTGGCCGCCTGGATCGAGCTCAGCTTCACCTTCCCCTGAAGGAACCGGAACTTCCGTGCGCAAGCCGGCCTTGATCTCCCTGCACGAGACGGGCATAATCGCCCGGCCGTTCCCGGCTTGCCGCCCCTGATCGATGCCACCGCGTCACGATGTGGCGCAGGGACGCGACCCTGTGCCGAGGAAGTCGGTATCACGCAGAAGGAGGCTGCCCGATGAGGAGGAACCCGTATCTCGGTCTGGTCCTGGTCGCCGGCCTGGTGCCCTGGTTGCTGGCCGGCTGCAGTAGCAGCAAGGTCGTCACGCGCACAGATCCCGAGGAGCAGATCGACCTGTCCGGAAACTGGAACGACTCCGACAGCCGTCAGATGGCCGGGGCCCTGGTCGACGACATGCTGAACGGGACGGCCTGGCTGGAGACCCACCTCGAGCGCGCGGGCAGCCGTCCGGCCGTCATCGTGGGCGAAATCAAGAACCGCACGAACGAGCACATCCCCATGAAGACGCTGGTGGCGGATCTGGAGAAGTCCTTCATCAACTCCGGGCGCGTCAAGCTGGTGGCCAGTGCGGAGGAACGCGAGGGCGTGCGCGAGGAGCGAGCCGATCAGCAGCAGTTCTCGTCCCCCGAGAGCATGAAGCGCTGGGGCCGCGAACTCGGCGCCGATTACATGCTCCTGGGCGAGCTGAACACGATCCCCGACCGCGAAGGGGACGTCAGCCTGAAGTACTACCAGCTCGATTGCTACCTGGTGAACTTGGAGGACAACACGAAGGTCTGGGTGGGCGACGATCGCATCAAGAAGGTCGTCAGCCGCGGTAAGTACAAGCCCTAGGGACGGCCTCCCGGCCCGGTGTCCTTCAACCCGCCGCCGCCCGGCGGCTCCAGGAGCCATGCTGCGTCGCACGCGCCCAGCCGTCTGCGTCCTGTGCATCCTGCCGGTGCTCGCCATGCTCGGCGGGTGTTCCAACTACTCCGCCCGCCTGGCGAACCTCCGTCCCGACCTCGCCGCCGGGAAGTACGACGAGGCGCTGACCCTCCTCGAGGGAACCCGCAAGGGCAAGGACGAGCTGCTCTATCACCTGGAGCGGGGCCTGGTGCTCCACTACGCCGACCGCTGGCAGGAGAGCAACGACGAGTTCCAGGCGGGCGAGGAGCTGGCCGAGGACCTCTACACGCGGAGCATCTCCCAGGCGGTCTTTTCCCTGATGACCAGCGACAACACCATCTCCTACCGGGCCACGCCCTTCGAGATGGCCATGATCCCCTACTACCGGGCGCTGAACTACGCCTACCTGGGCGAGAAGACCGAGGCGCTGGTGGAGGCCCGCAAGGCGAGCTTCTACCTACAGCAGTACACGGACCAGGCCCTGCAGCTGGCAGAGCAGGCCGCGGCCGCGGACGGTGCACAGGCCGCGGAGGACGGGGCGGACGCGGCCGCCGCGGCCGATCTCGAGCAGCTGCGAAACAACGCGTTCCTGCAGTACTTCAGCGGCCTGCTCTACGAGTGGGACGGGGAGCTGAACGACGCTTTCATCTCCTACCGCCAGGCGCTGCAGGCCTACCGGACGACCTCCTCGCAGCTGGCCGTCGAGACGCCTCCCTGGCTGGCGGAGGACCTGCTGCGCACGGGCCGGCGGCTGGGGTTCCGGGAAGAGCTGGAGCAGCTGGCGCAGGCGTATCCGGATCTGTTCGCCGCGGAGGAAGGAGGGGATGCCCCGCGGAGCAGCCGGCAGGAGGACGAGAGCGGGGAGGTGGTCCTCCTGCTGGAGCTGGGCTTCGTGCCGCACAAGGTGCAGCGCGAGCTGAACGTGCCCATTCTCAAGGACGACGACCGGAGCGTGGCGGTGGACGACTGGGCCGAGAGTCTGGTCCTGCGAACGCGCCCCGGCTGGAGCGCCGGCGACAAGGAGATCGAGTACTGGTTGCGGCTGGCCTTGCCCGAGCTGGTCAGCGATTGCCCCTGGCTGAGAGGGGCTCGCGTGACGGCCGGCGTGGTGGGCGGTAACGCGCTGGCCGTGCCGGTGGAGGACCTGGGGGGTCGGGCCCGCCTGACCTTCGAGGCGGCCTATGGCAAGATCCTGCTGAAGACCCTGGCCCGCGCCCTGACCAAGTATCTGGCCAAGCAGAAGGCCGATGACGTCGGCTGGGCCACCGGGGCCCTGGCCAACATCTTCGGGGCCGCCACCGAGACGGCCGACACGCGATCCTGGCTGACCCTGCCCAACCTGATCACCATGGCGCGGCTGCGCCTGGCCCCGGGCACCTACGATCTGCGGGTGGAGCTGGTGGATCCCGACGGCGCCCCCGCCGGCAGCCGGACCATCCACGACGTCACGGTGCAGCCGGGGAGCCGGACCTTCATCAGCCGGCGCATCCTCGATACCCCGCCAAGTGAGCCCTAGCCCCGGGCCCGCTTTCGCTGTTCACCTGGGTGAATTCTCATGAGCTGGTCCGCATGGTTGCAGTCCCGGCTGCGCTCCACGCTCGGCGCCGGGTCCCGGCGCCTCGCTCGGGCCAGGAGGCCCGAGTCGCGCCCCGGGACTGCAACCATGCGGACCAACCTGTCCGTCTCGTTCACCCGGATGAACGGGTGAATCGGAGAACCGGTGAATGGGTGAACCCGCGGGGCTTGCAGGGACGATGGCTCAGCGGGGATGGCGGTGCGACCGGGTGACAAGATGACAGAGCGGGTCGGCGGCGGAGCGGGTCTGTGGCGAAGCGCATCGGTAGCAGAGCAGGTCGGCCGCGGGCGGGAATCAGCCGGCGGTCGCGCCCGGGATCGGCCGGGCACGATCGGATTTTACCCGGGTAAATTAGGAGAGCCTAAAACAGCCCGGTCGGGCGACTCGTCCGAGGTTCACCCGGATGAAAGAGTGAATCAGGTGAGCCGGCGGCGCAGGAAGCAGCCGCCGGCCGCGCCCGGGATCAAACGGCCGCCGTCCACCACCAGGCGGCCGCGCAGCCAGACCCGGCGCACCATGCCGGTCACCCGTGCGCCGGCGTAGAGGGAGCTTTGCGGATCGCTCTCGCCCAGAGGCTGCCAGACCTGCTCGGCCTGCGGGTCGAACAGCACCAGATCGGCGTCGAAGCCCGGGGCGATCCGACCCTTGCACCGGCCCAGGCCCATCAGCTCGGCCGGGCGCTCGCAGCAGACGCGGACCCAGCGCGCCGGCGTGAGGTTCCCCGGCACCACTCCCCGGGCGTAGGCCCAGGTCAGCCGCTCGCCCACGCCGCCGGCGCCGTTGGGGATCGCCGGGAAGCCGGCGTGCGCCGCCTGCAGCTTGACCGCCAGGGGGAACTCGCAGTGGTCGGTCGACAGCAGGTCGAGGTCGCCGGCGGCGAGTCCGGCTAGGAGCGCGGCGCTATCCTGCACGCTCCGGATGGGCGGCGAGAGCACGACGCGCAGGGCTGCTTCGTAGCTCCCGTCGCAGCAGCCGCTGCTGGCGAAGAGGTGGTGCAGGCAGACCTCGCCCGTCAGCTCATCGTCGCTGGCGCCCGCGGCCGCCGCCGCCCGGCGGGCCTGCCGCAGCCGCTGCAGGGATTCCGCCAGGGAGAGATGCACCAGGGTCAGGGGGCAGTGCGCGCTGCGGGCCAGGCTGAGGGCCATCTCGACGGCCGCCACCTCGGACTCCGGCGGGTGGGCGGTCGGATGCCACTCGGGGCCGCTGCGCCCGGTGTGCAGGAGGACGGCCTCGGCGCGGGCGTTCAGCTCGCCGTCCTCGGCGTGCACCAGAAGACGCCCGCTGCAGGCGGCGACGGCCCCCATGAGCCGGGCCAGCTCCTGCGCCGTGAGCATGAGCCGGCCCTTGTAGGCCAGGAAGCCCTTGAACGTCGGGATGCCCCGCTCGACGAGCGCGGGCAGCTCGGCCAGGCGGGCAGGGTCTGCGCGGCTGACGGTGGCGTGCAGCCCGAAATCGCACAGGCAGGTGCCTAGCGCAGCGGCGTGCCAGCGATCGACGGCGGCGGCGATCGGCTCCTCAGGTGCGGGATTGGCGAAGTCGATGACCGTGGTGGTGCCGCCCAGCAGGGCGGCCTCGCTGCTCTCGCGCCAGCCGAGACTGGTCACCCCCGGGCGCAGGCGCATGCCGAAGTGCACGTGGGCGTCCACGCCGCCCGGCAGCAGCCAGAGGCCCGTGGCATCGATCACCTCGCGGGGGTGATGGCCGGTCAGATCGGCGTCCGGACGGCCGGTGGCAGCGGTGTCCGGACGCCCCGCCGCCGCGCCGCTTCGGCGGCCAGGCCCGGCCCCGCGCGGCTGCACGGCGGCCAGGGTTTCGCCGCGCACGAGCACGTCGGCCTCCTGGAGCCCGTCGCCCGTGACCACGGTGGCGCCGTGGATCAACATTTCATGCTCTTCCATGGACCCAGCTTACGCGTCGTGATCCCCGAACACAAGCCGCTGGGCCGCCTGGCTGCAGTCCCGGGGCGCGACTCGGGCCTCCTGGCCCGAGAGGGGCGCCGGGTCCCGGCGCCGAGCGTAGAGCGCAGCCGGGACTGCAGCCAGCGGACCGTTCCGCCGGCTACGTTCCCCGGGTGTGCGCCGGGACGGCCCCCTGCCTCCCCGGTGGACCGGGGCCCGGCGAATGACTATAATCGCTCTTCCCGAGGAGGCCGGCCGGAAAGCGGCCGGCTCCTTAGATACCGCCGCGAGGAGCGCCGATGAAGAGGATTCCCAGCAAGGTCAAGAAGCAGGACCGCGTCTTCCGCGAGAACGACCGCGAGAACAGGCGTCGGGCCGGGGAGCTGGCCGAGCTGCTGGCCAAGATCCGCGAGGGGGCGGCTCCCAAGTACCGCCAGCGCCACCTGGAGCAGGGCAAGATGCTGGTGCGCGATCGCATCGAGGCCCTGCTGGATCCGGGAACGCCGTTCCTGGAGTTCTCCCCCCTGGCGGCCCACGAGGTGTACGGCGATGCAGTGCCGGCGGCCGGGGTGATCACCGGCGTGGGGCAGATCCACGGCCGGCAGGTCATGATCGTGGCCAACGACGCCACAGTGAAGGGGGGCACCTACTATCCCCTCACCGTGAAGAAGCACCTGCGGGCCCAGGAGATCGCCCTGGAGAACCGCCTGCCGTGCGTCTACCTGGTGGACTCGGGCGGCGCCTTCCTGCCGCTGCAGGACCAGGTCTTTCCGGACCGGGAGCACTTCGGTCGCATCTTCTACAACCAGGCCCGCATGTCGGCCCTCGAGCTGTGCCAGGTCAGCGCGGTGCTCGGCTCCTGCACCGCCGGCGGCGCCTACGTGCCGGCCATGAGCGACGAGGTGGTGATCGTCAAGGAGCAGGGCACCATCTTCCTGGGCGGACCTCCGCTGGTCAAGGCGGCCACCGGCGAGGTGGTGACGGCCGAGGAGCTCGGCGGCGGCGACGTGCACACCCGCATCAGCGGCGTAGCCGACCATCTGGCCAACGACGACGCGCACGCCCTGAGCCTGGTGCGCGATATCGTGGAGAACCTGGGCCCGGTCACCACCGCGACCGTGCCGACCAGCCCGCCCGAGGATCCCTTCTACGATCCCGAGGAGCTGTACGGGGTGGTGAGCCACGATCCCCGGCTGCCGTTCGAGATGCGCGAGGTGATCGCCCGCCTGGTGGACGGCAGCCGCATGCACGAATTCAAGCCCCGCTACGGGATGATGCTGGTGACCGGCTTCGCACGTATCCACGGCTATGCCGTGGGGATCCTCGCCAACAACGGGATCCTCTTCAGCGAGGAGGCGCTCAAGGCCACGCACTTCATCGAGCTGTGCAACGCCCGGCGCATCCCGCTGCTCTTCCTGCAGAACATAACCGGCTTCATGGTGGGCAAGCAGTACGAGCACGGCGGCATCGCCAAGGACGGTGCCAAGATGGTCAACGCGGTCAGCAACAGCAGCGTGCCCAAGTTCACGGTCATCGTGGGGGGGAGCTTCGGCGCCGGCAACTACGGCATGTGCGGGCGGGCCTACCAGCCGCGTCTGCTGTTCATGTGGCCCCAGGCCAAGATCTCGGTCATGGGCGGCGAGCAGGCGGCCAACGTGCTGCTGACGGTCAAGCGGGACCAGGTGGCACGGGCGGGCAAGTCCCTGACCGAGGCGGAGGAGAAGGCCATCGTCGAGCCGATCCTCCACAAGTACGAGGTCGAGGGTCATGCCTACTACAGCAGCGCCCGGCTGTGGGACGACGGCGTGCTGGACCCGCTGCAGACCCGCGACGTGCTGGGGCTGGGACTGGCCATGGCGCTCAACGCGCCGATCCCGCCGGTCAAGTTCGGCATCTACCGCATGTAGATCGCCGGCAGGGGAGGAGCAAGGACATGGCCGTCCGGACGCAGATGCGCGGGCCCGTGCTCGAGGTGACCCTCGACCGCCCGGAGGCGCGCAACGCCTTCGATCAGGCCACCATCCGCGAGCTGAGGGAGCTGTTCGAGGGGATCTCCTACCTGGAGCCCCCGGCCGGGGGAGCTGCCGAACAGGCGGCCGGCCAGGCGGCCGGTGCGAAGGTCGGGCCCGCCGGGGCAACCCGCCCTCACGCGATCCTGCTCCGAGCCACCGGACTGGTCTTCTGCGCGGGGGCCGACCTCGGCGACATGGAGGAGCTGGGGCAGGCCGGCTTCCAGGACAACCTCGAGGCCGCCCGGGAGATGGGCGCCATGTTCCGGGCCGTGCGCCTCTGCCCAGCGCCGGTGGTGGCGCGCGTGCAGGGACCTGCCTATGGTGGCGGCGTGGGATTGATCTGCGCCTGCGACGTGGTGGTGGCCGGGCAGGAGGCCCGCTTCGCCTTCAGCGAGGTGCGCCTGGGCCTGGTGGCCGGCGTCATCGCGCCGCTGGTGATGGACCGGATCGGGGCGGCCGCGGCCCGCCACTGGTTCCTGACCGGCGACGCCATCCGCGCGGTGGATGCCCTGCGCCTGGGCCTGGTGGATCGCCTCAGCGATCAGGAGGGGCTGGACGCGGCGGTCGGTCGCACACTGGGGTCGCTGCTCAGGGGTGGGCCGGCCGCGCTCGGCCGGATCAAGAGCCTCGTCGAGGGGACCCTGGCCCTGGGCTTCGAGCGCAGCCTGGACTTCACGGCTCGCATGATCGCCGAGGCCCGCACCGGCCAGGAGGCCCAGGCCGGCCTGCGGGCCTTCTTCGGCAA
>Ga0315542_1000908_pt1 | contig 18721 bp, 14 predicted proteins | sample SalMarSW160120MG_FD_202541 | JGI IMG/M metagenome (GOLD analysis project Ga0315542, IMG submission 202541) | Salt marsh sediment microbial communities from the Plum Island Ecosystem LTER, Massachusetts, United States - Salt Marsh Sediment SW1601-20 ...
ACGGCGGAGAGGACTCGCCGGTGAGCCTCGCAGGCGTGGCCGACCGCACCGGCATTTCGCACGGCTACCTGGAGCAGGTGGCGATGGCACTGCGTGCAGCCCGCCTGGTGCGCGGGATTGCCGGTCGCCACGGCGGCTACCTGTTGAACGCTTCGCCCGCGGACATCACCATCCGGCAGATCATCGAGGCGACTATCGGACCGGTGTGCGTCGTCGACTGCATCGAGCAGCCGGACGCCTGCCCGCGGGCCGACTACTGCGAGTGCCGCGTGGTTTACGGACTGATCAATCAGCGGATCGGTGACGTGCTCGACGAGTTCACTCTCGCCGATGTCGCGGATCCGAGCTGGGCAAGGGAACAGGGCGAGGCCATCGGTCTGCACCCGGTCGATCTCGGCGGGGAGCACTGATGGCGCAACAGAAGATGGAGGATCTGCAAATGGTCGAGCGAAAAGCAGGCGGCGCGACCCTGCGCCTGGTGCGCGGGGACATCACGGAGATGGAGGTAGACGCCTTTGTCTTCGACATCACCGAGGATGTCAAGCTCGGCTCGGGCTTCGGAAGCGCCATCCAGCAGCGCGGCGGCGTCGCCATCCAAAAGGCGCTGAACGAAATCGGCACCTGCCCGACCGGAGAGGCGGTGGTGACCGAGGCGGGCCTTCTGAAGGCCGATTGGATCATCCACGCCAACGGGCCGAAGTTCCGCGAGGAGGACGAAGAGGGAAAGCTGGAGCGCACAGTACGTTCGGCGATGGCGCGGGCCGAGGAGAAGGGCGTCAAACGTCTGGCCTTCCCGCCGATCGGAACCGGTCTCTACCAGGTGCCGCTGGACCTGTGCACGCGGGTCATGGTGGACACCATCACCGAACGACTCGAAAACGGCTCCACGCTCGAGGAAGTGGTGATCGTGGCGCCCGACATTCGCGAGTACCAACCATTCAAGGCGCGCTTTGAGGAAGGAGTCCGCCATGCATGAGGTGAGCCCCATGCTGCACACGGCCGAAATCGTTCACTGGATCGCCCTGGTGGTCATGGCGGTGGTCTACACCCTGCGCATCCGCTGGCTGCTCTCGTTCAAGGCGGGCAAGGACCGGTCGGCGCCGGGTAACCCGGCGCAGTCGAACGCGCAACGGGGCGCGCGCCACTCCCTGTTCAACGTCGCCATGCCGTGGTCGATGGAGAGCACCCGGAAGCCGAGGGGATTCATCTTCTGGCTGAGCTTCTCGCTCTTCCACCTCGGGGTCACGGCGGGCATTTTCCTCGCTTTCGTGAGCACCATCGCCCCGGGTTTTCTGCGGCAACCAGCGGTCGGTTGGATGGTGATGGCGCTCATCGTCAGTGCCTTTCTGATCGCGCTGTACCGCATGGGCAGGCGAATCCTGAGGCCGGTGATGCGCCTCATCAGCACCCCGGACGACTACTTCTCTCTGGCCATGCTCACCGTGTGGTTCGCCCTTGGAGCCGCCACCCAGGCTTACCTCATGGGCGTCGCGGGAGTGACCAACGAGGTCGTCCAGGTTCTGTACCTCTACCTCACCAGCTTCTTCCTGCTCTACGTTCCCTTCTCGAAAATCTCCCACTACCTCTACTACCCGTTCACCCGCATCTGGATCGGCCGTGCGCTCGGTCAGCGCGGCAGCTATCCGATCGTGCGTGGTTAGGAGGGCGACATGGCAAAGCAAGCCAAAACTCACAAGATCAAGATGATGGAGGAGCAGCTCCAGAAAAAGCTCAACCGCCAGGTGGTGGGCTCGTTGGTGGGCTGCGTCCACTGCGGCATGTGCAACGACAGCTGCCACTACGTGCTCGCCTTCCCGGACGATCCGAAGATGGCGCCGTCGTACAAGGCAGACCAGCTGCGCAAGCTGTTCAAGGCCAACCATGACTGGACGGGGAGCGTCTTTCCGTGGTGGGTGGGTGCGGACAAGGTGCCGCTCACCGACGACGACCTCGAGACGCTGAAGGACATCTCCTTCGGCACCTGCACCAACTGCCGGCGTTGCACCATCAACTGCCCGATGGGAGTGGACACGGCGACGCTCAACCGCATCATGCGCGGTCTGCTCTCCCATGTCGGGGTGATGCCCGAGGGCGTGCGCGTGGTCTCCAAGGACCAGTGGGAGCTCGGCAACCAGATGGGCGTCCTCAAGGAGGACTACCTGGACACCCTCGAGTGGATGTCCGAGGAGCTCGAGGAGGATCTCGGCCACGATCACGCCTCCATCCCGGTCGACAAGGCGAAGGCCAAGATCATGTACTGCATCAATCCGCGCGAGGTGAAGTACGACCCGCGCACCATCAAGGAGGCGGCGCTCATCTTCTGGGCCGCCGGCGAGGACTGGACCATGCCCTCGGAGGGTTGGGACAACACCAACTTCGGGCTGTTTTCTGGGGACGACGGTCTCGGCGGGGCGTGCGCGAAGCGGGAGTACGAGAAGGCGCGTGAGCTGGGGGTCGAGAAGGTCGTGATCTCGGAGTGCGGCCACGGTTTCCGCTCGACTCGATTCGAAGGAGTCAACTGGGCGGGCGAGAACGAGCCGGTGCCGATGGAGAGCTCGGTCATGACCATGCTCAACTACATCAAGGAAGGCAAGATCAAGGTCGACCCGACCAGAAACCCGGAGAGGATGACCTTCCACGACTCGTGCAACAACGCCCGCAGCGGAGGCTTTTTCGAGGAGCCACGCGAGCTCCTGCGCATGGTGTCGATGGACTTTCAGGAGATGTACCCGAACCGGGCCGAGGGCTTCTGTTGCACCGGAGGCGGTGGCGCCATGTCGATGTCCGAGTACACGCCGCGCCGCCTGCAGTCGGCCAAGGTCAAAGCCGATCAGATTCGCGCTACCGGGGCCAAAATCGTGGTGACGAGCTGCCATAACTGCGTCGACGGCCTGAATGACCTCATCAAGCACTACGAGCTCGACTGCGAGGTCAAGCAGCTGGTCAACCTGGTGGCCAACGCGCTGGTCCTCGACGAAGCCGCAAAGCCAATGGAGGAGGTCGAAGTGCCGGAGATTTCGATCGAGAAAATCACGGGAGCGGAGCCGCTGGCCGGCCGCCGCATCCTGGTAGTGGACGACGAGGAGGACGTGCGCACCTTCCTCATCACGGTCTTCGAGGACGCGGGGGCCGAGGTGCTGGCGGCGGCGAGCGGCGACGAGGGCATTGCCATCGCGCGCGCCGAGAAGCCCGACCTGATATCGCTCGATCTCTCGATGCCGGGTAAGGATGGGGTCCAGACCTTCGTCGAGCTGCGCACGACCGCCGACACCGAGGCGATCCCGGTGTGCGTGGTCACCGGCCACCCTGAGTTTCGCAAGGTGATCTACGACCGGCCGGTGCCGCCCCCGGAGGGCTACCTCGGCAAGCCGGTGGATGAAGAAAAGCTGGTGGCGTACGTTCACCACATCCTGGAGCACAAGGAAACGCAACACTGACTCCCTGAGGCTGCGACCGTCGGGGAGGTAGACGGAGGGGGATGCCCCGTGTCGAAGACCGAGACAGCCGCCCGCGAGCCGAATACACGGGGGGACGCCTCCTACGAACGTTACTGGGAGGAGATGCCCTGCTACCTCTCGGTACACGACCCCGCCTTCCGCATCATCGACGGCAACCGTCGCTTCCGGGAGGATTTCGGCGAGTCGATTGGAGAGTTCTGCTACAAGGTCTACAAGGGGCGCGACGAAATCTGCCCCGACTGCCCGGTGGAGGCCACCTTCGCCGACGGGCAGAGCCACCCTTCCGAGCAGCTCCTGACCACCCGCGCCGGCGCCGAGGTGCCGGTCATGGTCCACACCACCCCGATCCGAGACGAGGCCGGCGAGGTCGTGGCGGTGATGGAGATGCACACCGACATCGGCGAGGTGAAGCGCCTGCAGGCTCTTCTCCAGCGCTCCCAGGAACGGCTCGGCCAGCTCTTCGAGGAGGTTCCCTGCTTCATCACCGTGCAGGGCCCGGACCGCATCGTCCGTCACGCCAACCGCAAGTTCCGCGAGACCTTTGGCGACCCGGTGGGGGAAAACTGCTTCAAGATGTACAAGCACCGGGAGGAGCAGTGCCTGGTGTGCCCGATGCAGCAAACCTTCGACTCCGGCGAGACACGGGAACACGAGGAGGTCCTGTTCACCAAGGAGGGCGCCAAGCTCAACGCCCTGTGCACCACCGCCCCCTTGCGCAACGCCGACGGCGAGGTGGAGGCGGTGATCGAGATGTTCATCGACATCACCCAGATCCGCGAGCTGCAGTCCCAGCTCGCCTCCATCGGGCTGCTGGTAGGCTCGATCTCGCACGGCATCAAGGGCCTGCTGACCGGCCTCGACGGCGGCATCTACATGGTCAACTCGGGCTTTGCCAAAGATAAGCCCGAACGCGTCGAAAAGGGCTGGGAGATGGTCCAGCGCAACGTGGAGCGGATCCGCTCCATGGTGCTCGACATCCTCTACTACGCCAAGGACCGCGAGCTGACGATCGAGGATGTCGATCTCGCCGAGATCGTGGCCGACGTCCGCGAAGGTCTCGAGAAGAAGGCATCCGACGCCGATACCGAGCTGCACATCGACATCCCCGCCGACTGCGGCGTGTTCCCCGGCGATTCGCAGGCCATCCGGGCGATGCTTCTCAACCTGCTCGAAAATTCGCTCGACGCCTGCCGCATGGACTCCGATCAGAACCGTCACACCATCCGCTTCGAGGTCCGGCGGGAGACGCTGTGGATGGTCATCGAGGTCGAGGACGACGGCATCGGCATGGATCGCGAGACCCGCGAGAAGCTGTTCTCGCTGTTCTTCTCGTCGAAGGGCGTCAAGGGCACGGGGCTCGGCCTCTTTATCTCCAACAAGATCATCGACAAACACGGTGGGACCATCGAGGTTGACTCGGAGCCGGGCCGCGGCACGCAGTTCCTCGTACGGCTGCCGCTGCAGGCGAGGCCGAGCACCAAGCCGGAGACAGAAGGGGCATGAGCGGCGCGGCGCAGCGCATTCTGGTGGTGGACGACGATCCGGACATCGTCGACTATCTGTCCTCGTTTTTGGAGGACGAAGGGTATGAGGTGAGGACGGCCGGGCGTTGCTCGAAGGCGCTCGAGATGATGGACGAGGTCCGGCCGCACGCCGTGCTCATCGACGCACTGCTGCCCGGAAAGTCCGGTCTCGATTTGCTTGTCAGCCTGCGCAGGAGTGGCGAGTGGAGCGACGTACCGGTGGTGGTGATCACCGGCAACGACCGTCTGCTCGAGGACGACTGCCAGTCCTACCTCGGTGCCCACCAAGGGGTGCGCGGCCCCGACGGCGTGCTCGGCAAACCGGTCGACCTCGAGGCCCTGCTCAATGTCCTCGGTGCTCTCCTGACGAGCTGATCTCGAACACCACCTCCCGGATCACTGCGTAGATCTCCGCCTCGAACGCGACCAGGAGGACCTCTTCGAGCGTTTCTTCGCCGGCGGGGAAGCGCTTCAGCTCGCCGACTGCCACTGCCGCTGCTTGCCGGATCGGATAGCCGTAGACCCCGCAGCTTTTATGGGTGCCAGTTTATGGGTGCCATATGGGTGCCACCCATTAGAAGCGGCGTGTCAAGTGGGCACAGGGCGTTTGCTCCGATTCGTAGCGATCAGAGGTAGAAGAAGTAGATTGAGGGCCCTCAGGTCAGCATTCCACGCGGCCGGACTTTCGGTGGTTTGCGTGTCGGAGGACGGTCTTCCGCACTAGCCACCCATCAGGATTGAGGCGATGGGGCGTCACCGGGCGGCGCCCCTGCCCTTGGCACGTCCTCGTGCCCCAGAAAGTCCTCGAGCTCGGCCGACTGCGTCCAAGAAGGCGGGATGACAGACGGCGGGCTACCCCCCGAAGGGCGCCAACACCACGTGGCTCGCAGTCGACGCGCGGCGCATGATCTGAGAGCCGGGCCGGGACGGTCCCACTCAGGTCCCGTGGTTGGTCCAGGCACCAATCCGGGATCCGTCCCGGCCCGATGCGTCATCTGAAGAGCTTGCTGCCGTCGAAGTCCACCTTCTCTCGCAGCACCTGGTACGTGGCGCGTGCCAGCTTGTGAGCGAGCGCTCTGATGGCGATGATCCCGTTGGTCTTGGCAGTCTTCTTCTGGACGTACGCCTTGGCCTCGGGATGGTGACGTGTGGCGTGGTGGGCGGCCTCTTGGAACGCCCATGAGAGGTACCGGTTGCCGTTCTTCGGGTTGCCGGAGCCCTTCCGCTTGCCGTTGCTGAAACGACCCGACTTCACCAGCCGGCAGTAGGACGCGAAGTCACCCACCCTGGGGAAACGAGAGATCTCCCCGACCTCGCCAAGGATCACCAGGCTCAGCGTCTGGCCGATGCCCCACACCGTCTGCAGCTGCTCGAGCTCGGGGCGCAGCCTGGCCCGAGACCGTGCGTGCTTCTCCAGGAGCTTGATCTCGCGAGTGAGTGCCGCCACGGGCTCCAGCAGGCAGGAGATCGAGAGCGCCGCCAGCGGGTCTTCGATCTGCCTCAGGATGTCCTCTTCGTTCCATTTCTTGATGTCGTCGACCTTGACCCTGGTGCCAGTGCGACACTCGAAGGCCCCACGCATCGCCAGCAGCAGCGAGGTCCTCTTCTGGACCAGGAACATCCGCCGGCGCAGAAGGTCTCGCACCGGCCGATCTTCCTTCGGGTAGATGTAGCCTTCCGGCAGGATCCCCAGGGCCTGGAGGTGGGCCAGCCACCGGGCGTCGTGCTTGTCGTCCGAGTGCTTGAGGCCTTCGTACTGCTTGATCGCCGACGTGTTGGCCAGGCGCACCGGAAACCCCGCATCCATCAGCCCGTCGACCAGCCAGTACCAGTTCCACGTCGACTCCACCGCCACCCCACCAAGCTCGTCGTAGAACGGCGCAAGCTCCCCAATCACCCGCAGCAGGTCATTGGGCAGCTTGACCTCCTTGACGACCTTCTCCGCGCCGTCGAGCACCACCACCCAGTTGTTGTTGGAATGCAGGTCGATTCCACAGTACAGTGCCATCGGGCTCCTCCTTCTCCCGTGCGTCAACACGGGGACTCACTCCCGACGACGAGCGTAACCCGCTCGCCGAAGGGGGAGCCTTCTAGAGGAGTCTCAGGTCCGTAGTTCCGTAGTTATCGGGGTTCCTCGGGCGTTCGACTTGATCGCCATCGGCAAATACCGGTGCGCCGCTCGCGAACCGGTTGTACACGTGGTACATCCCGCCCTCGACAAACACCCGCGTCCGCCTTGGCAACTGAAATCTCTGCCGCCGACTTCAACACAACTACGGAACTACGGACCTGGTACCGATCGGGATTTCCTCTGAACCACCTCGGAGGAGCCCATTATCCCTCGACCCTGCGCCGCGCACACACAATGTCTGCTCATCGAGGGGTGGAGGGGGCGGGGTATCGGGCAGATCCGGGCGATCACCCGCCCGGGTCTACCCGACGCCGGCGCTGAGACGGCTTGGCGGGCAGGGACTCCGGGATTCGCTGCCCCTCGGCGGAGCACACCTTGAGCTTCTCGAGGCGCCTCAGGCGGGTGTCTTCGCGCTTGGCGCTGAGGATCCACCAACTGACGGCCTTGCGGTAGGACGGCGGTTGCGACCGGAAGAAGTCCCAGGCGGCCTCATCCTGTCTGAGGAGCTGGTCGTAGGGAGGCTCGAGCTCGGGCTTTCGTTGCTCGTACGAGTAGACACCGGACCTGTTCTCCCGCCGAGCCTCGAAGGCTGCCAGGCCCGCGGGTCGCATACGACCTCGTTCAATGAGCTCCTGAGCCCTTGCGATGTTGACCTTGCTCCAGGTGCTGCGGGGCCTGCGGGGCGTGAATCGGATCGTGTAGCTTCGATCGTCGATCCGCTTCCGGACACCGTCGATCCAGCCGAAGCACAGGGCCTCGTCGACAGACTCGGGCCACGTGATGCTTGGTTCGCCCGATCCCTTCTTCAAGAAGCCGACCAGCAGCTCCCCCTCAGTGGCATGGTGCTCTTCAAGCCACTTCCGGAATGCCGATGCACTCGGGAAGAAGGTGGGCTCCATGGTTCGAAGGATACTAGACGAGCGCGACCTCGGCGAGCTGGCTCACAGGTCGCGGTCGGCAGCCACGTCGCACCTGCCGGTGGTTGACCCACCGACCGTGTCCGAGGAGACTGGGTGCATGTCACACCGCACACTGAACATCGACATGGAAGAGGTCATCAGCTCCATCGATTCGATGGGCGACGACCCGTTCGTGCACTACCTCGACGTGCAGACGGGGCGCATCGTCGATGTGACGAACCGGGAGTCCATGTACTACCTCGCCTCGGACGAGGAAGATCCCGACGAAGATGCAGGGCGCGAGATCGAGGAGAACCCTGAAAGGTACAAGGCGATCCCGTCCATCGAATCCCGGGACGACTATGACCTGATGTGCCGGTTCGCCGACACGATCGACGAGGACGACATCCGCGACAAGCTCGCCATCGCTCTCAACGGCCGCGGCGCCTTCTCCCGGTTCAGGGACGTCGTGTTCTCCTACCCGGACCTCAAGGAGCAGTGGTTCTCGTTGCGGCGCCAGGCCCTCCTCGACATGGCACTCGACTGGTTCGAGGCCCTGGAGATCGAGCCGAAGTACGAGCTGCGGCAACCGGAGCGGCCTCAGCCTGCTGCCGCTCCCAAGCCGACGGAGCCCGGTCTGCTGGATGTGCTCCTCCTCGGGCTGGACAGCCGGGGCAATCAGCTTGTCGACAACCGCATCGTCCGTCGCATCCAGGCGCGCGAGCCGGGCCAGGCCAATCGACTGTTCAAGAAGCTGGCACGGGAGCTGTGTGGGTTCTGGGGCGTCGAATGGCGGAACCGTTACACGAAGGGCAAGCGGGACTTCGACATGGGTCGGACCCATTTGACGGTACGGGGCAACGTCGTGGAGCTGTCCACCGATGTCGACGAGGACGTCCTCAGGGCATTCGACCTACGGACCGGAGAGTAGGAGATCAGTCGTCGAGCTTGGGCCACCTGGTCTTTATGGGTTGGTGCCAGGCTTTGGAACCTTAGAAAATTGGTTCCTCTGCCTCTGCCGATCGCGTCAGCGCTGTCGAGAGGCCTCGGTCGACCTTGCAGAGTCCGGCTCAGACGTCCGGGCGCGTCAGGCGCCTGCGAGTTCCCCGCTCCGCCCAAGACCTCACCACGTCCCCTCCCCTCCCACAGCATGGCACCAATTGGCCGCCTCGCCTGGGCCGCCCCCCCCGGTTCGCCGACCGCCACACGGTTGCAGGCGTCACCCCAACCGCCGGCGACCACGAGGATGGCCGAGTGTCGAGTCGTTGCTCGCTGTTATACCGGCGGATTCGCCGCCGGCAGCTCGGGCGAGGTCACCCGCACCTGTTCGTAGAGAACTTCCGCGTTGTCGGCGCCACCGAGACCGATCGTGCCTCCCGGCAGAGGGTTCGGATCGGTGGCCAGGATCTGCGACTGTCCGTCGAAGATGACCTCGATGCGCCCGCCTGCCATGTTCACGGTCAGCTCGTGGGGGGTGTCCATGAGCACCTCCGGGTGAGAGCTGCCCAGGCTCTGCTCACCGGACTGGTCAAAGCGGAGGAGGGCGATCATGCTGTCAGTCGATACGATCTCGATCACGTACGAGCTGTTGTCGGTGCCTGCGAGGACGATGTTGGCGTTTCCCGCACCGATCTGGAGCGTCGTCGTCATGGATAGGGAGCTCACCTGCACCGGCAGCCAGAACCCGTGCCCGGAGCCGGAGATGACAAGAGCGTCGTCGAATATCGACGCACCGTCGAGCAGCTCCCAGCCGGCGGGGGCCTGGGTGTCGAAGTCCTCCGTCCACACCGGTGCGGCCATCGCCGTCCCCGACTGAGTCTGCGGTGCGCCGCTACCCTGAGGGAGGGCTCCTGCGGGGATCGTGGGTGTCGCGAAGGGTGGTGGGCTCTGCTGTTGAGCCGTGCCGATTCCTGCCAGCGCGAGGAGGCATGCAGGAAAGATCAGTGATGGGCGAAGCACTCTATTCGTCATGACAACCTCCTTGGGTTCTATTCCTTGGCCCCGGAGACGCAGCACGGCGCTCTCTGGGCAGGCGCCGCCGCGTTCTTGAGCCAGCAACGGGCGTTCGCTCCCTGAACGCCGGGCTTGACATAGGTGTAGGCCAGGCATCCCCGGTCCTTGAGGCAGGCGTCTCGACACAGCTCGGGTCTCGGCTGCGCGAGATCGAAGTCACGGTAGTCGTGGCCGGGCCGGTCGCTGTTGGGTTCCAGGGAAATGGTCGGCTTGATAGTGGCGGCGATGTGTGGTGTCACGGCTGCCGGCGGCGGGGCGGCCCCCGGGATGGGGTCCACATGGGCCAGCGGCGGTGGACCGTGTGCCGCCAGTTGGACACCTGCGCGACCCAGGGCCTCCATGGCGCGCCGATCCCGGTCGATCTTTGCTGCGTCCGGAGCCCATCTCCAGCGCAGGATCCTCGTCCCCGGGGGCAACTGGACCTGGGTCAGTGATGCGCCGCCCTGCCCCGGCTTTGCCGTTCGAACTGGCATCTCATCCAGGGAGTAGTTCGGCTGCCGATCCCGTCGCAGCTCGCTCTCGACCGTTCTCCGCAGATTCGGCTGCAACCCCGCGAGCAGCTCCTCGAAGTCGTGTTCGGCGGTGCGGATCGAATAGCGGACTGGAGGTCGCAGAAAGCCGATCTGGTGTGGCTGCAGCGCGATCTGCCCCGTCGCCGCCGATGCCGACCCACTCCAGCGCAGGTCCAGCACCCCGTTGACCCGAGCTCCCTCCTCTGGTCGAGGCAGGGTAAAGGAAACGAAAACGTCCTTCCCGGCGACGGGGTGCACGGAGGGGCCGGCGACCGACGAGCTGTTAGTGAGGAACTTGCTGCCGGTCACCTGCACGGAGGTCGCCCCAGCCCGCCACGGTATCCGGAAGGTGTAGCGATAGGTGTCGGCGCTGGCCTGCGGGAGAGGCAGATAGTGCTGATTGCTCGAGCAGAACCCCTCGTTGCCCCAGTTGCGGACGAACATCGCCCAGCGTTCTTCGGACGGGCCGGCGGTCACCTTCACGGCCAGCGCCCACACCGGATGGAGCTCCGACCAACACTCGTCGTGAGCGCAGTCGAGCCCCATCAGACCCGTCACGATGGCCGGGTTGCCCGGGATGATGGCCGACCCCTTCCCCTGATCGACCGCCGAGTGGAGCGAGCTCCACCACGAAGTCTTGAAGTGGTCGATGGTTTCGTCAGAGTCGAACTCGAGCTTGAGGCGCCCTCCGTAGGCGGCGGTCGCGCCGGCGCCGTCCTCCCTCTCCAACATGAGGTTGTAGTCGTCATCGTTGTCGTCGAAGGCATACCACTCCACCCGACCCTCGTAGGTGGCGGCGCCCCAGTTGACGTGATCGCCGGCGGCGGCGCAGAGGGTCGCCGAGTCCGTGTAGAGCGCCTGGGTCGTGCAGCCGGCCACCTGTGGGGGCTCCTTGCGGATGCCCGGGCACACCTGGGGCGGCTTCGGGAAGTAGTCTGGCGCGTTGGGATGCCGCGTCAGCTGCCAGCCCCACTTGGGGTTGAGGGGCAACAGGTTGGGATCGGTGGCGTCCCACACAAGCTCGAGCGGGGGATAGCTGGTGGAGGGGTGGTTGGGAGTGGGCACCGGTTTCCCAGAGCCAGGGGTGATGGTCACCTCGACCCAGGCCGGTCCGACGCCCTTGCACTGATCCTGGGTGCCGTCATCGTGGCCCCAGTAGCCGTTGTCTCCGTAGTCGTCGTCCTGGTAACCGAGGCGCAGGTACAGCGGAGACTCCTGGTTTGCCGTGCTCGTGGAGGGGACAACCAGGACTTTGCCCAGGACCTGCTCGATGCGCACCAGACCGGCGGTGAATGGCGGAATCCATATGGTGCCGGAGTAGAGCGTCTCGGAGTTGGGTCCCAGCGGCTTGACGTAGCGCTTCCACGTCTTGCCCGTCCCACCCGTCTGGACGCACCCTCCGGCACGCACCTCGATGGTGTCTCCGGGCTTGTACCAGACGTGAGGGTAGTCGGTCTGCACGTGGCGGACGTCGGGGCGTTCGATGCGGTAGATGAATCGGTTGCCCACCTGCCGCCTGCTGATCCTGTCGAAGTCCTCACCCCATCCTGGCGATGCCACCGTGGCCGCGAGGGGGAGAAGGCAGAGGCAGGAAAGTGTCCGTTTCATGTCGACCTCCCTCTCATTTCTTCACCCCGGAGACGCAGCAGGGAGCGTGCTCGGAGGGAGCCACCGCGTTCTTCAGCCAGCAGTGCGCACTCGGTCCCTGGATGCCGGGCTTGACGTAGGTGTAGGCGGCGCAGGCACGATCCCGCAGGCAGGCATCGCGGCACAGCTCGGGCCGCGGTTGGTGGAGGTCGAAGTCGCGGTAGTCGTGACCGGGCCGGTTGCTGTCGGGCTCGAGGGAGATAGCCGGCTCGATCACCGTCGCCGCGTGAGGGGTCAGTGCGGGCGGCGCACGGTGAGCCTCGGTCGTGCCGGACTCGCCGCCCCTCGCCGGCGGAGACGGCGCCACGAGAAGGGGTTTGAGTGCGAGAGTGCGCACCTTCAGCGACGAGACCCGGTCGTCGAACTGGAAGGCCTCCAGCCGATACTGCTTGCAGGGAGCCGGAGGTGGCCCCAGCCCTGGAACCTCGAGCGGCGTGCCGGCGAAGTTGGCGTGCTCAAACAGTGTGGCGGTCACATTCCGGCCGCAGAGGGTCAGGTATTCGGCGACGTCGTTGATGTCCGACGGAACGGTCGCGTACGCGGCCTCACCGTCGGACAGCGACTCGGGCAACGGGAAGACGGTCGACTCGCCGTGGCCGGTGAGCGAAGCCCCTTCGAGAGGGGCGCCCCGACGGGCGACGACAAGCGAGGAGACGGTGTCATTCCAGATCGAGAACCCCCCTTGATCGAGCGTCGCCAGGTCTTCGGTGACGGAGCGCTGTCCACCGGAGAAGCCTGCGTCTTGAAAGAGGATCGCCGTGACGCCGGCGCCCACGATGATCGACGACGCTGTGTCGTTGAAGCTGCCCAACTGGGGCACGAGCACATGGCGCTTCCCGGGGCCGAGCATGAATGACCGGCAGGCGCCGACGTAGTGGGCGTGCTCGCAGAGGATGACGGTCTGCGCGTTCTTGCCCGGTTGCTGCCGCGCCGCCCGCACGATGATCGACGACACCTTCTCGTCCATCCCGTAGTCGCTGAGGTCGAAGGTGAATCCAGCCGCGTGACACCCGGGGTTCGCGCCGCCGGAGGCCTTCTTGACGCCGGGGAGAGGGATTCGCTTTCCCTTGAACCCCGCGTGCTCGAAGAGGTCGGCCTCGACCCCATGCACGAGCCCGACGCAGTCGGCCTCGTCGTTGGTCGCGCTGGGCACCGTCGGGTACCGCGCTTCGTTCTCCGAGGCCCTTTCGGGAAGTGGAAAGAAGCCCTCCTCCGCCTGGCCGTCGAGGTTGATCCTGGACCCGACGTCCAGGCCGCCGCCGGACTCCGGGTGGTCCTTGCGGATGACGATGAGCGACGAGACCTTGTCATTGAAGTCGTCCTGCTTGAAGAAGAGGGCGGGGTTCGAGGTGTACTTCCAGTCCGCGAGATTGGGGACGTCGGCAGTGGCAGTCCGATCCGCGCCCTGGTAGTCGGCGTGCTGGAAGAACCTCACGGTGACCTTGGCGCCCACCCTGATCGAGCTCGCCTTGTCATTGAAGTCGCCCAGCGTCGGGACGAGCCTGTGACGCATCCAGGGCTCGACTTCGAAATGGCGGCACTCCCCCACGTAGTCGACGTGCTCGCAAAGTACCACCTCGTACGGGTGGACAGGCGGTAGCTGAGCCGCCCCCGTGGTGACGACCAGCAGGACCCACGCCGTGGTGATCGCGACTCTCACGATGAGACCTCCTTTCCATTGCCTCGACTCCTCGCATACACCCGGTGGCCGATCCAGGCGTCCTCGCGCTCTCCGCGTAGCGATGAGAGCGAAGGGGCCGCGACCGACCACCGTGCCCGGAACCGCCGTCACGGCGTCGGTGGCGCACGCCGGCTCCCTCCGATGACTGTCGATGCGCGTGCGGTAAGCCGCGTCCGAGCCGGTCCGCCCTGTGGTCCTGGCCCGCCCCGACGGGAGAGGAGACGCGCCTCGATGTGGACCTCGCCGGTGCCGGGAGCAGCGAACCGGTAACGGGTGACATCCGTGGCGAACGGAGGCAGGGGAGAACGGCCCGCCGCATAGATGGTCCCGGCGCGTTCGGAGTTGGCGCCCGCGAGCCCGCCGAGCACCGACCCGGCCTCGTGCTGCAATGGAGCGCCGCCCGAGTCGAATGCCTCCACCACGAGCACCAGCACCGCCCCGCTGGATCCGGTGGGGAGGTCGTGACCGGCACCCCGGTTGCACACCAGAACCTCGACCACGGCCGCGTCGCGCAGCCGCACGGCGGCAACGCTCAGCTCAGTGGCGGGCCTCGGCAAGAGGCCGAGGGCTGCTCCTCCTCCTGGGACTGGTGTCGCCGCCGGACCGCAGCAGTTGGGGAGTGCGCGCCGATCGTGGCAGCCCTGGCACGGTACGCCGGCCTCCGGGTCGCTGTAGGGGCTGGCCAGCCACTGCTCGAAGGTCCCGCCGTTGGCGGCGGCATGGCATGGCTCGCACTCTCGACTGCGGAGCACGGGGTGTGACCAGTCTTCCCCGCCGATGGTGAGAGCTGCGGCTACCATGACGGGGACCGCGAGCCCTGCGCGGGATGTGCGAAGCGATCCGCATTGACGTCCACGGCTGACCTCGTCCATTCAGGATCCGATGTGGTGTCAAACCGCGGAAGAGTCAGGAAAGTCCGCCGAAAAACGCCGATCCTGCAGGTGTGCTCGTCGTCAGTCCCGCCGCTGGACCTCGTAAAGAGCGGCCGACTCGGTTATTAGGAGGGTGACGGTGGGAGAGCTTCCGGGTCCCAGCTCGACGCCGTCGATGCGGTATCCCCAGGGGTCCTCGAGCGGACGTTGGACCCGCTCCGGGGCAGCGGCATCGAGACCGACACGCCAGAGGCCCGTGTCGGTCTCGAAGCGTGCAAAGAGCAGACCGCGGCTGTCCTCGAGCCAGGCGATGCGGGCGCCGTCCGGGGCCAGACGGCGTGGTTCGCCGCCGCTTGCCGCTACCACCCACAGACCGGAGGAGACGGTGTCCTGCGGGCGGTCACCGCCGGTGAATGCGATCCAGCGCCCGTCCGGCGACCAGCGCACGTCGTGGTAGCGCCGGCCGGAGGAGAGCACCTGCTCGCCACCGCCGTCGATGCCGACCACGGCCAGCTCGCAGTGCGTGGCAGTGCAGCGAGCGCCGGCCAGGCGGGTGCCGTCGGGGGAGGGATCGAACGATGTCCAGCGCGCAGTGCCGCGTACCAGTGGTGCCGGCAGACCACCGTCGAGGGGCACCGTCCAGATCCACTCTGCCGATGCGTCCGGCGATGGGGCGGCGACGAGCAGTGCACGCCCGTCGGGTGTCCAGCGCAGCCGCGACGCGTCGAGGCCACTCAAGGACCTGCGGTCGCCGGACTCCAGGTCGACCACGCTGACCGCCCGCCCCGAGCTCACGCCACCGGTCACTACCGCCAGCCGCCGCCCCTCCGGCGCGAGGGCGATATCCTGGATGACCTGCTCGCTGAGCACGCGAGTTGATGGCCTACCGGGTGCCTCGGCCTGGTAGACCGCGGCGGTCAGCACGGCATAGGCAAAGACCAGCTTCTCGCCGTCGGCCGAGACCGCCGGCGCCGAGCACTCGCCCGGACCCGTCGTGATCTGGAGCTCGACACCGGCGTCCACCGACACCGCATACAGGTCGCCTATGCTGTGCAGCTTGCTGGCGAAAAGGATCCAGCGCCCGTCGGGCGTCCAGCAGAGTCCGTAGACTTGGGTGGCGTTGGTGGTCAGTTTCCGACGGCCTGTTCCGTCAGGATGAACCACCCACACGTCGCCGTCGCCGCCTTCGGGATTGGAGGTGGTATACGCGATCCAGGAGCCGTCCGGTGACCATCGGGGCCAGTAGCCCGGCTCGGCGACGGTGGACTCCTGCCCGTTCGCTGCACGGACAACGACCGAACTGCCGCTCTCCATCACTCTGGAGTAGGCCAGCGCGCGGCCGTCCAGCGCCTGGGAAACCGCCGATGCTCCCGACAGAATCAGGCGTGGCGTTCCCCCGAGCACCGGTATCTCCAAGACTTGGGGGAGAACGCCTCGATGGTCGTCATGGCTGTAGGTGGTGAAGTAGATGTGCGAGCCGTCCGCCGAGAAGGTCGGCGACGGCCCGCGCACGTCGATCCCGCGGGTGAGCCGCAGGGGGTCCGAGCCGCCCGGCGGGATCAGCCACAGCGCGTGCTCCCGAGTGGCAGGGTCCACCACCACCGCTGCGAGGAGGCCTCCGTCAGGCGAGAACGCGGGCTTCATGGCGCCCTCGGGAAGCCCGGCGATCCTGCGGTAGGTCCGACCCTGGAAGGGCGCCGCCTCTGGAGACGCCCCCCCTGACACCAGGTGACGGACGCCGAGCCCGCCCAGGGTCATCAAGAGCACTGTTGCCAAGAACCCGACCGCGGCCCGAGAGCGGCGCGCGGCGTGGTTTCGCTGAGGTACGACGGCTGCGCCTCGCCGATCGGAGGCGAGTTTCTCAACGGCGGTGACCGGGGCGAGAAACCGATAGCCGCGGCGGTAGACGGTCTGGACGAAGCGCGGATCCGCCGGGGAGTCGTCGAGCGCATGACGGACGTCCGCGATAGCCTTGACCAGGCTGTCTTCGCTGACCATGGCGTCTGGCCACACCGTGTCCATGAGCTCCCGTTTGCCGATGACCTCGCCCGGACGTTCGACGAGGGATTGCAGCGCTGAAAAGCCGCGCTCTCCTAGCGGGACCGGCTCGCCGAGCCGGGTCATGACGCGCCGGCCGGTATCGAGCTCGAAGTCACCGAACTGATACACCGATCTGGCTGTAGCCGGAGACACCTAGACATGTTACCGCCGATGGCCTCGGAAGGGGAAATGCATCGGTGCCACATCCGTGCCAGGTCAGACGATTCCGACGATGAATTAAGGTGCCAGGACCAACGACACTTGCATTCTTGGCGGGCGAGAGTGCAGCACTGCTCGCAGGTCTCCCCGACCTCTCGGGCTCCCCACAGCCAATCGCCACAATCCAACGCGAACTTTGCAGAGGTTGTTGGGCCTGGCACCTAATTAAAGCTCGACCGACGCCTCTCGGCAGCGCTGACGCAACGGACCGGGGGAGACGGACCAACTTTCCAAGGTTCTAAAGCCTGGCACCGCTCTGGCACCGCTCCGAGCTGGTGGCAAGTCGGCGCCGTTGAAGCAGGTGAGCTGGTCGAGGTGGGAAGAACCCGGGATCCCACGTTTCGTGGAATCCCGGGCCTGTTCAGATTGGGGTCTGTTGACTACCGGCGGGAGCCGTGGTCGCCGCGGGGCTTCGCGACGTTGACGGTCAGGGACTTGCCGTCGAACTCCTTCTGGTCGAGCTTGGAGATGGCGGCGTCCGCCTCGGTCTGATTGGACATCTCGATGAAACCGAAACCGCGGGACTGGCCGGTCTCGCGATCGGTGATCACCGCGGACGACACGACGGTGCCGCACGATTCGAAATGCCCGCGCAAAGTCTCCGATGTTGTGGAATGGGAAAGACCGCCGACATAGAGCTTCGTAGCCATTTGTGCCTCCTGTCGGACCTGCGAGTGGCAGGACCGACCGTCTTCCGCGCTGGAGAACCCACCTCAAGCCCGCGGAAGGTACCGTTCGGAGGCGAGGCCGCACCGCGCCTGGTGGCGCGCTGTCCGGCAGAGAGATCCAGATTACACGAAAGTTTTTGAAAGTCAATGCTTTAAGATAGGTGCCACGTACACATTTGCACAATTGCCGGCAGTTCTCGCAGCCGAGATTCCTCTGATGCCAACGACTGGTTGCGTTATCACGAAGGTGTGTGTGAGCGAGGAAAGCTGTTGCTGCATTGACGAGCCTGCACACCCTGAAGATCAAGGAACTGATTGGCTCGTCTCGGGGCATGATCCCGCCGACCCAGAGGCGGACAAGTGTGCAGATGTGTACGTGGTACCCATCCAAAAGTGTCGGCCCTGACACCGTTCCCGTTCGGGACCCGGGTGGCATCGAGGGCTGCCAAGGAGCAGCTGATGCCGTACTCTGCTGGATGAGAGCCGGAGGGAGTGGGCAGTCGATGGTGATGGGCTTCCTGCGCCGGAGGCGGCGGGCCAGGGTCCTGGGGGCGCCGTTCCCCGTCGAGTGGCGGGTCCGGCTCGATCTGGACGTGGCCCTCTGGGGGACGGTGCCGGCCGAGCTGAAGCCACGCCTGGAGGACGACCTGCGCCTGTTCATGGCCGAGCGGGACTGGGAGCCCTGCGGCGGCATGACCCTCGACGACGCGCAACGGGCGGTGATCGCCGCCCAGGCCTGCGTCCTGACCCTGGGGCGTTCGGTCGACGCATTCGACCACGTGCGCTCGATCCTCGTCTACCCGACCGCCTACCGGGCGCCGGACGTCTGGGAGGACGAGGCCGGCGTGGTCACCGAGGAGATCGACGAGCGCGAGGGGGAGGCGTGGGACCGGGGGATCGTGGTGCTGTCGTGGCAGGAGGTGGCCAACGACGCGCGCGCGCTCAACGGCCGCAACCTGGTGCTGCACGAGATGGCCCACCAGGTCGACCTGATCGACGTCCTGACCGCGAGCCCGGGCGCCTTCGAAGGGGGACGCGAGGAGACGCTCCGCCGTCTC
>Ga0315542_1000910_pt1 | contig 18692 bp, 12 predicted proteins | sample SalMarSW160120MG_FD_202541 | JGI IMG/M metagenome (GOLD analysis project Ga0315542, IMG submission 202541) | Salt marsh sediment microbial communities from the Plum Island Ecosystem LTER, Massachusetts, United States - Salt Marsh Sediment SW1601-20 ...
AACCAACCGCTGGAGCCACTGGTACGAGATGCTGCAAGAAAAATGAGCCGCAACCGAAGTATGTTATAGGAAGTATATGAAATCTCATTCAATTCTACTCAAAATCTGCCTTGCCATTTCAACCGTCTGCTTAAGTGCAGGCTATCTCTCGACTGGATATTGGCAAATGCTCTTCGTTTTCCCAACCCTGGTGCTTATCTGGTACTTTGTGGTGAAGTACTCGGTTTTTTGGTCGGCTTCTATCTTCCTGGTCGTTTATGTATTGCTGGCTGCGATCGGGATCTTTGCCGATTTATCACGATTTCTAATGTTGATTGCAAGCACAACAGCATTGGCAAGTTGGGAATTGATGCAGTTCAATCAAAAGAAGATTGAAAACTCGTACCTGAAATCGAATCATCTGCTTGAAAAAAATCATATGAAAACGCTGGCATTGGCAACAAGTACTGGTTTAGTCCTGGTGTTAATCAGTTCCAGTATTTCCCTGGAACTACCATTTATCGTTACTTCAATTCTTGTGTTGATTCTGTTTGGTGGGTTTCTGTTTGGGGTACGAATTGTTGGAAATCAGAACTCCTGATTCAATTTGCTATGTTAAAACGTGGGAAATGATAGCTAATTGAAGGTAAGTCTGGTGGGCTAATCACCGCACGATACAAGGTAACGACAAGCACGCTTTCCCTATTGATGGGATGTTAGCTTCGGTAGCACACGCGCGCCGACCAGAGATTCGCTGATGATCGTTCTCGAACGCAACCTCCAGCCTGGTATGACCACCCGCGCTCAAACCATCGCCATCGCGATCTGTCGTGACAGCACACTTGCCGCCGCTCAACGCTTGTTAACCAATGCCTAAAGAAGAGAGCAAAAGATGGTGCGGAATTGGTCGCACAAATGAGAAAGGGACTGTTGCAGTTATGCCTGGATAGTATTCAACTCTTCAAAGTAGCGCCGCAAGCGTGCCTTGAAAGTTTCCTCTCCGGATCGCAGCCAGGCGCGCGGGTCATAAAATTTCTTATTCGGTTCGTCCGGGCCTTTGGGGTTGCCGATCTGACCTTGCAGGTATTCTTCGTTCTCGAGATAGTAATTCTTGATGCCATCCCAGAGCGCCCACTGCAGGTCGGTGTCAATGTTCATCTTGACAACGCCATACGAGACTGCCTCACGGATCTCCTCTAAAGTCGAGCCAGAGCCCCCGTGGAATACCAGGTTGAGTGGCTTTTCAGCTGTACCCCATTTCTCCTGTATGTACTCCTGGCAGTTGTGCAAGATCACCGGGCGAAGTTTCACGTTACCCGGTTTGTAAACGCCATGAACATTGCCGAATGCAGCCGCGATCGTAAAGCGGGGGCTGACTTTCATCAGTTCTTCATATGCGTAGGCCACCTCTTCCGGCTGTGTATATAGGCGAGAGCTGCTGACGCCGGTATGGTCAACCCCATCCTCTTCACCACCTGTAATACCCAGTTCCAGCTCGAGCGTCATTTCGATCTTGCTCATACGTTCCAGATAGCGCTTGCAAATCTCGATATTCTCTTCCAGCGGCTGTGTGGAAAGATCCAGCATATGCGAACTGAAAAGCGGCTTGCCGTGAGACTTGAAGTAGGCCTCACCTGCGTCCAATAAGCCATCCACCCACGGCAGCAGTTTCTTGGCGCAGTGATCGGTGTGTACCATCACGCGGGCCCCATATTGTTCGGCGAGCTGGTGGACATGCGTGGCCCCGGCGATGGCGCCGGCAATGCTTGCCCGCTGGCCCTCATTGCTAAGGCCTTTGCCAGCATAGAAAGCAGCTCCACCATTGGAGAATTGGATGACCATTGGCCTGTCAATATCGCGCGCTGTCTCGAGGGCAGCGTTGACTGTGTTCGTTCCCGTGCAGTTAGCAGCAGGAAGCGCGAAGCCATGCGCTTTAGCGTAGGCGAACACCTTTTGTACATCGCCGCCGACGATGACGCCGGCCGGTACTAAATCATTCAGCGTGGACATTCGATATTCCTCCTTAATGTGTCAAACATGATTCACTAGATAAGCTCGATTTCTGCTACTGACTCGCAGATTCGACTCGGTTGGTATGGGAAGCGTGCTACGTCTTCCCGGCGTGTGACGCCAGTTAAGACCAGGATGGTCTCCAGCCCAGACTCCACTCCTGCCACGATATCGGTGCTCATTGTATCGCCGATCATGATCGTGTCCTCCGAGTGGGCATTGAGGAAGTTGAGCGCTGTGCGAATCATCAGCGGATTGGGTTTGCCCACGAAGAACGGGCTGACACCGGTGGCCTTCTCAATCAAGGCGGCAAGAGCGCCGCAAGCCAGCACTATGCCAACTTCCCCTGGGCCGGCTACATCGGGGTTGGTGGCCACGAAACGAGCACCGCCGCCAATCAAGCGGATCGCGTGGGTGATCATCTCCAGGTTATAGCTGTAGGTTTCGCCTAACACAACATAGTCTGGGTCCAGCCGGGTGATCACATAACCGGCGGCATGGATGGCTTCAGTCAGCCCGCTCTCGCCAATCACGAAAGCCGTGCCGCTCGGCTTCTGCGAACCCAGGAAGCGGCCCATGGCCATCGCCGAGGTAAAGATGCGTTCGGCTGGCACGGCGAGCCCCGTAGACTGCAGCCGGTGCGCCAGATCCCCCGGAGTGTATTTGGGGTTATTCGTTATGACCAGGTATGCAGCGCCGTGCTCATTCAAGCGGTCTATGAACTGGTCGGACCCTGGGACCATCTCAGATCCCCTGATGAGGACGCCGTCCATATCCATGAGATAGTTCTTGTGCAGTGTCATCACTCTAACCCTTCTTGTAGGCCGACACCCTGCGTTGGACTCGATGCCTTTTGAAAGCGATCTGGCGCCCGGCCGTAGATTTCCGTCAGTGTCTTGAGCCAGTCGCATGCTGCAGCGGTCAGCATGTCCTGCGAATAGCGCCATCCCCAATTGCCGCTCGCCCGTCCGGGGGTATTCATCCGGCCCTCGCTACCCAGACCGAGAACGTCCTGGAGGGGGAAAATCGCTGTGTTGGCGACAGACATGAGGGCCAGGCGGATCAACTCCCAGTTCAACATTTCACTACGATCGCCTAGATACTGGTGCAGGGCATTGCGTTCCTGCTCGCCCGCCGTGCGGAGCCAGCCGAGCGTGGTATCGTTGTCGTGGGTACCGGTATAAACCACACAGTTTCGCTCGAAGTTGTGCGGTAAGTAAGGATGATCCGGATCTCCTGAAAAGGCGAACTGCAGCACCTTCATCCCCGGAAAGCCCAGCTCCTCCCGCAGCGCCTCGACTTCCGGCGTGATCAACCCTAAATCTTCAGCGATGATCGGCACCGGCCCCAGGGCTTGCTCCACAGCCCGGAATAGATCTCGGCCAGGACCTGGGACCCATTTACCGTTAATGGCGGTCTCTTCCCCGGCCGGCACCGCCCAGTAAGCCTCAAAACCGCGGAAGTGGTCGAGCCGGACGATATCCACCTGCTGCAGCGCCGATCTGAAACGGGCAATCCACCAGGCATAGTCGTCACGTGCTATAACATCCCAGCGATAGAGCGGGTTGCCCCACAGCTGCCCGGTGGAGCTGAAATAGTCAGGTGGGACTCCGGCAACCAGGGTCAGGTGGCCTCTATCGTCGAGGTAGAACAGGTCCTGGTGGGCCCAGGTATCGGCGCTGTCATAGGCAACAAAGATGGGGATGTCGCCGATGATGGCGATGCCGTGTTCATTGGCGTAGGCTTTAAGGTGGGACCACTGGCGGCTGAAGATGAACTGGACGTAGTGATGGAAGCCGACCAGGTCGTTCAAGGCCAGGCGCCAGCGCTCGAGCGCCGCTGGCTGGCGCGTGGCGATATCCTGCTCCCATTCGATCCAGGGCATCCCTGCATGGTGATCCTTCAGGGCGGCGAAGATGGCGTAATCTTCGAGCCAGGATCGGTTGGCCTCGATGAAGGCCGCAAGCTCTGCTTTCTGGGCATCGTTGGCGTTGTCTTTGAAGTTCTCAAACGAGAGGCGCAAGAGCCGCTGCTTGAAATTGATTACTGGCCCGTAATCGACCCCATGCTCAGGAAAAGTTGGTGCGCCGTCGAAGTCCCAAGGTGCCAGCCAGTGCTCCTCGATCAGGCGTTCCAGGTTGATGAGCAACGGATTGCCTGCAAAGGCGGACAGTGCCTGATAGGGAGAGTCCCCGTAGCTGGTGGGGCCGAGGGGCATAACCTGCCAGTAGCTCTGCCCGCTTGCCTCCAGAAAGTCTACGAAACGGTAGGCCGCATCCCCCAGGTCACCGATACCGAAGCGGCCCGGCAATGAGGTCGGGTGAAGCAGGATGCCGCTGGCTCTTGCGAAACCTTTGACGGGTACCACTTTCTGGGCTGGCTTGGGCTGTTCGGGCGGATGAAGCATCTCGCGCAACGCATCTTCGATACTCGATACCCCGCGGCCCCCTAATTGAGCCGCCAGCCGGCGGTAATAACCTTCCGGACCGTCCTCTACCTCGCGGAAGTCCAGGTACACCAGGTACTTAAACGCTCCCAGTTCCACGTAGAGCCCTTTACCGCACAATTCCTGGCTGCTAGTAATGTGTTCCAGGCCTGAGATGTGGTCCCGAAAGATGCAGAAGTGGTTGGCATCGGGGTGCAATCCCAGGCCCTCGCCCAGGGTCTTCTGAATCAACCTGCGATCGCCTGTCCCCAGCAGGGGGTCGTCTTGGTCTTTCTTGACCGAATAGGCGGCTGAAGTGTGGATCCATCCCCGGGCCTCGGCGAACTTGTTGTTGTAGACTACCAGCCCACGCTCGCCTGTTCCCGTCGGGGAGTCACCGGCACAGTTGGTGTAAGCAAACACGTTCTCGTTGACGTGGCCTTCAGGCGTATAAAAGTCATATAGCAGGAAGTTCCGCACGCCGGCAAAGATGTGGCGGCGTTGCATCAAGGGGAAGATCTCACGCTCGTGCCGCTCAACCAGATCGATATCTGGCTGCTCCTCCTTATAGGCGCGGCGGTACTCCATGCCATATTTCTCGGTGTAGCCTTCAACCTGGCCGTGGCCGATCATGGGCAGGCCCGGCATCGTGACCATCATCGTGCAAACGCCGAAGTACTTGTCGTCTTTGCCGAATTGAGCCACAGCGGGCTCTTCGTCCGGGTTGTTCATAAAATTCACGAAGCGCTTCAGGATTTCCGGATCGTATTCCAACACGTTCTTGATCGAGACGCGGTATTTGGCGTTGTCTTCGGCCTTCAGCATATTCATGAAGGCGCTGTTGTACACCCGGTGCATGCCCAAGGTGCGGACAAAATAGCCTTCCATCATCCAGAAGGCTTCAGCCAGCAAGAGGGTGTCCGGCACTTCGACAGCCACACGTTCCACCACCTCGCGCCAGAATTCCTGGGGTATGGCGGCTTCAAACTGGGCTTTGGCCAGCGCTTGCTCCGAGCGGGATGCGATCGCGCCACCGCTGCCAGGCTCCGGGTACCACAGGCGCTGGATATGTCGTTTCGCCAGGGTCATGGCCGCGTCAAAACGGATGACGGGGAACTTGCGCGCCACATGGAGAATGGTCTGGATCACCGCCTCACGCACTTCAGGGTTCAGGTAATCCAACTGGGCGGTATCGTTCCAGGGCATGCTGGTGCCATCGTTGCCGTGGTAGATATAGCGCCTGTCTCCCGTGGAGCGATCTACCCGCTTGAAAACCACCGCGGCATCGGTCTGGTTGTAGTAGTGGTCTTCCAGGAAGATGCCCACGCGCCCGTCTGTAGAGAGGTCCGGCCCGTTGAATGTGTAGGATGGGAACGGGCTATAAGGGAGGCCGATGAACCAGTCGGGATGTTCGATCACCCAACTGGAATCAATGCCCATGTGGTTGGGGACCATGTCACTGGCCAGGCGGATGCCGCGCTGCCAGGCGCGCCCGGCCAGGTTCCGGTAAGCCTCTTCGCCGCCCAGGTCGCTGGCGATCTGATAGTCGAGCAGCGAGTAGGCCGAAGCTACCGCCTCGGGATTACCGGTGAGCTGTTTGATGCGCTGGGAGGCCGGGCTGCGTTCCCACAAGCCAATTAACCATAAGCCGCTAAAGCCCCAGCGCGCCAGGGTATCCAGTTCTTCGTCAGGAATCTCGTTCAGGTGGGAGATCGGGCGTTGGTACTTCTTGGAAAGCTGGTCCAGCCACACATAGATGCTCTTGGCAAGCAAGACCAGCTGGGGCATCCAGTCCCGGTCGACGCTATAGCGTTCCGACTCTGCATCCAGGCTCATCCCGGCGAACTCAAACACCTGCACCGGGCCTGGCCCAGGGAAGGAGATCTTCTCCTCTTCCTTGAGCAGATCGAGGCCGCCGAGCAGATGGTCCAGGTAACCCTCGAGCAGGGGAGCCCACTTTTCCCGGATATACTGCAATTGGCCTGAGAGTGACATTGGAACCGCAACTGCCGGGCTGCGCAGCATATCCACCAGGTTTTGATCCTCCGGCCCGAACTTGGGTTGAGTGTCGAAGAACTTACGCAACAGGTAGATCACTTGCAGGTAGGAGGTCCCCCGTTCCAATTCCGCGTCGTCGAACAGCTCGGTAAACGGCGAGACGGCTGAGTTCATATTGTCCAGCCACAGCATGAGCATCTCTTCTAGCAAGATCTCGCGATTGGGAACGCCATCCGTCTCACCTGCCAGGTAGGCATTGGGCGTGATCTGTTGCTGGTAGACGGCTTGCGGTGGGAACTCTTGCACGAAAGTGCGCAGGGCGCTGTCGAGGGTCTTCTGGTCGAGTTGTTTCACCAGCCACTGCTGTGCCTGGCGCATGACCTGCGGGTTTCCCAGTTGGCGGTACAAACGAGCCACGTGGTGCAGAATTTCGTCAATCAGGGCCAGGGCATTGAGCTGCCCAGCCTTAATCGCCTGCCCTTGGAAGGGACCGCCGGCTCGGTCGCGTTGCTCATTAATCTCTTGCACAAGAACCCGTGCGCTGCGGAAGTCGGCGAGAATTACACACCCGTCGTTGGAAAACCGGAACTCATCCAGGCCGTAACGTTCTCGCGCCTGGCGAGAAATACGAAGCTTCATGGTCATCGTCATGTGAGCAGACATTGTCTCCTCGGCTCTCCCGTGAATTGTCAAGCCCCGGCTGCGCCGCTGGACAGGTTATTATCAGAGGTGGAGGCCGGCGTCGAACCGCCTTCCAGCTCGTTCATCTTATCTGCAACCAACGCTTCAACCTGCCGCTCCCGGTAGGGTTCATAATCGACGACAAGGCGCTCGTATTCGCCGGTCATGAGAGTCGATGAGATCATGAAATCGGCAGAGGCGCGATTGCAGGCTACCGGGATGTTCCAAACCACGGCGATACGCAGCAAGGCTTTCACATCTGTGTCATGGGGCTGCTGTGAGAGAGGGTCCCAGAAAAAGATCATAAAATCGATGGCGCCTTCCGCAATCTTGGCGCCTACCTGCTGGTCTCCACCCAACGGTCCGCTCTGAAACTTGTGGACCGTGGTACCGAGCACTTCTTCGAGCAACTTGCCTGTTGTGCCTGTGGCATACAACTCATGTTCGATCAGGAGCTCTTTGTTCCATTTCGCCCACTCCAGGAGGTCCTGTTTCTTGTTGTCGTGCGCCACCAGGGCGATTCTCTTGCACTGCTGAATTGGTATAATTTTGTATCCCATTTGGTGTCCCTTCGTTTGCCAGGTGTTGGTCATTTCCGGCATTGCGTCGTTTACAATCCTGCTGCCTTGAACGCGGCCGCGACGATGGCCTGGGCCTCGCTGAAGATTAATTGCAAATGGTCCTCACCCCGGAAGCTCTCGGCGTAGATTTTGTAGATGTCCTCGGTGCCTGACGGCCGGGCGGCGAACCAACCGTTTTCGGTGACCACCTTCAGTCCACCGATCGAAGCCTGATTGTAGGGCGCACGGGTGAGCTTGGATATGATCTTCTCTCCGGCCAGATCCTCTGCCGTCACCATTTCCGGTGAGAGGCGCTCCAGCGCTTGCTTCTGAGAGGGTGAGGCGACCACATCCATGCGTTCATAGACCGGATCGCCGAACTGATCGGCCAGTGTATGGTAATGCTCGCCCGGATCGCGACCCGTGACGGCAGTGATCTCAGCTGCCAGCAGGTCCAGGATAATGCCGTCTTTGTCTGTGGTCCACACCGTCCCCTGCTGGCGCAGGAACGATGCCCCGGCGCTCTCCTCCCCGCCGAAGCCGAAGGATCCGTTCAGCAGGCCGTCAACGAACCACTTGAAGCCCACCGGCACCTCGCACAGCCGGCGGCCGATGTGAGCGGTCACGCGGTCGATCATGGAGCTGGAGACGAGGGTCTTGCCGACTGCGACGTCTTTACCCCAGGCCGGGCGGTTCTGGAACAGGTACCAGATGGCGACCGCCAGGTAATGGTTCGGATTCATGAGCCCGGCGCCGCGCGTGACGATGCCATGCCGGTCACAGTCTGCGTCGTTGCCGAAGGCGATGTCAAAGCGGTCTTTGAGGCCGATAAGGCCTGCCATGGCATAGGGGGACGAGCAGTCCATACGGATCTTGCCGTCCCGATCGACGGTCATGAAGGCAAAGGTTGGGTCCACATATGGGTTGACGATCTCAAGGTTAAGCCCGTAGCGCTCGGCAAGCGGCTGCCAGAAGGCGACGCTGGCGCCGCCCAGAGGATCGACCCCGATTTTGAGCCCAGCCCGAACGATGGCGGGGATGTCGATGACGTTGGGCAAGTCCGCTACATAAGGCATGATGTAGTCATGCTCGTGCGTGGTATCTGCCTTGAGAGCGCGTGCCAGGGGCCAACGCTTGACCGTCCGTAGACCGTCCCGCAAGATCGCGTTGGCGCGGTCCTGTATGGCTTTGGTGGTACGGGTGTCGGCCGGTCCGCCCTCCGGTGGGTTGTACTTGAACCCGCCGTCGTCGGGGGGATTGTGCGATGGCGTGATCACGACGCCATCGGCTAGCCCTGCCGTTCGATCACAGTTGTAGTTCAAAATGGCGTGGGAGATGACCGGCGTGGGTGTGTAGCCCAGGCCTGCCTGGATCACAATCTCCTGTTCGTTGGCGGCAAATACCTCGATAGAGGTCGCCAATGCCGGCTCGGACAGAGCGTGCGGATCCATGCCAATGTACAACGGTCCCGTGATCTTCTGCGCCAGCCTGTGCTCGCAGATTGCCTGGCAGACGGCCAGGATGTGGTCCTCGTTGAAGCTGCCTCGCAGCGATGAGCCTCGATGCCCAGACGTTCCGAAGGCAACCCGTTGTGCCGGGTCAGAGAGATCCGGCTTCTGAGTGTAGTAGGCCGAGACCAGTCGCGGGATATTGACCAGCATTTCGCGCGGGGCTGGCTTGCCCGCCAGTGGATGCAGACTCATAATAACTCCTTCCTCTCTCAGCTTACCTCGGCCAGCCGGTCCTTCAAGGTCTGCGCTGAGCTTTGGAATTCCGCCAACTCAGACTTACTCAGGGGCAGGTTGAGTACTTCCTCGACTCCCCGGCGTCCCACGATCGCCGGCATGCTGATGGCGATGTCGCTTACCCCATACTGCCCTGACAGAGGACTGGAAACTGTCATCACCGTATGCTGGTCGCGCAGAACAGCCTCGACAATCGATAGAAGGCCCAAGCCGATGGCATAATAGGTCGCTTTTTTACGCCGGATGATCTCGTAGGCCGCGTTACGGGTCTGGCTGAAGATGCTGTCGAGGGCAGCCTGGTCATAGCCCTGCCCGTTGGCGCCGACGAAGTCGGCCAGCCGGACACCGGCGATATTGGCCAGGCTCCACAAAGCCAACTCGCTGTCGCCATGCTCGCCGACGATGTAGGCGTGGACGCTGCGCGAGTCAACCCCATAGTGTACGCCCAGCATGTAGCGCAGGCGCGCGGTATCGAGCGCCGTTCCGGAACCCAGCACGCGGCAGCGATCCAGCCCCACAATCTGCGCCGCGATCTGCGTCAAGATATCCACCGGGTTGGTGACTACGATAATGATCGCGTCCTGGTTGACAGCCGTGACCTTGGGCACGATATTGTGAAAGATGCCGGCATTCGTCTGCACCAGCTCGAGCCTTGTCTGGCCTGGGCGTTGGCCGACGCCGGCGCAGATCACAACCACTTCGGCATCGGCCAGGTCCGGGTAGTCGCCGGCGATGATGTGCATCGGTCGCACGAAGGGCATGCCGTGGTTGAGGTCCATCATCTCGCCCTCGGCGCGCGCAGCATCTGCGTCGATAAGCACAAGCTCGTTCGCGATGCCGCTCTGCATCAGCGAATAGGCGAACGAGGCGCCAACCATACCTGTGCCAATCAGGCCTACTTTGTTGGTACTCCTGCGTTCATTCATGATTTAGACTCCTTCATGGGTACAGATCCGTCTTGCGCCGCACCTGGTTGGGATAACAGCCGCGCGAGCGGCTTCAGGCTCAGCCACCACTGCTCCTTCGGGCGCTCATGAGTGTCATCGATCAGACGCGGCATATCCTCCAGGTTAGTGATCTTGATGTGACCTTCTTGCATACCGATGAGTGCGCCGGCGGCCGGCGCACTGGTTTCCGATCCACTGCCAGCTTCGTTGATGAGAAAATCGATACTCTGCGCGGCCAACCGGGTAGCCTGGATACGATCGAAAGGCGAGGGGTCGCCGCCCTGTTGCTGGTGCCCCAGGACCGCCGTCCGTACGTCGAACAGGCCTTTGCTCTCTTCCTCGAACAGCGCGTGCATGAAGCTCGTCGTGTAGAGTGGGTTTGCGAATTCATTGCGGATCATCAAAGTCAGATGCTTGCCCTGCTGGTACCTGCTGACCATCTCGCATAAGTCGGTCCGCAAGTCGTCCAAAGTAACGCCGTCCTCGTTCAGGTAGATTCGCTCGGCTCCAGTAGCCAGACCGCCCATCAAGGCAAGGTAGCCACAGGAGCGGCCCATGACTTCCACGATGAAACAGCGACGCGATGCCTCGGCTGATTGCTTGATCTTATCGACGGCTTCGACGATATTGTTCAGTGCGGTGTCCGCACCGATGCTCAGTTCAGAGCCAGGCAGATTGTTGTCAATGCTTGCAGGCAGGCAAATAATCGGTATGTTGAATGCCGGGAAGGTAGACCGTTCAGTGAACAGCTTATAAGCCGCTTCGTAGGCTGCCCAGCCACCGACCACCAGCAGGCCCTCGATTTTGTGGGCCTCGAGGGTGCGGGCAATGGCGTAAAGATCGGCGCCCGCCGGCACTTTGCGACTGGTACCCAATTGCGAGCCGCCCAGTGGCCCCCAGCCGGAGACGTTCATCCAGCCGAATTCTTCGATCTGGCCGCCGGCCAACCCGCCAAACCCATTACTAACCGCGAACATCCTGTGACCCCGGTCGACTGCCAGCCGAACCGCCGTGCGCACTGCCGTGTTCATGCCCGGCGCGGCAGGACCGGCGGTCAGCACAGCCAGGCGCAGGCGGCGCTGGCCGGGCTCCAGTTCATGGGGTAGCGCACGAGTGAGTGTCCGGAAGGTGCGGAATGCTTCTATGAAGCTTTCACCTCGCAGTTCCATGGCTCGGTCGTAATCGCGGTTAGAGATTGCTTCGGCCACTGCGTGAGTCTGGCGAACACATTCCATCAGCGGCAGGCGGCTGACGCGATTATAACGCATGCCGATCAGCTGCGGCTCGCTTTCCGGTGTGGCGGCCTGTAGCTCCTCCACAGCGGCATGGCCAACGAGGGTGCTCATCCAGCGGTCGAAGGCGCTCGGCGCCCCACCCCGTTGGATGTGACCCAGGATGCTTATCCGCACTTCTTCGCCCAATCGGTCTGCCAGTACCTTACACACATGCTGGCTGCTGATGGGATTACCGTTGCGGTCACGCGCGCCCTCGGCGACCACCACGATACTGTCACGGCGACCAGCAGCTCGGCCAGCGACCAGGAGTTCGCACATCGCGGTTTCCCAGTCATCTATATCTGGAGGGCTTTCCGGGATCAGCACCCAGTCTGCGCCCCCAGCCAGGGCGCCCATAAGCGCCAGGTAACCACAGTTGCGGCCCATTACCTCGACCACGAATGTTCGCTGGTGACTGGCCGCCGTGCTGCTGATTTGGTCGAGTGCCGTCGTGATGCGATGCAATGCGGTGTCGGTTCCGATTGTCATATCCGTGCCGAAGAAGTCGTTATCAATCGAGCCGACCAGCCCCGCAATGCTGAGATAAGGGTGTTGTGCGGCAGTCTCTGAGGAGATTTCCCCTTGGGCCGCCAGTTCGGCGACCAGTTCCTTCCACTCCTGGCGAAGGAGATGGGCGCCCGTGAGGCTACCGTCGCCGCCAATCACGACCAGGCGATCGATCCCGCATTCAAGCAGGTTCTTAACTGCCTGGAGGCGGCCCTCACGAGCGCGGAAAGGTATGCAGCGGGCGGTGCCGATAATTGTCCCACCGCGCTGCATGATCCCTCCTGTATCGGCCCAATCGACCGCGCGGATATTGGCACCGCCGTCAATCATGCCCTGGTAGCCTTCAGAAATGGCGTAGACCGCGACGTGATGGCTGAGCACCGTGCGGATAACTGCACGTAGCACGGCGTTCATTCCGGGCGCATCACCGCCGCTGGTGAGAACGCCAATCGCCGTCGAAGTCTTGCTGTCCATCGTGGAAATCTCCTATACTGCGAGCTGGGCAGCCGTCTCGGCCAAGCGGGTCGAGTAGCCCATCTCGTTGTCATACCAGGCGGCCACGGATAGTAATTCTCCCTGGACCGCGGTCAGCAGCAAGTCGACAATAGATGAATGCGGATCGCCGACGATGCGAGACGACGCCCATTCATCCTCCAGCACGCCCATCACGCCCTTGAGCGGCGCGACCGCGGCAGCCTTGCGGAACGCGTCGTTGACCTCTTCCACCGTCACCGGGCGTTCGGTAAGCAGGTTCAGCTCGGCGATACTGCCGGTGCGGGTCGGCACACGATAAGCCTTGCCAGTGATCTTGAGATCCTTCCAGATGAAGGCGAGGGCGCGGGCTGCACCTGATGAGGAGGGGATGATATTCTCGGCTGCGGCCCACGAGTCGCGGCGGTCCTTCATCGGCTGGTCCGTGAGCGATTGAGTATTGGTATAGGCATGCACGGTCGAGAACAAGCCATACTTGATGCCGAAGTTCTCGATGACAACCTTAACGACCGGGGCCAGGGCGTTGGTGGTGCAACTCGCCATACTGACGATCTTGTGTTTCTCCGGGTCGAATTGATCAAGGTTGATGCCCGGGAGTAACACTGCATCACAGTCTTCTTTCTTCTTACTGGGCGCGCTTACCAGGACTCGCCTGGCGCCGGCATCGAGATGTGCCTGAGCGCCGGACCGCGTGGTGGCCCGGCCCGTGCAGTCGATCACCAGATCGACCCCGAGCGCCTTCCAGTCCGGCAGGGCCTTCATCGAGTCGAAGTAGGGAATCTCGCGCCCGCCGATGACGAAGCAGCTTTCTTTGGTGGTGACTTCCTCAGGCCAGCGGCCGTAATTGGAGTCGACCTCGAAGAGTGCTGCCAGGGTCGGGAGGTCCTTGATATCGGAGATGGACACCGGGACGAACAAGTCGTTCTTGAGTGCCACCTTCATCAAGGACCGCCCGATGCGACCAAAACCATGAATTGCTACTCTAGCCATGTGAATTCTCCTTTCTACCCCTTAATCAGGGGATGCCATCGCCAGCCGATTCATACTGGCTGATGGTCGCGCCACTTGGTACTTGCAGTTGATCATAGTCTTTGGGTGTGGTATTGGCATCGATGCGGCAGTTCCGCCCAATGGTGGCACCCGCGGGCACACGAGCGCGCTTTCCGACGATCGTGATGCCAGTGTTGATGTTCGCCGGCTCCAGCTGGTTTGGCGTCATCTCGTAGCCTGTACCGACCTGTGTTCCAGCACCGATCTCGATCTCCTTGTCCAGAATACAGCGGTCAATCACGGCTCCTGCCCGGATGATCGTGTCGTTCATGATCACCGAATCACGCACCACCGCGCCGGGCTCCACACAGACCCCCGGGGACAGGACGCTATGGATCACCGTTCCGTCGATCACGCAGCCATTAGACACGAGACTGGTGCGGGATTGCCCCGCTGACCCCAGCTTCACCGGCGGGCGTTCTTTTGAACGCGTGTGGATCACCCAGTTGGGATCGTATAGATCGAGGGCAGGGTTATCTCTCAACTGGGCCAAGTTGGTTTCCCAGTAGGCGGAGATGGTGCCCACGTCCACCCAGTAGCCAGTGAACGAATAAGCAAACACCCGGTCGCACCCAACCATCCGGGGGATGATGTTCTTACCGAAATCGTGTGCCGAATCTGCATCCTGGGCGTCCTCTTCCAGGCGGTGCAGCAGGAACTTGGTGTTGAACACGTAGATGCCCATGGATGCCAGCGTGCTCTCCGCCTGCTTGGGCTTTTCAGTGAACCGGGTGATGCGATCGTTCGCATCGACATCCATGATGCCAAAGCGGTGCGTTTCCTCGGGCGGCACTTTCATCACCGCCACCGTCAGGTCGGCGCTCTTTTCCTCGTGGCAACGGAGCAAATGGCGGTAGTCTTGCTTGTAGATGTGATCTCCGGAAAGGATAAGCAGTTGTTCGCAGCCCGATTCGGCAATGAAATTGCGGTTCTGGTAGAGCGCGTCCGCCGTGCCACGATACCAATCCTGGTCCTTGCGCCCGCGATATGGCTGCCAGATCTGCACGCCGTTGGGCCAACGACGGTTGAGGTCCCAGGGCTCGCCGATGCCAATGTGTTCCATGAGCGAGTGCGGGCGGTACTGGGTCAACACGGCGATGCGGTACAGATCGGAGTTGACGGCATTGGAAAGCGGGAAATCGATGATCCGGTATTTGCCCGCGAAGGGTACGGCCGGCTTGGCTCGCTTCTCGCCCAGGATGCTCAGCCGGCTGCCTGCGCCGCCGGCCAGGATTAGGGTCAGTACGCTCATAGTTCCTCCTCGATCAAAGGTAGTAATCGAAGTCGTGCTCGGTGCGCACCCGCCGCCGGATCACGAAGATGTGCGCCGGCACAGTCTGGGGGTTCAATTCCACATAGTTGCGCGTGCCGTGCCAGAGATAGCGTGCATCGGTCAATAGATCGTGAGCTTGATACGGTTGGCGTGGATCAATGCCCAGGTCTTCCAGAGGCAACGTGATGAAACCGGACTGTTTGTAGTGCGGGTCGAGATTGACAACGACAAGTACTTCATTCGATCGGTCTTCGCTGCTCTTGGAATAGGCAATGATCTGCTCGTTGTCGACCTCGTGGAAGTGCAAGTTGTGATTAGCCCGAAAGGCCGGGTTTTCGTGCCGGATCTGGTTCACCCGACCGATCAACTCCCGCAAGCTATCGGGCTGGTCGATGTCCCAGCTCTTGATCTCGTATTTCTCCGAATCAAGGTACTCCTCTCTGCCAGGAGCGATCGGACGGCTTTCGCACAATTCATAAGATGGACCGTAGATGCCGTAGCTGGGGCCCAAAGTGGCGGCCAGGATAAGTCGCGCCATGAAAGCCGGGCGTCCACCAAACTGGAGGTACTCGGGCAGGATATCCGGGGTGTTGGGCCACAGGTTCGCGCCCATAAACTCACGCACCTGGGTTTGCGTGAGCTCAGTAAGATACTGGGTCAGCTCCCACTTGGTGTTGCGCCAGGGGAAGTAGTTGTACGACTGGGTGAAGCCTACCTTGGCCAGGCCGTAAAGAGCTTTAGGACGCGTGAAGGCTTCGGCCAGAAAGATGGCCTCGGGGCAATCCCGTTTGATTTCGGCGATGAGCCATTCCCAGAAGCGGAATGGCTTGGTATGTGGGTTATCTACCCGGAAGATGCGCACACCCTGGTCCACCCAGAACTGAACAACACTCTTCAACTCCTCCCAGAGCTCGCGCCACTGCTCGGTCTCGAAGTCAAAAGGATAGATGTCCTGGTATTTCTTCGGAGGGTTTTCAGCATACTGGATCGTGCCGTCGGGGCGCCGGCGGAACCACTCCGGATGTTCGCTAACGTAGGGATGATCGGGAGCACACTGGAAAGCGATATCGAGCGCCAGCTCAATGCCATACTGCGTGGCGGCCTCGATCAAGTGCCGGAAGTCGTCGAGAGTGCCTAGCTCCGGGTGAATGGCTTTATGCCCTCCCTCCACTGATCCGATGGCCCAAGGGCTGCCCGGGTCATCCTGACCGACAACGGTAGAGTTATTGCGCCCCTTACGAAAGCTCCTACCGATCGGGTGAATCGGTGGCAGGTAGAGCACATCGAAGCCCATGGAGGCCACATACTCCAGGCGTTCCTCAAGATCCTTGAAAGTACCATGGCGCCCTGGCACGGCCGAGCAAGAGCGCGGGAATAGCTCGTACCAAGCCCCGAACCGGGCACGCTCGCGATCAACCACTAGCCCCAGTTCTTTGTCGTAGGTGGTCGCGAAACGCCGCTCGTCGCAGAGGTGCATCAGCCTAGCCAACTCTGGCGAAAGCGCCTGTCGTGCGCCTTCAGCCCCGCCGGCTCGTAGCGCGTCGGCGAAGGTTGAAAGCCACCCCGCGTGTACCAGGGTTGCCCGCTTGAGCGCAGCCTCGACCAGCTCTGCGCCGATCAGGAGGTCAACGGATACATCTTGCCCGGCCTGAACGCGCTTCGCCAGGTCGCGCGACCAGGTCTTGAAGTGGTCGATCCAACCCAACACGGTATAGCAGTAGCGTCCCAGTTCCTGGACCCTGAACGAACCGCGCCAGCGGTCGTCGCCCAGGGGCTCCATGGGTAACTCGGTCCACTTTGCATCGCCCTCCTTGCGGTAGAGCAGCGCGCACGAAAGCGCGTCATGACCGTCTGCCAGGATATCTGCCTGGACCACCGTTTCTTCGCCAACGATGCGTTTGATCGGATATCTACCCGCGTCGATCTCGGGTGTCACATCCTCGATGATGACCCGGTTTCTACCTTCTTCAGGCTGCATTGCATTTCTCCTGCTTAAACATAAGGTGGCAACATTTTGCTCAACTAGCTCAACGCTAAACCGACCGGCCGTAAGCCTGGATAGACTGGCGCATGAACTCCTCGTCAATCTTGCCCAACGGTGTCGGGGTCTCCAGGATGCGCCCTGGGTTGCGCAAGGCCGACAGGTCGAATCCCTCGCGCTGTTTGAACGCATATTTGCGGTGCAGCACTTCCGCGCCGAAGCGGGTTAGATCATCAGCCGACCACTCAAAGCCGGCTGTTGCCAGCGCCTGTAGAACGACATCTGGCGCATACATTCCGCGTGCAAACAGACAGATCGCCAGGCTGGTGAGCACCGGGCGCCACCGTTCTTCCTCGAGCAACCCGCTCGCGACGCCATCCGGTGTGAGGACCTCGCCCTTGGCGCCGGCTTTCTGGTCCAGGCTGTACCCTGCGCTATCCAGATGGCTGTGACGTGCGCCGGTGAGATAGCCCAGATGACAGCCCGGCCCCGTGTGATAGCCAGGCATCTCATTACCGCCGAAGGTCAAGGCGAAGTCTACCCCCCCGTAGATGGTTGCGGCGTGTTCGGCTCCGCGTGCAAGCGCCCTGTAGAAGTCGTTGGGCTGGCTGACAATCCGCACGGCCGCTTTGAGATAAGCCGGGTAATTGTTCCACTCCAGGGTCAGTCCATCTGTCTCTTTTGTCGAAATGAGCCCGCGCTGCAACGCTTCGGTGGCCCACGCCAGGGTCACGTCCATGCTCATCACATCGAGGCCCTGGATTTCGGCCTCATCCAGCAGTTGGAACATCCCTTTGACATCGGTCCCTCCCAGCAAGCTGCCGACGGCAAAGATGGTCTCATGGTCGTAGCCGATCATGGAAGTCTTATAGAAGTAGGGCTCTTTGGGATAGGGGAAACGCACGGCAGCCAGGTGAATACAGGCAACCGGACAATGGGCGCAGGCAAACATACATGACTGGCACCCCACGCAACGTTCCTTATCCAGCAACGCAAGCCGTTTTGTCATTCTCTTCTCCTGATTCCACAAGCGCTATCCCTACCCGGATCAGGCTGGTTGGGGGTTGCGCTCACCAGTCACTACCGCTACGGGCTGCCTCCCCTCGGGCTATAGCGACCGGTAGAGGTCCAGCGTCCGTTGTGCGATCGCTGTCCAGCTGAAGTGATCCTCGACGCGGCGGCGCCCGTTGAGCCCAAACTCTTCACGCAGACCGGGGTCGAGTGCAACGCGGTTTATGCCGTCGGCAAGATCGCGAGAGAATTTGGCCGGATCAACGGGATCGAAGGTGCCGGGCTTAAGCTCGAGGTCAACCAACACGCCGGTCTCCTCCGGTACCACCACCTCGGGTATGCCGCCCACCGCGGAGGCAACCACGGGGGTTTCGCAAGCCATCGCTTCCAGGTTAATGATGCCGAACGGCTCGTACACTGACGGGCAGCAAAACACTGCCGCGTGCGAGTAGAACTGGATAACGTCCTCGCGCGGCAGCATCTCCTGGATCCAGATCACGCCGGGCCGGCCTGCGCTGACTGCCTCCACGCCCTCGCTCATCTCGCGGCCGATCTCGGGTGTATCCGGCGCACCGGCGAGCAGAACTACCTGGATGGAAGGATCGATCTTTGGGATAGCATTAACAAGGTGAATAATGCCTTTCTGGCGCGTGACCCGTCCAACGAACAGCACAAAAGCCTTCTCGGGATCCACCCCGCGCTTGACGAGGGCATCCACGGTAGGGTTCTTGCGGTACTGCTGAAGGTCGATCCCATTGT
>Ga0315542_1000911_pt1 | contig 18691 bp, 15 predicted proteins | sample SalMarSW160120MG_FD_202541 | JGI IMG/M metagenome (GOLD analysis project Ga0315542, IMG submission 202541) | Salt marsh sediment microbial communities from the Plum Island Ecosystem LTER, Massachusetts, United States - Salt Marsh Sediment SW1601-20 ...
AGCAAACGCTCTCCGATCTCACAAGATCGTGTACCTGGGAGATATCGCGGGTGCTCAAGTGGCCCTCCACGAGCTCGAAGGCAAGGCATGCATCTTCCTGGGCAACAACACTGACATCACCGGTGGTGGGCGATGCCTAGACGGTCTTGATCTGGTCGGCGGCACCAGTGCTGATCCGCCGGTCGGCCGATGGCTGTTGTGGACGGGGCTGCCACAGTCGGCTGCCGTGGTGACTGCTGAAGGTTCAGACGGAACGCCGTATTGGGAGCAGGTCGTTGGGGGCACGGCATTCTTCGTCCTGCCCGACGGCGGATCCATGGATCCTTCCAGTCTGCGAGCGCTCGACGGCAGCGGCAGCGAGGTCTCTTCGACTGCCGGGACGAGTATCCGGCCCTTCGACTTGGGAATCTGCAGCCCAGAAGACGGCTGCTGACATCAGCTCTTCATCCAACCGGGTCGCCCGTAGCGGGCTCATGACAGCGCAACATGCAGGTCCGGGGATATGGTGTGGCAGGGTGGGCGCGGGTGAGTGGCCCGCTGCAAGGGGGTGCTGGTGGAAGGGGTTGAGTGTTGACGGATGGCCGTGTTGTTGGGCGTTGTCGGCTATGGGCCTGGGCCTGGTCTTGTTGGGGGTGTGGTGAAGCGTCTTCGGTGTGGTGGGCTGGTGGGATCGAGGTGGTAGCCGAGGGTGTGGATGACGACATGGTGGTGGTACCAGCAGACGGTGGCGAGGTTGTCTGGGTTGGTGGTTCCGCCTTGTGAGTAGGGGGTGATGTGGTGGGGTTGGAGTCGGTAGCGGCTGGTGCAGCCGTCGATGACACAGCCTTGGTCACGCCACAATACGAATCGTTTCAGACGTGGCGGGATCGCTGCTGTCCTCCTGCCGATGGCGAGTGGTTGTCCGTTCTCGGTGATGGCGGTGACTTCCACGGTGGCGTCGCAGAGGAGTCTCTCCAACGTGGCGGGTCCGATTCTGGGTCCGGCAGCAACCTGAGTTCGCACCCCAAATTGTGAAGGACGTGTGTTGGTGCCCAGTTGAGCGTGGTGGGTGGCATCAACGAATACGGATATCACACTGGAGGGACCATCTCCACCTTGGTTGGTGCACACGGCTACCAAGGCGTCGGCTCGTCGTTGTGTACGGGTGTAGACGGCGCCGGGCGGTGGGGGTGGGAAGGTGTCGGCGGTGTCGGTCAGGACCTTGTCGACGAGTGCTCCTTCGTGTCCGGGGAGTTGTCCCCAGAGACGCCAGGTGGTGTGGTCGAGGTTGGGTTGCATGACCAGATGGCGACTGTCGTAGGTGTCTCGTTCTTCAACGGGGGTGAGGACCCGATCGTGTGCGATCAGGCGACGCAGGCCGGCGATGTCGAAGCTGCGTGATCCTTCGATCTCGTCGGGTGTCGGGTTGGTCAGTCGGATGAGTTCGGTTGCCCTGTCGAAGGTGAGGCCACCGTCAGCCAACCCGTCGGTCACTGCGGAAGCATTCGTGTGGACCATGCGGGTCAACAGCCGTGCGGTTTCGGGTGCGACATCCAGCCTGGAGGCGGTCCATTCGGTCAGGGTGCGGCAGCCGTCTGCCAGGGGTGTTTGCCGCCGGTCGACTTTGGCCAACAACTCGACTTGTGCTGCTCTCAGTTGGCCGATCGTTGTCTCGATCTCTACCAGTGTGGTTTCGATCCGATCCGTGGTCTCCATAGGGTGAACGTATCAGCCGGGTGTGACAGAAACGCCTGTTGGAACATGACGAAACGCAACGTTTCTTGTTGGCTTGCCACCCCTCTACCCCCTCGGGCCACCCAGCCCGGCGGCCCCGCTGGGGGAAGAAACGACGACCTGACCGGCGCCGCCGGAGGCGGCAGTATCCCGTCGGAGAGAAGAGACCTCCACGCAACCCAGCCGGGCTCGCCCCATGGTCTCGCAGTACGTCGCGCTGCGCCGGGCGAGTTGGGGACGAGAGGAACCGGAGCGACCCAAGCGCTCATCCAGTTCACTCCGCCAGCTCGAACCGGCGGTTCTCGCGGCGAAGTAGGCTGGTCGGACCGAACCGCGCAGACCGCGGGGCCGGGCGCCGTCCCCGCACGAGACGAGGAGCTGATCAGATCATGGGCCACACTTTTGGACCGCGACGAGCCACGTGGACAGAGGTATCGACGGACGCTGTGCCCCAGGATCTCCAGCCTCTCGAACGGTTCGACGAGATCTACCGGGCGTTGTGTGCGGTGCTGTTCAACTACGCGCAGTCGGGACATCCCGGCGGCTCGGTGTCGTCTGGACACATTGTCTCCGGACTGTTGTTCGAAGGAATGGACTACGACCTTGGAGACCCCAATCGACTGGACCAGGACCTCATGTCCTACTCGGCAGGACACAAGGCGCTGGGCCTCTATGCAATGTGGGCGCTGCGTGACGAGATCGCACGGATCGCACGCCCCGATCTCCTCCCCGCCAACGAGAAGCTCCGACTCCGTCTCGAGGACCTTCTCGGGTTCCGACGCAACGGGACCAGGACCACACCCCTGTTCCGAAAGTTCCACGCCAAACCGCTCGACGGGCATCCGACGCCCGCAACACCATTCGTGAAACTGGCCACTGGGGCATCCGGCATCGGTGTAGGCACGTCACTCGGACTTGCCCTCGCGGCAGCCGATGCGTTCGGAGCCGATGCCCCCTACGTGCACCTCATCGAAGGAGAAGGCGGCCTGACGCCGGGTCGTGTTGCCGAGGCTGCCGCGTTCGCTGGTACCTCAGGGCTATCGAACGCCGTCATGCACGTCGACTGGAACCAAGCAGCGATCGACTCTGACACCGTTACCCGCGAAGGGAACGTCCCCGGCGACTACGTGCAGTGGGACCCGCGAGAGTTCTTCTACCTCCACGACTGGAACGTCATCGACGTGCCGAACGGGTTCGACTACGGACTCGTACTGGCCGCCCAGAAGAAAGCTGCCGAGATGGACAACGGGCAGCCGACGGCGATCGTCTACCGCACCACGAAAGGATGGAAGTACGGCATCGAAGGCCGCAAGTCCCACGGTGGTGGCCACCCGATGTGCAGCGACGCGTTTCGCGAGACACAGCGTCCGATCTTCGGTGAAGAGGCGTTCGACTGGCCGACGCCGGATCCGAAAGACGCCGTCGCAGTGGAGGCCGCCCAGTGGGCCACGCTCGAACGGTATCGGACCCTCCTCGAAACCGACGACATGACCAAGGTGATGGCCGATCGGCTCGCCGAAGCCAAGGACCGTCTCGATGCTCGTGGTCGAGTGTTCCGCGCAGGAGTCCCGCAGGTCGATCGTGTCTACGCTGCGGCAGACCCGGCAACGGTCCCCGGTGAGATCGCTGTCAAACCCGGCGACAAGCTTGCCCTGCGCCAGGCACTCGGCAAAGCACTCGGCTACCTGAACCGCCAGTCAGGTGGGGCGCTCCTCGTCGGTGCAGCCGACCTGCTCGGCTCCACGGCCATTTCGATCGCGGCGGAGGGATTCCCCGCCGGCAACTACCACCACACGGCCAACCCAGATGCGCGTTCGATAGCAGTCGGTGGCATCTGCGAGGACGGGCTGTCGGCGGTACTCGCCGGCACATCGGCGTTCGGAGTCCACATCGGCTCGGTGGCTTCGTACGGAGCCTTCCTCGCGGCCCTGGGCCACATCTCGGCGCGGCTCCACGCGATCGGCAACCAGATGCGACAGGAGACCGACCCGGGCCCATACCGTCCGTTCATGCTCGTCAACGCACACGCAGGCCTCAAGACCGGCGAGGACGGGCCCACACATGCCGATCCCCAAGCGCTGCAACTTCTTCAAGAGGACTTCCCCCGCGGCTTTGCCGTCACCCTCACGCCATGGGAGCCTGCAGAGGTCTGGCCACTGCTTTCAGCAGCCCTTCAAGCCCGTCCGGCAGTCCTTGCACCGTTCGTGACGCGGCCTGGCGAGGTGGTGCCGGATCGCGAGGCGCTGGGCCTCGCCCCCGCCTCGATGGCAGCCAAAGGCATGTACAAGCTGCGGTCGGCCGGAGGATCGCCTGATGGCGTTCTCGTGCTCCAGGGCTCGGAAGTGACGTACGCGTTCGTCACCGAGACACTCGGCCTGCTCGACGAAGCAGGCATCGATCTCGACGTATACCTCGTCACTTCGTCTGAGCTGTTCGACCTGCTCCCGGCAGACGAACAGGCGGCAATCTTCCCCGAAGATGTCGCCCAGAAAGCGATGGGCATCACGGGCTTCACACTGCCTACGATGTACAAGTGGATCCGCAGCGATCTGGGGCGCGCCCACACGCTGTACCCATTCCGGAAGGGTCACTACCTCAGTTCGGGCGTCGGCGAGATGGTCGTCCACGAGGCCGGACTCGACGGTCCGGGCCAGCTCGAAGCGATCAAGGCCTACGTCGCCGATCTCGGGAAGTGAAGCGACCAGCGAGAGAACCTATCTCGCTGCACGGTCTCGCGGTGACTCCAGCCGCGCTCTGACCGGGAGCTGGAGATTGACGACTGAGGACGGCCGTGACCCGGAGAGTCACGGCATCATACGATCCTTCGATCGGTCGCCCAGCGAGTCAACTCGTACCGGGATGACAGCTGGAGCTTCCTCAGCACTGCCGACACATGCGTTTCGACCGTCTTGACTGAAATCGACAGCTTCCGGGCCACCTGTTTGTACGGGTAGCCCCGAGCGATCAGCCGCAGCACCTCGCGTTCCCTCGACGTGAGTTGATCGAGTTCCGGATCGAGTTCGGTCGGAATGGTGTCGGCGAAGGCGTCCAGTACGAACCCTGCAAGTCTCGGCGAAAACACTGCGTCGCCGTCGTGCACCCTGCGAATCGCCTCGGCCAGATCGTCAGGTCCGATCGACTTGGTCACATACCCCCGGGCACCCGCTCTTATCATGGCGATCACGTCTTCGGCCGCGTCGGACACGGACAGCGCCAGGAACCGCACGTCCGGGTTCGTGTCCTTGACGGCGTTCACAACGGCGAGCCCTCCCCCGCCTGGCATGTGGACATCCACAAGAACCACGTCCGGTCTCGTCGATCGAATCTCCTCAATGGCCACGTCCACGTCGGCTGCCGTGCCAACCACTTCGAACGATCGCCCAAGCTCCGTCTGCACACCGGACAAGAACAGCCGGTGGTCATCGACGAGGAACACGCGAATCATCGTTCCACCCTCAGATGCACATCGGTGCCTGAATCGATCTCGGTGCTGATGGCAGCCTCGCCACCCTGTCGGTTCATCCGCCCGATGATCGACTCGGAGATCCCTCGTCGACCTTCGGGCACCGCATCTCGATCAAAACCACACCCCTGATCACTCACATACACATCGACAGCGTCCTCGGATACCTCGGCAAACACGGACACATGGTCACAGCCAGAGTGCAACGCCGCGTTGGTGATCGCCTCCCCCGCCGCAGCAACCACGGCGCGCAACCGATCATCGAGCTGGGCGTCCCCCACCGCCACCACGTCCACCGGTACCTGATAGATCTCCTCCAGCCGCGCCGCCGTCTCCTCGAGGGCGGCTCGCAGGCCCCCCTCCAGTCGTTGGTCCCCTCCGTACAACCAGGTTCGCAGTTCCCGCTCCTGACGTCTCGCCAACATCGCCACGGCGTGCGGATCTTCCGTTCGCTGCATCAGTGCCAACGTCTGAAGCACCGAGTCGTGAAGGTGCGCCGCCATCTCGGCACGCTCATCGGCACGGATACGTTCCCGTCGCTCCGAACCAACCTGCTCGAACAGTCTCCAGAACCACGGTCCGAGGATGAGAGCAACGCCAACAACAACGATCACGACCGCCAGCACACCCCGGCCGACAACACGGACCGCATCCACAGACCGCAGCACCAAGCCAACCCCGGCCGTCATCACGAGACCGCCGATCGCCAGTCGGATGAGCGTGCCACGCAAATCGTCGTTGGTGAACGTGCGACGGGCCCACGTGCTGCGCCGTTCCTCGTCGATGCGTGACCATGTGAGCGCAAACCCGAACGCCATCAACGTCAACGACCACACCACCGAATCGCCAAGCCACAGACCGATCGCCCTGAAGAACAGGAGCGCCCCAAGGAACATCACTCCGAGCGCAAACCGCTGGCGCGAATTCTCTGCCCCAATACGGACGTGTAGCGAGTCAACCGCCCCCTGCGGTGCGGGCTCCAGCGTGAGCACCCACCCGATCAGGTACAGCAGTGCTCCCACGCCACCCGCGGCTGCAAGCGAAACGAACGCGGCGCGTACGAACACGGGGGCGACGCCGAGGGTTTCGGCAATGCCTCCCGCAAGCCCAGTGAGCAGCCGGTCGTCGCTTCTACGGATCCCGATCGTCATCTATCGGATGATCGCACAGGTACACGACCCACAACAACGGGGAATCCCCCTGACCGAACCCTGACATCTGCGGGATCGATCAGGGGAAGCCCCTATAGACCGGACCGATGCTTCCCCGGACAATGTGCACCATGGATAGTCATACCGAATCAGCGCCGCCCGAGGTCAACACGGACCCGCGCGGCACCTCGTCACAGAACAGACCTCCCCTTCGGAGAGTACGGGGCGTGCTCGGTGGGGTTGCCGCAGGCATCGCCGAGTACCTCGGGACCGAGGCCTGGGTCATCCGAGTCGCCTTCTTCTTGCTGTGCTTCGCCGGTGGGTTCGGCTTCGTCGCATACCTCGCCGGCTGGCTCCTCATCCCCGAACTCGGCTCCAACGAGTCGATCGGAGAACGATGGTTCAGGGCCATAGCCGCCGGACCGGCATGGATCGGAGTCGCGCTCATTGTGATCGCCGTCATGTTCTTCTTGGGCGGGATACCCCGCGGTCCCGGCTCGCTTCTCGGCGCGATCCTCGGTTCGGGCCTGTTCTGGGCGGCCCTCTTGCTCGTAGCCGGAGTCCTCATCTACCAGGGCAGGCTGTTCTCTCCACGAGACTCAGATGACGAGATCGTTGCATCCCGAGCGTTCCCATCGGCCCCAGCTTCTGAACAACCGGCCGCTGTCGTCGAGAGGGCTCCCCGTTCTCGTCGCGGACCCAGGCCCCCACGTCCTTCGAAACCGCGCTCGAACCTCGGTAGGTTCACGATCGCGGCAGTCCTGGTAGGAGTCGGCGTCCTCGCCCTGCTCCAGAACGCTGGTGCCGTCTCCCCCGGCGCGGGGCACTATTTCGCCGTCGCTCTGGCAATCGTCGGCATCGGTCTCATCGTCGGAACCTTCTGGGGACGCTCGAGAGGACTGATCGCTCTTGGACTCGTTCTCGCATTCGCAATGGGCATTTCGGTTGCTGCCGGGTCGACGACCTGGGTGGCGACCGGACCCGACGTCGTCGTCGCTCCAGCTTCACTGTCGGACGTCCAGTCCTTCTACCAGCAGGGCGCCGGCCAACTGACCATCGACCTTACGAACCTGCCCGGGACAGACGTAGGTCTGAACGCGCAACTCGGCAGCGGGGAGCTCACCGTGATCCTCCCGTCCGGCATGGGAGCGGTCGTCAACTACGGGGTCGGCGTCGGGAGCTTCGTGGTCCAGGGACCGAACGCAGGACAGACCTCTCAAGCGTTCGGGGTCCTGCGCGACGCCCTTCACATCCCCGGCTCGGCAGGAACCGCCCACCTCGACCTCAACGTCGGTGCGGGCCAGATCGTGATCATCCAGGAGGCCACACCATGAAAGAACGCCACCCACTCGACATCATCTCGCTCGTCTTCGGAACCCTGTTCGTGGCGCTGGCGATCCCCGTGCTCCTCATCGACACCCCTCTGAGCGTCGACCCCCGATGGGTGTGGCCTGCCGGTGTCATCGTGCTCGGAGCGCTCGTGGCCGGCTCCGGTCTGCGGCGCACCAAAACCACCGACGAGACACCAATCGACAGCTGAAGACTGAAGACCCCGGCCCTGCGGGCCACCTCCCCCAGACTCGGCCTCTCAGCCCTGGGGCCTCGCTGGGGAAGAGGAACACGTGAGGGAGCTACCGAAAGACGGCTCCCTCACTTCTCACCAAACGCGTAGAAGTATCCGTCTCGAGACCCGACGTAGATGCGTCCTCTCCAGACAGCGGGTGTCGACTCGATGCACCCACCCACGGCGTCGGTCTGCCAGATCTCCTGTGGTTGCCGTGGATCCGACAGGTCGTACGCCCGGAGTGCACCGCCCACGCCACAGTTCACCGATTGAATCAGCGTGTCGTCGACAATCACCGGCGACGACCAGGCATGCCAGCCGATCTCGTCGCTCCACGTGACCTCACCGGTTTCGGTATCGATCGCCAAGAGCTTGCCCGGATGGGTCGCCACGTACAAGACCCCATCACCCAAGGCAGGCGTCGCCCACACGCCGCCGTCATCGGTGGAACTCGCCGGCGGCACCGCAACGCCCCACACAAGCGGATCACCGTCCGTGTAAGGGTCGAGTTTGATGACCTGGCCGACCTCCTCAGACCGGGCGTTGAACTTCTCTAGTTCGATGCCGAGATAGAGCATGCCTTCGGAATCGATCGTGATCGTCGCATCAGTATCGTCACCGTCCCAGTAGTCGAACACGACGGGAGCGACGCCGTCATCGATCTGAGACAGATCCAATCCGACGACCCTTCCGGCGGAATTGGCCCAGTAGACCCGATTCTCATAGATGGCGACCGATCCTTCGATGCTCTGCGCCCGTCCGAACGTCCGAACGAGGTCGTCAGTGAACGCTGGAACCTCCACGAGCGGGTGCGGATCGACGGTGACGTGCCCGTCGGCGTCGTAGCCACGGTTCAGCTTGAACGCGAAGAAGTAGCTGTTTTCGCCTCCCTCGAACATGATGTCGTCGATGATGACCGGGTTGGAGTCCCAGTCGTTGTTCCACATCCCGCGGACGATGTTTGCGTTCACCGACCACAGTTCGACCGGGTCTCCACGGTCGAGAGCGAGGATACGCAGGTTGTTGTCCCTCGATCCGAAGTAGTACAGCGGATAGCCATCCGGGTCCAGCGTCCCTGAGCCCTTGACGAGGTCCCCGGTGGGGAACGGAGCGCGCGTGGCTTCGCCGGTATCGGCATTGATGAAGTGGACGGAGTGGTCGTAGGCACCGATGATCACCTCGGTGACACCATCCGGCCGGGTCCACACGACGGGCTGTCCGGTCCATCCGGTACCGCACCAGGTGTCCGTCTCCCCATCGACGGTGGAGGGACCGCACATCGCGGAGTCCGGGTACTGCCAGAGGACGACAGGGTCAAACGGCACGGGACCCTCCCCGTAGAACGTTCGGCTCGGGTTTCCTCGGAACATGGTCAGGCCGTCGACCGACCCGACCTGCTGCCCAACCGTTCTGGCGTCCCCGAACCGAGCGAACGGCACCGTCGTGGTCGTGGACGTCGAGGTGGAAGTCGTCGTCGAAGGCTCCGTCGTGGTCGCCGAGGTCGTGGTCGTGGACGTCGAGGTGGAAGTCGTCGTCGAGGTTCGTTCGAGCCCCACGGCGACACGGGCGAGCTCCCAACCGCCACCGATCGCTACGACGAGCACTGCAACAGCGAGGAGAGGTTTCGCCCCTTTCACAGCCGGTAGTCAACCACAGCTTCCAAATCACCCGTGCAATCGAGGAATCCAAGGCCATTGATGTGGTCGTCAACTAGCTTGCATGAGCGTGGAAAATGCTTCAGTCGTCCGCTCAGTGCGCAGAATCTACGTGACTCTCACGCTCCTATCGACGCTCGCGGCGTCATTCATCTGGGGTATCAACACGTTGTTTCTCCTCTCCGCAGGTTTGAGCAACGTGGAAGCGTTCGCCGCCAACGCGTTCTTCACCGCCGGGCAAGTTCTGTTCGAGATACCCACCGGTGTCGTCGCCGATACCAAAGGGCGCCGTATGTCGTTCCTTCTCGGTTCGGCGACGCTTCTCGTTTCGACCCTCCTCTACTTGCTGATGTGGCGAATCGGAGCGCCGTTCTGGGGATGGGCGATCGCGTCTGTACTGATCGGCCTGGGCTTCACGTTCTTCTCCGGTGCGGTCGACGCATGGCTCGTCGACTGTTTGTCGAGTGCAGGTTTCGAGGGTGATCTCGAATCGGTGTTCGCCAAGGGGCAGATCGCTGCGGGGGCGGCAATGCTGACCGGGTCGGTCGCGGGAGGGTTCATCGCTCAAGCGACCAATCTGGGCGTGCCCTACGTGATACGGGCGGTTGTCCTCGCGATCTCGTTCGTCGTTGCGTTCTTCGTGATGAAGGACCTCGGCTTCACTCCGGTCCAAGGCCATGGCGCTCTTCAAGAGACAAAGCGCATCCTGAAGGCATCGATCGACAACGGCCTCCGGAACCGCCCTGTGCGGTGGCTGATGCTCGCTGCCCCTATGACATCCGGTGTCGCCATCTATGCCTTCTATGCGATGCAGCCCTACCTACTGCAGCTGTACGGCAAGGAGAATGCCTACGGTGTCGCCGGTCTCGCCGCCGCGGTGATCGCGGGCGCGCAGATCGTCGGAGGCGTGGCCGTTCCTCTCGTGCGGAAGATCTTCAGGCGGCGTACCAGCACGCTCATCACAGCCGGGATCATCACAGCGGCCGGCCTCGCACTCATCGGCTGGGTTTCCAGCTTCGTGCTCGCGATCGTGCTCCTCGTTCTGTGGGCACTGACCTCCGCAGCGGCCGGACCGATGCGTCAGGCATTCATCAACGGAGAGATCCCTTCTGAACAGCGGGCGACAGTGCTGTCGTTCGATTCGCTGATGGGATCCGCCGGTGGTGTCGTCATCCAGCCCGCATTGGGTCGTGTGGCGGACGTCAACGGCTACTCAGCCTCCTACTTCGTTTCGTCGGTCATCCAGGCGGCATCTCTTCCATTCCTGTTCCTCGCCAGGAGGGAGCGGGCCTCATCGGACCCGATCCGCTGGTAATCTCAGCTGGTCCTCAGCACTCGTGAATCCGATGCCCACCCTCATCCCACTACGCTGATCGCACCTGTGAACACCTCCACGCTTCGACGCTATGCGGGTGATGGCACCGCTGCAATGATCACCGGCACGCTCGTCGCCAGCATCGGCAACTACGCATACCAGCTGCTCGGCGGGAGGACCTTCGGAACGCACGATTTTGCGCCCATCGGTTCTCTGCTCACCATCCACTTCCTCGCGTTCATCATCGTGCTTCTGCCTGTAGAGCAGCTCGTGATCCGATCAGTGACGATCAGCGGGGGCCTGACTCGATCCACCGTCCTCACAACACGCATTGCCATCGCGCTCACAACACTCGTGGCGTTCACCGTCAGCTTCCTGGGCAGAGAAGCGTTCTTCGGGGGCAACGGTTGGTACGCGTTCCTGGCGGCCGCAACCGTGCTCACCCACTCGTTCTTCGTTCGCGGTCGGGGCGTGCTCGCCAGCGAGCGCCGGTTCCGCTCCTATGGAGAGTCGGGTGCATCGGCGGCGATCCTGCGGGTGGTGCTCGCCGCACTCTTCGTCTTCCTGGCATTTGGCAGGGTTGCCTTTGCGGCGGCGCTGGTGATCGGGCCGCTGGTGATCTTCATCTGGCCCTCCTCACAGCGGGCAACCATCATCCCCGATCAGAAGACGCATCCGGTGCGGTTCCTCGGCACCTTCGTGCTCGCGGCGGCCACCTCACAGGTCCTTCTCTTGACCGGCCCGCTGGTTGCTGGCGTGCTCGACGCGACCGACGCGACGATTTCGATCGTGTTCGTGACATTCACGCTTGCTCGAGCGCCACTCACGTTCGGCTACAACCTCGTCGCGCGCGCCCTTCCCCCATTCACCGCGCTTGCCCAGAATGGACGCGACAAGCTCTTGAACGAGTGGGTGCTTCGCCTGTTGTTCTTTGGTCTCGCGACGGCGATCCCGGCAGGTCTCGTCGGTTACTGGCTTGGCCCGCCGGTCGTCCACGCGCTGTTTGGTGAAGGATTCCATCCTGCCCCCGCGTTCGCGATGCTTGCAGCGGCAGGCGTGACACTTGCAGCGGCCTCGCTGTTTCTCGGCCAGATCCTCGTCGCACGTGGCAACACGGGACGTTTGGCGGTCGCGTGGTTGACTGGTGTTGCCGTCGCTGCAATAGGGCTCTTCGCCACCCATGGCGGCGTTGACGTCAGGATCGGCGTGGCATTCTTCTCCGGCGAGGTTGCTGCGATCGTCGCCCTCGCGACCACATCTCTACGGCTGGAAAAGGGGTGGGGCTATCGGGGAGCGAAGCGAGCTCTCGACCTGATGATCGCCGTCCCGGCACTCCTCGTGCTCCTTCCCGTCTTCGCGGTGATCGGCGTCATCATTCGTCTCGATTCCAAGGGTCCGGTGATCTTCAGACAGCGGCGGGTGGGCCTGGACGGAGAGCAGTTCGGAATGGTCAAATTCCGCACGATGCAACACGACGTCGGCGAGGAGCTGCTCCTCGATCACCTCGAGCAGCTCACTTCGGACGCTCCGAAGCTCAAGATCGAGGCGGATCCCCGAATCACGAGAGTTGGCCGAGTCCTGCGCAAGGGATCGCTGGATGAGCTCCCGAATCTGTGGAATGTGATCGCCGGAACCATGAGTCTGGTGGGTCCGCGACCGCTCATTCCTGCCGAGGCCCAGACACTGGGCGACCCGATCCGCGAGACGGTGAAGCCGGGCGTCACCGGTCTCGCCCAGATACGGGGACGTGACGCCATCTCCCCCGATCTCCGCAACGAGAGCGATGCCGAGTACGTGCGGACGAAGTCCTTGCTCCTGGATCTCAAGATCCTTGCGGCGACCGTACCGACGGTCTTCAAGAATCCCGGGGAATGAGCGGGTTCCGGATTCGGACAGGGGAATCTCCGCTGTGGAAACTACCGCCTCCGGCGTCGAGGTTCAGCTCGACGCCACCTCCCCTTGCGCCCGGGACCCCCTCCCCGGCTTCGCCGGACCTCCCCCACCACTCACTCCGTTCACTGGGGAAGGAATGCGCTCAGCCCCCCACATGGCTTCGCCGGAGGAGGAGACGGTCGTCCTGCCGTCTCACGGTGGATGTGGTCGTGTCTTACTGACGACTGACGACTGGCGGCTGTCAGGCGAGCTCCGTCACCTTGCCCGGCATGAACACCCGCACGCCTTCGTCGACGAGCACGGTGCCGAATCCCGGCCGCGGGAAGTGGCCCGCTGCCATCACGCCACCTTCTGCCACCAGCGTGTCGTAGAACTGCCGGCGGGTCGCCGTCGCGACGACCTTGTCGTAGTCGAAGGTCACATTCCACTCCGGGTGGGATGCCTGAAGGGGGTGGTGTGTCACGTCTCCGGTGATCACCCCCCGCTGCAGCTCAGACCTCAACTCCACCGACACGTGGCCCGGGGTGTGACCGAAGGTTTCGGCGACGCCAACACCGGTGACGATCTCCCGGTCCGAATCGAACGTCTCGATCGAGAGTGGCTGCAAGACAGCGCGGACGCCGTCACCTCCGGGGCCATCGAGTCCGAGCCAGAAGTCCATCTCTGCCCTGTGGACATACACGCGAGCATTCGGGAAGAAGGGAGCCCCCTCGCCATCCAGATTCCCACCGATGTGGTCCATGTGAAGATGGGTGTGGATCAGAATCGAAACGTCTTCGCGTCGAACCCCTGTCGCTTGCAGCATGGACGGCATCCGTCCGGTCACGACGTCGGGTCGATCGGGCGATGGACCCATCCCTGTGTCGACCATCACGAGCCCCGACGGCCCGTCGATCAGGAAGCACCCGAAACTGGTTCTGACCTTCCCGTCCTCCAAGTACTCAGGATGGGACGCCCACACCTCCGGGTCGGAATCGGGCATGAACGCCATGGGGTCTCTCAAAGACCATCCGTCTTCGATTCCGTAGATCGTGAAACGGCCGAGTTCGCGCTTCCAGAGCATTGTGTTCCTCACGGTTGGGTCGTAGACGAGGTCGCCTGCGAGGTGGTGGTAGTGCTCGATGCGGTCGTGGTGGTCTCTTCGGGCGGCTTGCCGCATGTGTCTGCGAGTGGCTGCAGACCCAGCGCAGCGATGGCATCGCTGGCGGGGAGGCTGGTCGCGATGGACACGGTCTCCTGGATCTTCTCGATGTCCGGGATCGAGTACCTATCGGGCCTGTACCCGGCCACGTAGTCGGGGGGAATGAACCGCACGCTCACGATGTTGGAGGAGTCGACTTTGGGCAGCAACTTGACGAGGTTGGGAAGCTGATCGATCGGTATGTCGGTAGTGACATACTTGGTCACCGCGTCTGCGAGCGATCCTATGTGAAGTGCCAGTGTCACCGGGTTGGCTTCCTGAAGCATCGCTTCCAGGACGCACCGCTGACGGCCCATCCGGTTGTAGTCGTCCGACGAGTGCCTCGACCGTGCGTAGGCGAGGGCGAGATGTCCGTCCATGTGGTACTCGCCCACTGGAATGTCGATCACCTCGGTCGTCCCGTCTTCCTTCGGGTAATTGGCGTCATAGACACGATCAGGCACGTAGATGGTGACGCCTCCAAGCGCGTTCACCATGTCCACGAACCCATTGAGATCGACCAGGGCGTAGTAGTGGATTGGGATGCCGAGCAGCTGTTCGAACGATGCTTCGATGAATGCCGCGCCGGGGTTCTCGGCGTTCGGATAGTACTCGGGGTGCTGCAAACCGTACTGGTAGAGGGCGTTGGATATATCCGAGAAGCAGTTGCAGTCGTTGATGCCCAGCTCAGGTGGCAGCGGCATGTTCCCGAAGTTGCGAGGCACCTGGAGCATCGCCGTATCGCCCGTTTCCGGATCGATGCTGACAACCATCATGGTGTCCGTGCGGATCCCCGTCCGGCCCGGCCCCGCATCACCGCCCATCAGCAGGATGTTCAAGCGTTCCTGACCGGCCCACAGCGGCACCGTCGTCGTTGTCGTCGACGTCGTCGTCGTCCCCCCGGCTGCTGCTGTCGAACCCGTGGATCCCTCGGTCGTCGACGAGCTCGCCGGTGCAGCCGTCGTGGTGGTCGTCCCGGGACCGAACACGGCGTTGAGCGTTCTGTACGTGACCATGTCGACGTACCCCAGATACGTGTTGGGAAGAATCAGCAGGAAGGCAGCAATAACCACCAGCACACCTGCGGTCTCCTCCCTCAATGCTCCACCGGGCTTGCCGGTCCCGATCCGATAGGCGTCGATGGAAACGGCAACACGGAAGACGAACAGGACGATGTTCCCAACGAACAACGCCAGGAGGATCTTCGGCTGGACGACCGCCTGGAGCAGTCCGGTGGTGTTGGTGACTGCCCACACTCCGCCACCGACGATGATCAGCAGCGTCACCCCGATCATCGCGAGGCCCCTCCTGACCTCGCCCAGCAGCAGCTGTCCAAGACCGGGGAAGATCGCGGACCAGAAGGCTGCAACGAAACCCCGCGTACCCCTGCGGCGATGGGAGCTAGACATCGAGCGCAAGGTTAGTTCCACCTTTGGGAGAGTCGAACCGACGTACACGCTCTCCCTGAAGACCCACGGCTACCACTGGAACGTGTCCGGGCCCGTATTCAGGTCACTCCACCTCGTGATCGAGGAGGAGTACACGGAGCTGAGGGATGCGGTGGACGAGATCGCCGAACGCATCCTCGCGCTCGGGTTCCCTGCCCCAGCGAGCTATGCACAACTCGGGCAGCATGCCACCGTCGAGGATGGGACCGTCCCCGACGCGGGTCCGCAGACTCGTGGACGGCAACGAGGCGGTCATCCGCACCGCACGCGAAGTTGTAGCAGCCGCCGAAGAGGCCAACGTGTGGCGACGGCAGCCCTCGTGGCGGTACGTATCGAGACACACGAGAAGACTGCGTGGATGCTCAGGGCAACGAGCAGCTGACCGTCACTCCACGACTCGTCTCCTGAGGACCCGGCCGATCGATGTGAGGAGGACGGCGCCGGCTGCCACACCGATGATCACACCTTCCCGACCCGGCGGTTCGATCCTGCCCGCGATGAGCACGACGCCGGCGATCGACCAAACGCCTGCCGTCGTGGCGGCGATCGCCACGACCCGCCACCTCAGCGGTTCTCTCGGTGCGGGCACAGCGCCCCGCACTTCCAGCGATGTCGTCGCGAGTTCTGCAGAGAGGTAGACGGCCGCGGCCAGATTCGGAATCCACGAGATCGACACCAGTGCCGAGGAGACGCAGACGGCGAGCTCGACGGTGGCCAGCGCGAACGAAACAGCAATGATCGTGGGCGATCGAAACCCGAGTCCGACCGCGAGCGTCAGCACCACGATCAACGCCGCGAGACGGAGGGGTCCGGAGCTTCCGACAGCGCCGAAGGACACCGCAGCGATGATGCAGAGCGCCGCCACGAAGACGGCTCCGTGACGAAGACGTTCACCCACGCCGCGCTCCTCTCCTCAGGGTCTCGAGGCCGGAGAGCGCCGCCGCGAGTGAGTCGTCGTCTTCCCATAGGATCAAAGGGATTCCGTGCCGAGCGAATCGGCTCCGAGTCGCCTTCCGTTCGAGACTCCAGATCCGTCTGGCCAGCCGAGCCTTCGGTCCCTCACGAGGAACCACATCTGGTTCTCGTTCGAGCACCGCCACATCGAACCCTCGCGCCCGCAGCTCCCCGAAGACCTCGATGGCTCGTTCATCCAACAGACTCGTGATGCCGATCACCAGCGCCTTGGGGGGAAGCGCTCTCGGAGGCACCACCCGCACGCCCCGCCACAGAAGCTGGTGACGCACGTAGCTCTCCATGAGCGTATCGAGAACCCGGTACCGCTGCACATCACCCATTCCGGCTTCGATCCAACGTACGGGTTCGCCAAACGTGATGAGCCCGACGCGATCGTGCCGACCGAGGTGCGCGGCGGCAACGGATGCCGCTGCTCCGACCACGACGTCGAGCAGCCCCGGCGCCGTGCCCCGCGGTATCGCCAGAACATCGACCAACAGCACCACGTCGCTGTTTCGTTCCGGGTACCGATCGTTGACCCAGGTACCCCGGCCCGATGAACTCACCCGCCAGTTGATCCTCCTGAAGTCATCACCCACGGCGTATGCACGAAGGTCGGCGAACTCGAGACCGTCGCCTTTTCGGCGGGAGACCAGATCCCCAAACCCGAGCTGTGTCTCCACCGGTGCGAGAAGCCCCCTGAGAACATCGGCAGTTGGGTACACGCGAAGTGTCAGGTTGATCGGGAACGTCCCTCTGGTCACGAACTGTGAGAGGCCCTGCCGTGCGGTCACCTTGATCCACGCCGGGCTGTACACGCCCCACCGATCACATGACACGGAGATCTCGACTCGGTCGTCAGGATCGAGCAGGGTTACTCCGGTTGCGGATGTCCCGACGACAGCCGGGGCGGCCTGTTCTGTCGCGATCGACAACCCCGGTGCAAGGTCCACATCGACATCGAACGGCATCGCCGACGGAGCATCGAGGTACAGGACGAGTTGGACCGTTTCGCCCTCGAGCGCCCGCTCGCGCCCGAACGATGCATCGGCCCCCGCCTGAATGTCGACGGCCGTCAGTACGCCGACGACCATCAGAACGACGAAGGGCGCTGCGAACGCGACGATCGCCGGCTGCCCAAACGACAGACCTGCAACCAGCCCGACCGCCCCGACCGCCGCATACGCACGAAGCCGAGGCGAAGCGAGTCGTCTCACTCAGGCACCGAAGGTGGCGTGGGTACCGCGCCGAGGCACTCGGTCACGACGTCGTCCCCACGCACGTCCTGCACCCATAATTCGGGTCGCAGGATGATTCTGTGTCCCAGTGCCGGAACGGCGACATGCTTGACGTCGTCGGGTGTGACAAAGTCGCGCCCGCCGACCGCTGCCTTGGCGCGGGCGAGCTTCATGAGGGCAAGGGATCCACGAGGACTGGCACCCACCTTGGTGCGGCGTCGCGTCCTCGTCGCCGACACGAGCTCCACAATGTACCGTCCCACCGGTTCCGATACGTGCACCTCTTCGACAGCTTGCTGCATCGCAACGAGCGTGCCTGCATCCACCACTCGGGAGAGTTGAACGTCATCGCTCCTGCGTCGCGCTCGTTCGTCGATCACCCGCCACTCGTCGTCAGGGCTCGGGTACCCGACCGCGAGACGGATCAGGAATCGGTCCAGCTGCGCCTCCGGCAACGGGTATGTGCCTTCGTACTCGATCGGATTCTGGGTGGCGATCACGACGAAAGGACGATCGAGCGGCCTGCTCGTCCCATCGACGGTGACCTGGCGCTCCTGCATGGCTTCGAGAAGTGCCGCCTGTGTCTTGGCAGGTGCACGATTCACCTCGTCTGCGAGGAGGAGGTTGGTGAACACCGGTCCGCGGCGGAATTCGAGCATTCCCGACGGACCAAGGATCATCGACCCCGTCACGTCCATCGGCATGAGGTCCGGGGTGAACTGGACGCGGTTGAAGCCGAGGTCGAGCACGTGGGCCAGCGATCGCGCCATCAGGGTCTTGGCGAGACCGGGGAAGTCCTCGATCAGGATGTGACCGTCCGAAAGCACGGCGAGCATGATCATCTCGAGCGCTTCACGCTTGCCGACCACGGCCCTCTCGATCTCATCGAGGATCCTGTCGACAAACCCGGAGACCGCCGCAACGTCCATTTCCACCTCCTGCGAACCCTACTGGCCGACTGCCCGCTCGATCGAAGCAACAACCATCTCGACGGTCGCCTCATCGGGGCCCGGTTTTCGCGGATCCGAACACGGTTCCTTGTCCGGGCGAACCAACGCCCACGTCTCGTCACCGACGAGGGTCCTCGCATACTCTGGACTCGCGTCTCCATCGGCAC
>Ga0315542_1000913_pt1 | contig 18663 bp, 5 predicted proteins | sample SalMarSW160120MG_FD_202541 | JGI IMG/M metagenome (GOLD analysis project Ga0315542, IMG submission 202541) | Salt marsh sediment microbial communities from the Plum Island Ecosystem LTER, Massachusetts, United States - Salt Marsh Sediment SW1601-20 ...
GTCCTGAGGGACAACATTAAATTTTTCAAGAGACTCATCGTAATCTTTTTCTATCGTTATATTGAAGTCTCTATTCTGTGCTCTCATTCCATGATAAGCTAAGTTAACATATTCATCGAGAAGATTGTTGATATCAGTCAAAGCTTTATCTCCGGATGTTCCTCTTGAGTGAAGGAGCATTCCCTTAACAATTGAGTCGGCGCGTTTTCCGTGCTGGTTTATTTTTTCAAGGTTTTGTTTTAAATCTTCAAGAATTTCTAAAACTTCTTCCTTGTCATTCTTCTCTAATTCTTCTTTTATCTCATCTAATAACTCGCCGCTGATCTCGGAAAAATTATTAACAAAGTTTAACGGGTTTTTTATCTCGTGTGCAATGCCGGCGGTGAGTTCACCGAGACTGGCCATTTTCTCGGCCTGGATGAGTTGGGCCTGGGTGGATTTGAGATTTGAAAGCGTTGTTTCCAATACTTTGTTTGTCTTTTGTTTTTGCCGGTTATTACGATACAATATCAGGCCAATAATAAGAAGTACACCCAAACCTGAAAGCATGGCATAAGTTCTGACTCTGGTTTCAGTTTCAATTTTTTCTTCCTGTAAACTTTTGAGCCGCAGTTGTTGATCAAATCCGATATTCTGGTAGGAAAGCAGGTTTTTCTTTTCCGCATTATTCAGACTGTCATTTAATACGGTGTATTGTTGCAGGTATTTTAAGGTACTGTCATGTTTATTTAGATTGCTAAACACATCTGAAAGCGCCCGGTAGGAAGCGGCCAACGGCTCCGGCTGTCCCAAAACCCGGGCAGTCTTCAATAATTTCCTGGCATAAAACAGGCTGGAGTCAGGTTTATCTAATCTTCCGTATAATTTACTTAATGCATCGTAGGTACGGGGAAGATAGTAAAGATTATGATGCGCTGTATAGGATTCTACCGATTCCAGGTAGGTATCCCGGGCCAATTTTAAATTTCCTTTTTTAAGGTAAATGTTTCCCATTTGATAAAGAATGCTACCTTCCCAGGTTCTTAAGAAAAAATCTAAGTGCGGCTGCAACGTCAATGCTTGTTGATCAAAATAAAGTGCTGAATCCAATTGGTTAAGGTAAGAATAAGAATACCCTATGTTCATATATGCCAGAGAAAGCAAAAAAGTATCCGGAATAGATTGAGCATAGCCCAATACTTTGAAGTATTTTAATTTTTCCATATCCCTGTTACCGGTAGTGCCGTACAATTGCCCTAAATGAAGGGTAGTAAGACCCAAATTATAAATTCTCATCTCATGCGGGGTGTGCCCTTTTAGAGAGGGCAAGGTATATTTTTCATTTGCCGGGCTCTCTTCAATTTTCATCGCTTCTGATAATGATTCAAGTGCTGACGGGTATTTACCCAATGCTATAAGAGCGTAGCCCTTGTCGCTTAAAGCGGCTGCTTCATCCAATTTTATTCTTAACTGCTTAGCCAGTGCAATACTTTTATTGTCGTAATAAACAGAACTGTCACGATTTGTTTCCAAATAATAAAGTGCAATGTTATAATACGCATCTATACGAACAGTGTCATTAGCTGTATTTTTTAACGCCAGTTGCAGGCGGTCTAACTTTTGTGTACCCGATAAGGTAGTGTCCGATAAAATGGAAAAGAGCCCTGACTGTGCCCGGCAAAAACCAAGCATAGAGAAAAAAATAATCATCAACAAAAATGCACGTTTCATAAGATGTTTATCCCGGTATTTGAATGATAAATGTTGTCCCGTTACCTTCTTGCGTTTCCACTTTCAATTCACCTCCATGTACTTTTGTAACTATATCGTAACTCAGAGATAATCCCAATCCTGTTCCTTCTCCTGTTGGTTTAGTTGTAAAGAACGGTTGGAAGATTTTATCAATAATATCTTTTGGAATTCCATTTCCGTTATCTCCAATTCTTACTTCAACTTTATCTTTTAACTTTTTTGTTGAAACTCTTAAAGTCGGAGAAAAATTATTATCACTGCTTTTTTTCTTTCTGTCATAAGCAGCATAGCAACCATTATTAATAATATTTAAGAATACTCTGCTTATATCTTGAGGAACTAAATTTATTTTTTCTAATGATTCATCATAATTTTTTTCTATTGTAATATTGAATTCTTTATTCTGTGCTCTCATTCCATGATAAGCTAAGTTAACATATTCATCGAGAAGATTGTTGATATCAGTCAAACTTTTATCTCCCGATGCTCCTCTTGAGTGGAGAAGCATTCCTTTAACAATTGAGTCAGCGCGTCTACCATGCTGATTTATTTTAGCGAGATTTTGTTTAAGATCATCAGAGATTGAAATAGCCTCTTCTTTGTTTCCGTGCAGTAACTCTTCTTTCATTTCATCAATCAACTCGTTGCTTACTTCGCTGAAGTTATTTATGAAGTTCAACGGGTTTTTAATTTCATGTGCTATGCCTGCAGTTAGAGCACCAAGGGAAGCAAGTTTCTCCTGCATAATCAATTGCTGCTGTGTTGACTTTAAATTTTCGTGAGCTGTTTCCAGGTTTTCATAAGCTGTTTTTAACTCAGCCGCTTTTTGCAATTCCACTTCCTTCCTAGTATTTTCGACTTTCAGTTCCGCTTCTCTTTTCTCCTGTTCAATTGCCTTTGTGGAAAGATCCTGTACTTCAACTATTCTCTTTTCTAGATCTATTTTTGTCTTAGCGCTTTCGCGGGCAAGGTATATGGACATAGAGATAGGCAGGCTTATTAATCCAACGACAAACAATATACCAAACCAATCAGGCATATGAATTGAAAAGATATTTATTATTGCAACATATATTACAAACAAGAAAAATATCAGCACTCCCGCACCGATAATTACCGCATTTCTTTTTCTCCTTTTGATTGCAAGGATTATTACTCGTAAGCCTTCTGCAGTAAGCAGAAGAAAAAATGGACCGAACACATAATTAAAGAACCAATCTTGTGTAAATACCCATAATGACAAAAAACTAAGCACAGCACCGAGAATCAGAATTACCCAGAACTGCTTCGGCATTTTTTTATAAAAGATGGCATAAAGGAAAAAATTGAAGGTTGCGAACATAAGGGAAAGCCATATAATTACGGATGTATCAAAAATATGATATACATCAGAAACAGCGTGAGCATTGATACGGAATAATATCACCACCATCCACAAAGTCATTGAACCGGCAAATAATCCGTAGAATAAATTTTCCCTTTCACGCGAGTAAAAGAAAAATATTAATAAATGAAGTAATGCAAAAGCAAAAGCAATTGCTCCGATAGCGGTATTGAGAATTGTATTAGAAAAAGTACCGCTGACCTTTGATAAAATTGCACGGTTATTTTTATTAATTGCTAAATAAAATCCTTCCCAACCAGCGCTGATTTTATATCTATTATAATATTCCTCAGCTTTGTGGTTTGCATATCTTACTGCTAATTCTTGTATTTTTGATGTATCAAAGACTACTGTAAATGGTATGCCTTGAGGATTATAAGCCTGTTCTTTTTTTATAATTTTGCTAATAGTTCCAAGTTTTTTAACAAGCTTTCCGTTCAGGTAAAATTCCGATGCACCTTCTTGATATACAATAAAAGCAGCCGGCTTATTAAACATAGTTGAATCAATTTTGAATTTTTTCCTAAACCAGCCGATTCCTTTCCATATTCCGGTTTTAATGCTGTCCATATAAAAATCGTTTTCAAGCTTTGTCCATCCGGCATCATCATAATTTTTCTCAGCCCAGGCAGTGTCGTCACCCGGATGAAACTTCCATTCTCCGTTAAAGGAGATATTGGATTTTGTGGTATCGAGCCTTGTTTGTGTAATAACCATAAGACTGTCTTTGGTTTTAACCGCAACTTTTGTTTTGCTGTAACCTCTAACGGAAAGGATAAACAAAAGTACAAATCCTAAACCTGTTATTGTAAATTTAATTTTCATAAACCTTCTTTTAATTTTAAGTAGCAATATTCTTTTTATTACGTAATTGGCAGAATTAAAATAAACTCGGCACCTTCACCTTCTTTGCTTTCAATTTTGATTTCTCCGCTGTGCTGCTTTACAATTATATCGTAACTAAGTGATAAACCCAGTCCCGTTCCTTCTCCCGTTGGTTTGGTAGTAAAGAACGGCTGGAAGATTTTATCTTTTATATCAGCAGGAATACCATTACCGTTATCACCTATCCTAATTTCAACTTTATTATTCAAATTCTTAGTAGAGACTTTAAGCGTTGGAGAAAAATCATTGTCTCCTTTTTTCTTTCTTTCATTTGCTGCATAACAGGCATTGTTAATTATATTTAAAAATACTCTGCTTATATCCTGTGGAACTACATTTAATTTTTCTATTGATTTATCATAATCTTTTTCAATTGTAATATTGAAATCTTTATTTTGTGCTCTCATCCCATGATATGCAAGATTGACATATTCATCGAGAAGATTGTTGATATCAGTCAAAGCTTTATCTCCCGACGTTCCTCTTGAGTGAAGGAGCATTCCTTTTACAATCGAATCAGCGCGTTTGCCATGCTGGTTTATTTTCTCAAGGTTTTGTTTCAGGTTCTCAACAATTTCCGGTATTTCCTCTTTGTTACCATTATTAATATCAACCATCAAATCATCAAGCAGTTCGTTACTGATATCTGAAAAATTATTTATAAAATTTAAGGGATTTTTAATTTCGTGTGCTATGCCTGCGGTAAGTTCTCCTAGCGAAGCCATTTTTTCGGAATGGATGAGCTGGGCTTGAGTAGATTTTAATTCTGTATATGCCTTCTCAATTTCTTTAGCCTGTTCCAATTCTCTTTTTTGTATTTTTTCTTTCTCTTTTCGAACTACCCTTGCTTTTTGATATTTATCAACTCGCCATAATAGAATTAAGAAAAGCAGAATATAAATAGAATAAGCCCACCATGTTTGCCACCAGGGAGGTAATACTTCTATCTCAATTGATTTTTTACCGTCACTCCACACTCCATCCAGGTTAGCGCCTTTTATAAACAAAGTATAATTTCCAGGCGAAAGGTTTGTATAGGTTGCATTTCCTATTGAGCCTCCTTCTTTCCAGTTATCGTCAAAACCTTCCAATTTATATTTATAACTATTGTATTTGGCATCCGCAAAATGTATCGCCGCAAAATTAATAGAAATAGTAGAAACACCCGGTTCAACTATAACTTTACGTACTGCATAAATTGGTTTTTTAATTGGTGAATTTTTACCGGGCCGTATTAGCCTGCCGTCCAGCTTTAATCCCGTGAATATCATTTTGGGAGGAAAAGGATTAGTTTTAATTTTTAAGGGATCGAAAATATTCACTCCGCCGTAACCGCTAAAATAGATTTTACCGGAAGGACCTTCATAGTTGAGATTGTCGGAGAAGTTAACTCCCTGCAAGCCTCTTTCAAAACCAAAGTGTCTGAATTTTTGGGTATCCGGATAAAATTTAAATATACCGTTGCTGGTTGCCAGCCAAATATTTTCGTCTTTATCTACACAGAGCGCATCAATTTTATCAATCGGTATATTAGATTTTTCAATATTATAGATTTGGGCAATATGAGTGAAAGAGGAATTTAGGCAGCCGAATTTGTCACCATCAATAAACCATATTCTACCTTTGTTATCCTTGTACACATAATTAAAAAGACTATCGGTTGATGTTTTAATGCCAAATGATTTTATCTCTAATGTCTTATGATTTATGATAAAATGCTTATTGTTATAAGGATTCATGATTATTAGGTTTCCGGATGAAGTAACTAATTCAGGTTCATAAGGTGTATTATCCACTGAATCAGAAGATGAGCTTTTTAATCCGCGTGTGATCCTTTCCGTAATCGGATTCATGAAGCATAACGCACCTCTACTGCCGATCCAAAGTCTGTCGCTTCCATCCACTAAAAGCTTATAATCCCAATTATTGCTCAAAGAAGATTTATCATGCGGATCGTATTTAAATCTTTCAATTAAATTACTCCCGGGACGTATCCTGTTTATTCCTCCGTGTTCGGGACCCGGAGAGCCAGTTCCAATCCAAATTGAACCGTCGCTTGTTTTGGCAATTGACCACGCAAACGGATGACTTAGTTCTTTACTTACAGTTTTACCGGGCGGAGATTCAAACGAACTGGTTCCATATCGTTTAATTATTTTTCCTTCTGAACTAAAATGAATTAATCCGTTATGTTCAATCCTGGATCCTATCCAGAATGAGCCGTCTTTTAATTCCAGGGCAGAAAGGACATCAATTACCGGAGACCCGTTCTCATATTTTAATAAGCCGAAATTACTTTCGTATAAATTTAATCTGCTTATCCCCTGTGAAAAGCGTGTTGCCCATAGAACACCTTGCCTGTCTATAAAGATATTACCTCCCAGCAGGAAATTTTTCATAGGAAGAACAGTGTTAGGATTTTGAGGATTATAATTGTAAGTAACTGCTTTTCCTGTTGAAGTATTTATTTTACTAATTGCATTTGCCTGGTTTAACCATAAATTATTGTTACTATCCAGGATGGCAGATGAAAATCCGAAAAGTTTTGTTCCGTTGAAAGGTTTTCTATAAACCCATCTTGCAGTTAACGATGTTTTAAAAACCCATCCGTATTGATTAACAATAAGGACACCTTTGGAATCAAAAGGTTGTAGTCCTATATAGTCGGAAATAGAATTATTTTTTCCTAGATTATTTTTATCTAACGGGAAAGGCTCATAATTATAGTTCCCTTTCGAATCTCGATGACCGAGTACATAGTTTCCTCTTTTTTTACCTAAAATAAAATACAGCTCACCGTTTCCAGAAGCACAAAAGTAATTATATATAATACTCCCTGGCAGCTGTCCTTCGTCTTTTATAAATTGGCCTTTTACGGTATCAAGTTTTGCTATTCCATCCAATGTGCCGGCCCAAACTGTGCCTGAATTGTCAATCTGGATTGGTATAAACCTATCCGGATGCGGTACCTCATAAAATCTTATACTGTCGGTATAAGAATTATAATAACCTAATTTACCGCCCTCTATTGAAATCCATACTCCTCCTTTATCATCAGTCTTAACAAAACGCGCATCGCCGGAATAAATTGTCTGAAAAGATTTACCATCATACCGGTAAACGCCGTCCCACGAACCTATCCATATGAATCCAAATGAGTCCTGAGCAACATCGGTTACGGAGCTTGTTGGAAGTCCTTCTGCAGACGTTAGGTTTCGGAACGCTGCGTTTTGCGCCTGCCCATACAATTGAACAATGGAGAAATAACTTAAAAGAGTTATTAAAAGTGTTTTCCGGACTGTTATCATTTTTTTGTTTTATTAAAAAATTATTTTGGTAATAATATTATGAAACTTGTGCCTTCGCTTCCTTTCGTTTCGACCTTCAACTCACCGCTATGTACTTTGGTAACTATATCATAACTAAGTGATAAACCCAGTCCCGTTCCTTCGCCTGTCGGTTTTGTTGTAAAAAACGGTTGAAAAATTTTATCTTTTATATTTTCTGGAATTCCGTTCCCATTATCAACTATCCTGATTTCAACTTTATCATTTAATTTCTTAGTTGAGACTTTAAGTGTTGGAGAAAAATCATTGTCTTCTTGTACATTCCTTTCATTTGCAGCATAGCAGGCATTATTAATTATATTTAAGAAAACCCTGCTGATATCCTGCGGGACTACATTTATTTTTTCCAGGGACCCGTCGTAATCTTTTTCTATAGTTATGTTGAAGTCTTTATTCTGTGCCCGCATCCCATGATAAGCAAGATTTACATATTGATCAAGTAGATCATTTATATCAGTTAAAGTTTTTTCACCTGAAGTTCCTCTTGAGTGGAGAAGCATTCCTTTAACAATTGAGTCAGCACGTTTGCCGTGGTTATTTATCTTCTCAAGGTTTTGTTTTAAATCTTTTACAATGTCCAGCACATCTGCATTATTGCCTTTTTCTAATTCTTCTAACATTTCATCAATTAATTCTGCGCTTACCTCTGAAAAATTATTGACAAAGTTTAACGGGTTTTTTATTTCGTGTGCTATGCCGGCAGTAAGTTCACCCAGTGATGCCATTTTTTCCGAATGGATGAGCTGAGCTTGGGTGGATTTTAGTTCACCCAATGTTCGCTCTACATTTTTCTTTTGAGCCTCAATTTCTTCGTTTTGCTTTTGAAGGATTTTATTTGCCTTCTTTCTGCTGCGGTTATTTCTATAGAGTAAAAATGCTATGATCAAAACCACAACGATTCCTGCCAGCATAGCATAAGTTCTTATCTTATCCTGAGTTTCTATTCTTTCCTTTTCCATTTGCTGCATTTTAAGTTCTTGATCAAATCCGATATCCTGAAACAGCTTTATCTTTTCGGCATTATTTAAGCTGTCATTTGCAGCCATAGCAAGACCTTGGTACACAAAAGCACTGTCGATATTGTTTCGCAGTCTATAAATTGAGGAAAGGGATTTGTATGCTTTTAACTTTCCTTCCGGTGAACCGATTTTCTGAAATATTCGCAATCCTTTTTTAGAATAATAAAGGCTGTTGTCTGTTTGACCGGTTTTTTCAAATAATTTGCCTAACAATATATTTGCATTGGCTAGGAAATAAAGGTTTTGCTGTTTCCTGTTGATTTGTACGGATTCGTAATAATATTTTTTTGCCGAATCATAGTTCTCTTTTTTTAAATAAATATTTCCTATCAGTTGAAGAATAAATCCTTTGTATTTTTTAAAACCCGATTCATTAACACTTTGTAATGCTTCCTTTTCAAAAAATAATGCTGAGTCTAATTTATCCAGATAGGTAAAAGCCTCACCCAAATTCATATCATCGATTGATAAAAGAGCTTTATCATTTATTTTTTCTGCAATTTTTCTGCTTTTAAAAAAATTAGCCAGCAATTTTGTCATGTCATCCATATCGATATATAAAACGCCCATATTACTGTAAATACGACCTAGAACTGTCATTCGGGCAGTTTGCGGATTTTCATCTTTTGAAAGAAGCTCTACATGCCAAACATTTTTTTCGGTTTCTTTATTATCGGCAATTGTTTCTCCCTTTAACAGAACTTGAAGCGACTTTGGTGTGTCTCCTAAATTGGTAAGTGCCAGCCCCATACCGCAATATGCCTCAGCTTCCCAAAGTTTCAATTTTAATTTTTGCGCTAATAATAATTGCTGCCTGTAATAATAAAGAGAGCTGTCTCTTTGAATTTCGTCATAATAAAAACCAAGTTCTCTGCATATATACATTCGTGTGGAATCATTATTTATTTGCATCAGCAGCGCTCTTAAACTGTCTGCCTGATGTCTACTGGGTTCAATCCAATATGGATTTTTTTGTGCTAAACCAAACTCAGTGGTAAACAAGCATAACAATATTAATATGGATAATTTCATTATTTTACTTAATAATTTGGTAAATGAATAATAAACTCCGTTCCTTCACCTTCCTTCGTCACCACTTTTAACTCACCGCCGTGCACTTTTGTAACAATATCATAACTTAGAGATAAACCAAGCCCAGTTCCTTCGCCCGTTGGTTTTGTTGTAAAGAACGGCTGGAATATTTTATCCAAGATATCTTTTGGAATTCCGTAACCATTATCACCTATCCTGATTTCTACTTTATCATTTAAATTCTTAGTGGAGACTTTAAGTGTTGGAGAAAAATCACTTCCGTTTTGTTTCTTTCTTTTATTTGCGGCGTAACAGGCATTGTTAATTATATTTAAAAATACTCTGCTGATATCCTGCGGGACTACATTTATCTTTTCTAATGTTTTATCGTAGTCTCTTTCTATTGTAATATTAAAGTCTTTATCCTGTGCTCTCATTCCGTGGTAAGCTAGACCAACATACTGATCGAGAAGATCATTTATATCAGTTAATGTTTTTTCACCGGTAGTTCCTCTTGAATGCAGGAGCATTCCTTTTACTATTGAATCAGCGCGTTTTCCGTGGTGATTTATTTTTTCAAGGTTTTGCTTTAGGTCTTGTGCTATTTCTTTCACTTCTTCAGTATTTCCTTTGTCAGCTTCTTCGAGCATTTCGGTAATTAGCTCATTACTCACTTCTGAAAAGTTATTAACGAAGTTTAACGGATTTTTAATCTCGTGTGCAATGCCGGCAGTAAGTTCACCCAGCGACGCCATTTTCTCCGAATGAATGAGCTGAGTCTGCGTTGCTTTTAAATTTGACAATGATTCCTGCAGATCCCGGGTTCGGTCAGACACTTTCTCTTCCAGCACCTTATTTGCTTTTTTAAGATTACGTGAGCGGTACGCGATGAATGCCCACAAGGCAACAATAAACAGGACGGCATATGCCAGGTAAGCCCACCACCTAAGCCACCAGGGCGGATTAATGACTATGATTATGGATGGATTATCTGTACTCCATACTCCGTCAGGGTTAGCGGCCTTTACGTGAAAGGTATAGGTGCCGGGTGAGAGATTGGTATACACGGCCTTTCTCAGTGTTCCGGCTTTAATCCAGCTTTTATCATATCCATCCAGCTTGTAGGCATAGTGAACCAGGTCCGCATTTTGGTAATACAGTCCTACATACCTGAATGTAAGCCTGTTTTCATTATAAGTGAGTTTGATATTTTTTTTACCAAAGGCTACGATGGTTGAATCCCGCATGGGCCGGCTGCCGGGGATGGTAAAGGCTGCCGATTGAATATGCACAACGGGTGCATGGGTATCGGGGGTAAAATCCTCCGGGTTTACCGAAATAAATCCATTATCGCAGCTGAAAAGAAATCGGCTGCTACTGACTTTAAGGCCAAAAGTAAAATTGCTTCCGGGAAGTCCGTCGGCGCCCGTGAGGTTTTGTACCTTACCGGTTTTCGGGTTGAATATGGAAATGCCTCTAAATGAGGGTAACCATAAATTGTTGCGGCTGTCTCTGAGAATGGCAAAAGCGCCGTTATACAGCAAGCCGTTGTTTTCCGTAAACCGTTGCACCCGGGTTGTCCTGGGATCAAACCGGAAGACCCCGCCATCATAGGTGGCTACCCAGAGATCGTTTTTGGGGCCTTCTTTAATGCTTAGTATGGTGTAGAAACCGGGAGCTATTCCTAAATAAGAAGTAAAGGTACCTGTATTCCGGTTGAACCTGTTAAGGCTCCCTGTGTTGGTTCCAACCCAAAGCGTACCGTTCTTGTCTTCAAAAATAAAGTACGCCTGGTCATCATCCAGTGCCCCATGGTTGTTACGATTAAATAAATTGTTTCGAATATAAGGATAGCGGGTAAATTTCCCCGTTTCAGGATCAAGATTACATATACCGCCTCCGTTTGTTCCCACCCATATATTCCCAAAATGATCCTGGTAAATACAATTGATATCATTGTTGCTGAGAGAGGTTGAATCCTTTTTGTTATACCGGTAATAGGTAGTTTTCCGCGTGTGCGGATCATAGCAATCCAGGCCATAATCTCCGTTATTACCGCCGCCAAACCAAATCTTACCCGTTTTATCTACCATCACCGGACCTGCATTTGGGTTAGCTGGCTTGCCTTTCCAGAATTTGATTGCCGTGAAGGAATCCGTTCCGGGACGCCAGTGGTATAACCCGTGTTCAGCTCCGATCCAAACCGTGCCGTCGGAGGCTTTGGCAAATCCATATAATTGATGTGGCGAAACCGTGCCTCCGGGGAAATAATGCAAAGCTCCGGGATTATTACTGTATTGGACAAAACCGGAACGCCGGCGATTAATCCATTGAACCCCAAGTTGTTGAACAGCGAACCATAGCGTACCGTTTTTATCCAGCATTAACGTGTGATTCCAATTATTTAAGATCAATCCATCGGACTGCTTTGGATTGGCGGTAATGCGCCTGAATGTGCGGGTACGGGTATTAAAATAAAGCAGGCCGAATCCGGTCTGGCACCAGAAATTACCCGCTTTATCTTCGAGGATGTCAATAACGGCATCATTATTTCCGAATGGTTTTTCTTTCGGATAATAGTTGATGAAATTATTTTTAGCGGGATTATATAACGACAATCCTTTTTCCGTACCGACCCATAACCGGTGGCTGTGGTCGTTAAATACCTTGAAAACTGTATCGCTGGCTATGCTGAAGGGGTCATCAGGATCATGGTAAAAAGCAACTGCGGAATCGGTCTTTATGTTAAACCGCCAAAGTCCTTTCTGAGTGTAAAAATCGATTGATCCGTTAAATGATTGGTAATGAGTATTGGTTAGCCAAAGATATTCCGGGCGAGTGGAGTCTTCTGTGATACTTAGAAATCCTTTTTGCTTCGCCGAATCAGGAGTTGTTAAATAACCGGTAAAGGATTGATTGTTTTCGTTGAACTCATACAACCCGTTGGTGGAGCTTACCCAGATGTGTCCGGAAGTATCCTGTAATTCGGCAAAAAGGGCAGAGGCATTTATGTGATTTTTCCCGCTCACCCGTTTGCCGTACCAGTGATAGTTACCGGTTTGAGGATGGAACAAACAAAATGAGGAAGTGTTATTACTAAAATATGATGCAATCCAAAGGCGGCCCCGGTTATCCTCATGGATATCGTATATATTATTTGAATTGTATGAATCAGAAGCGGATGAATCAATACGGCAGCGAATAAAACGATCCTGTTGCCGGTTATAAAGATAGATTGAATTAGAACTGAGCAAACCCACCCAAAGCCGTCCCTTTCGATCCTGGAAGATTTTGGCTACCCTTATTTTATTAGGATCTGTAATACCCATTGTATAGACCCTGGCATGATAACCGTCATACCGCACCAAACCCTGCTGCGTACTCATCCAGATGTATCCTTCCTTGTCCTGTACCATCGAAAGAACCGTTCCTTCCGGCAGTCCGTTCTGAACGGTTAACCGCTTAAAATGCAGCTCGGCAGGCAGCCCGGATTGAGCATAACAATACATGCTGCTTAAAATTATAATTATAGAGAAGAAAAAATATTTCATTGTGCATTAACCTGGTTTAAATGATGATCCGAGCCCACATTCAATTTAATAATAAACTCTGTACCTTCACCCTCCTTAGTATTAACTTTCAACTCACCGCCGTGTACCTTCGTAACAATATCATAACTCAACGATAAACCTAAACCGGTTCCTTCGCCCGTCGGTTTTGTTGTGAAGAAGGGCTGAAATATTTTATCTAAAATATCTGCGGGAATTCCGTTGCCGTTATCACCGATTCTTATTTCAACTTTTCCATTCAGATTTTTTGTCGAAACTTTTAAAGTAGGGGTGTATTTATTATTACTGCTTTCCTTTTTTCTATCGTAAGTCGCATAGCAAGCGTTATTTATTACGTTAAGAAAAACTCTGCTTATATCCTGAGGGACTACATTTATCTTTTCCAAAGTTTCATCGTAATCTTTTTCTATTGTTATGTTGAATTCTTTATTCTGCGCTCTCATTCCGTGGTATGCAAGGTTCACATACTGATCGAGGAGGTCATTTATATCTGTTAAAGTTTTTTCACCCGAAGTTCCTCTTGAATGGTGAAGCATTCCTTTTACAATAGAATCTGCTCGTTTACCATGGCTGTTTATCTTTTCAAGGTTTTGTTTCAAGTTTTCGACAATTTCCGGAATTTCTTCTTTGTTGCCGTTATTAATATCCGTCATTAGATCATCGAGCAGTTCGTTACTTATATCTGAAAAATTATTTATAAAATTTAGAGGATTTTTAATTTCGTGTGCAATGCCGGCAGTTAGTTCGCCGAGCGATGCCATTTTTTCAGAATGGATTAATTGTGCCTGAGTTGATTTCAGATCATTAAGTGTATTATTAAGAGTCTGATTAGCTTTTTTACTTTTTTTATAGTTCCTGTAAAGGATGAGTGAGATTAACAGCAAAAAAGAAAGCCCGGTTAACAGCAGATATAACCTCAACCTGTTTTGATAAGCAGCTTTTGCCGTTTCAATTTCCTGCTGACGTTCTTTTTCGCGGGCAGTTATGGTTTGCACCGCTCTTAAATTCACTTCGCCGAATAAACTGTCCCTGTAAGCATCCGCTATTTTAAGATATCGCAGTGATTCTTTGGTTTCTTTAGGTTCATATAATCCGGACAGCAACTTCGCTGCAGCAAGGGTGGACGACTTTTGTCCAAAATGTTGCGACACTTCAAACCCTTTGTGTGCATAATAAAGGGCAGAATCCGGTTGGTCCAGGGTCTTAAAAAAATCTGAAATCCTGATGTAAGCCCACGTTAAAGCTCGTTGTTGTTTACCTTCAATTGCATTCTGTTCGCTTATTTTGTAATTACCCAGTGCTTCTTTATTCATCCCGGATTTCATGGCAATATCTCCAAGAAACTGGTAGACAAACGGCTCATTGAAGTTCTGCTCTTTAAAAATTTTAACGGCCTTTTTTTCATAATATGCAGCTGAATCCAGTTGATTGGACAACAAATATGCCTCTCCTATTAACATGTACCCATAAGGAAGTCCGGGATCGCTGGGTCCTGCCAGTTCTAACGAAATTAATTGGTACATATAGTTTATGGCTTTCGGATAATCCTTCAGGTTCACGTACACATCGGCCATATTGGTAAATGCAGCTCCGGTCAAAACATATACAGTAAGTGCATAGTCAGACCCAGATCCGAGTATTGCTTTAGACCTTTCTAAATGGTGTTCCTGTGCTAGTTGAATAGCTTTAAATCCTAATTCCAGCGTTTTCGGATAGTCCCCCTGCTGTTGTGCCGAGCCGGTCAAAAAGGAAAGCGCCAGTATTTGTCCCGGTAAATAATCAATCTGCCTGGCAAGTTCCAAAGCCTGCTGTCCGTAAAACCTAGAAGAATCAATATTACCCAAACGATATTGATTGCATAGACCAATTTGAGCATAAATCCTGGTGGTATCATTTTTCGTGGTGACCGCTATATTTTTCAGTCCGTCAACTACTTCTTTTGTCTGGGCATAACAAGACCAAGAAACAATTAAGAGCAGAATAATAATATTTAGTATTTTGACTTTCATTTTCAGTTATCCCGGTATTTGAATGATAAATGTTGTTCCATTGCCTTCTTTTGTTTCCACTTTCATTTCACCTCCGTGCTGTTTTACAACAATATCATAACTCAACGATAAACCTAAACCGGTTCCTTCGCCTGTCGGTTTTGTTGTGAAGAAGGGCTGAAATATTTTATCAAGGATATCTTTTGGAATTCCGTTGCCGTTATCACCGATTCTTATTTCAACTTTTCCATTCAGATTTTTTGTCGAAACTTTTAAAGTAGGGGTGTATTTATTATTACTGCTTTTCTTTTTTCTATCGTAAGCCGCATAGCAAGCGTTATTTATTACGTTAAGAAAAACTCTGCTTATATCCTGAGGGACTACATTTATCTTTTCCAAAGTTTCATCGTAATCTTTTTCTATTGTTATGTTGAATTCTTTATTCTGTGCTCTCATTCCGTGATATGCAAGATTAACATATTCATCTAAAAGATTATTAATATCAGTTAATATCTTTTCACCGGAAGTTCCTCTCGAATGAAGAAGCATCCCTTTCACAATTGAGTCTGCACGTTTACCGTGGTGATTTATTTTTTCAAGATTCTGTTTTAGATTCTGAATTATTGCTAAAACTTCTTCCTTGTCATTCTTCTCTAATTCTTCTTTTATCTCATCTAGTAATTCACTGCTTACTTCAGAAAAATTGTTTACAAAGTTTAATGGATTTTTTATTTCGTGTGCTATTCCTGCAGTTAGCTCACCTAGAGAAGCTAATTTTTCAGCATGGATTAATTGTGTCTGAGCAGATTTCAATTCACTTAAGGTTGTTTCGATTTTATTTTTTGCTTCCTCAAGATTTTTAAAATCCTCATATCGTGCATAAGCAATCGAAAAAGCCTCAGCCAATGTTTTTACCAAATCAAGTTTTTCGTCGTTAAGAGGAGAAACATCCCCGACATAAAGCATCCCTTGCGCAAACGGAACAAAATGAAGGTAAAGTGATTCAGGCGGTGCAGATGATCCCTGGTAAGTTTCCGCATTTTGAACTTGCCCTAGTTCCATCATTGATTTTGTCCAGTTGATAAACTCTTTTTTATTCCAGTGTTCTTTAAAAACTTGTTTCTTTTTCCAGTACTCAACAGTATTAGTTGTCAGTTCATTTGCATTGAAAGATAAATTGAGTGCGCCTAGCGATTTTCCCTCAGGTGTAGTTAAATAAACATGTGTCACTGCATTATCTTCATCAATAATAAAAACACCGCAGCGGATAAACGGAACCTCAAGTGCTTTAAGTTCGCCCCAGATTAGCGGGGTGATACGCTCGAGGTCTTTTGCGGTTCGCATGGAAGCAATCTCGGCACGGACGCGGTCGAGGGAGGCCTGCTGCAAAGCCTCACGGGCTTGTTCCAGTTCCAGTTCCCGTGTTCGCTCTCTCTCTTTCGCAACCAATCTGCGGCGCAGAAATCTGTCGAGGAGTACTATAAAAGCAATCCCGAGTAATGCATAAATTATATAAGCCGCTGTGGTTCGCCACCACGGCGGTAAAATCTTTATGATCAGAGATGTGCCTTTTTCATCCCAGACGCCGTCGCTGTTCGAAGATTTCACCCTGAATGTATAAGTACCCGGGCTCAGGTTTGTGTATTTGGCTCTGCGTACAGTACCTGCATCAATCCAATTTTTGTCGTAGCCTTCCAGGCGATATGCATAACGATTTCGCGACGGGTTGGCAAAATGCAACCCTGCATAGTCGAACGTAAGTTCGTTTTGGTTGTACTTCAACGTTATCTGTTCTTGCCGGTTAACCGGTAGTGGAAAAGCATTATCAAATACATGTAGCCCTGTAATTACCGTGAACGGAGGATTTGGATTCGGCTTAAAATCCTGCGGGTTAATAGCAGTGACTCCTTTCGGGCCTCCGATGAACATCCTGCCGTCCATGCCTTTGATAACAGCTTGCTGAATAACCGGATAGTTATTCATACCGTCTGCCTCATCATAGGTAATGAAGGTCTTTGTTTTCGGATCGAACCGGGCAACACCGCCTGAAGTAGCAAGCCAAAGCAGTCCTTGTTTATCTTGCATGATGCCTGGTACCACATTATTCGGCAAGCCATCCTCTGTGGTATAATGATGAATAATTTTTCCTGTGTTTCTATCCAGCAGGAACAGTCCGTCAGTCAAAGTTGTTACCCAAAATCGATCTGAACTATCTTCATAAATCTGAAAAATGCCTTCTCCGTCGAGATAAGTAGTAAAGGTTTTTGTTTTTTTGTCAAATCGGTCTAAACCGCCATTCTGAGTACCAAACCACAGAGTACCATGGTGGTCTGTGTACATTTGCATTAACTTATTATCACTTAAAGTTTTTGGATCAGACGGATCATGTTGAAAACTCCGAAAGCGTTTGGTCTTAAAATCGTATTGGTTAAGGCCGCCGCCCCAGGTGCCGATCCACAAATGCTGGGCATCAGTTTGCCTAATAAACTGGATATTGGAATTACTTAAACTGTCGGGGCTTGCTGCATCAGCTGTAAATTTCCTATAGCTTTTTCGAACCGGGTTAATGCGATAAAGGCCCCTTTGCTGTCCTACCCATAGCATTCCTTCCCGATCTTTAAATACACTTTCTACAGGATTACCCCACAATCCGTCCGGAGCAGGTTTTGAGTCTGAGAATTGTTCAATGTTTCCCGTGGCCGGGTCCATTCGAAATAGTTGGCCTGAAAAGGTTCCAATCCAAATAGTATCTTTGCTTTCCTGATAAAGTGATCTTACGCCATTATTTGCACTAATTTCTTTTGCTCCGTATAACCGAAACCGACTTAATGAAGGCACGATCTTGTTGAGGCCGGCACCTTCAGTACCAATCCAAAGAATACCCTGATGGTCTTCATAGAAGGATAAAACAAAATTACTTGACAAACTTTTCGGATCTCCTGCCTGCCTGTAGGGTGTCAGAGTGTGCGTGGCGGAATCGTATCGATTGATTCCTCCGGAATGCGTTGCCACCCAGAGCATGCCGGTCTTGTCCCTATGAATAACATCCACTTTAGCGGAGAAGTTACTTGTTTTTATACCCCGGGGGGCTTGCAGATGCTTCAAATCATTGGGATCACCACCCAGCGCTTCAAGCTTACCTCCCACCGGGTCATAACGATATAGCCCTGACTGGCAGGTGCCGATATAAATAGTTCCATTGGGCGCTCCGGCAATAGCTGTGACCCGATTATCGTGTAACGATTTCTGTCCGGTTGGCAGAACACGTATAAAATTATCTGCAGTTGAATCATAGCGGTTTAATCCTCCCGCTTTTCCCGTTGGATTTGTGGCATCGCCCGTCCCAACCCACAAATTGCCGTCCTGGTCTTCGTATAAGGTGTTTATAACATTGCTGGTAAGAGTTTGTTTGTTATTTGTTTCGTGGGTGTAGCGAATAAACGTTCCTTTATCGTTATCAAAACGATCGAGACCATTTTGCGTGCCTACCCAGATAGTCCCGTCTGTAGTCTGAAGGATTACATTCACTGAATCCGAGCTCAATGAAGTTGAATTACCGCGCTCATGCTGATAGCGGGTGAACATCTCTTTTCCCGGATTGAACAGGTTAAGTCCGCCGCCCCAGGTACCAGCCCAAAGTCTTCCGCTGCGATCTACATACAGGGCATTGACAAAATTGTTTGAGAGGGATGTGCTGTCAAGCGGGTC
>Ga0315542_1000914_pt1 | contig 18657 bp, 15 predicted proteins | sample SalMarSW160120MG_FD_202541 | JGI IMG/M metagenome (GOLD analysis project Ga0315542, IMG submission 202541) | Salt marsh sediment microbial communities from the Plum Island Ecosystem LTER, Massachusetts, United States - Salt Marsh Sediment SW1601-20 ...
CCAAACAAATGGCCGCCGGCACCGTGCGTGTGTCTCCTGATGTGGTGATCGTAAGCGGTGGCAAACCCGAAAAAGCCGCCCCTGTCTGGCAGGTATCGACGCGGGTTCGACTGATTCTCGGCGACAAAGTCCATTTCAAGGGCTTCGGGCTTACCGGCCTGCTGACCGGCGACCTACAGGTGATCGACCGACCCGGCACATTGACTACCGGCCGAGGGCAAGTGTCAATTAAAAGCGGAACCTACCGCGCCTACGGCCAGGACCTGACCATCGAACGCGGACAGTTCCTGTTCGCGGGCGGCCCGATCGACGACCCCGGGATCGACGCACGAGCGGTACGCCGGATTGGTTCGACAACCAGCGCAGGCGGCGTGATAACCGTCGGAGTACAGGTTGCCGGCACCGCGAAAAACCCTCAGCTGACGCTGTTTTCCACGCCGGTCATGTCCCAGTCGGAAACGCTCTCCTACCTGTTCACCGGCCATGGTCTGAGCAGCACGTCCACATCAGAGGGACAGTTGCTGATGGCTGCGGCGTCCTCCCTCGGGATCAAAGGCGGCAACCTCCTGGCCGACACTATCGGCCGGCTTTTCGGCCTGGAGGAGGCCAGCATTGAGTCCGGCGCCACCCTCCAGCAGTCCTCGCTCGTGCTCGGCAAATACCTGCTGCCCGATCTTTACGTGAGCTACAGCGTGGGCTTTGCAGAGACCGTCAATGAACTGCGTATCCGCTATCAGTTCGCGAAGCACTGGGCGCTCCAAACCGAATCCGGCCTGGAGAGAGGGGCTGATCTGCTGTTTACCCTGGAACGATGACTCTCATTGGGAAAAGGACCGCCCCCGTCAAAGATCCGGCAAAGTCGCAATCATAATTGTTGTCTCACGGTCGAATACCATAACCTTTTACCGGTGCGCGTCCTAAGCCTCCCGTGATCATGTTCGCGGCGGGGGATTCATAAGTCTCCCGGTCCTTGACAAGCCCACGGGTGAGCCACCGCGTTTTATGGGGAGTAAGGACGGCGTAAAAGCCGATCCAGGACAGGCCGAATACCCAGAAACAGCTGTAAGCCGCCGCCCAGACCGCATTCCCGCTCCGGTACCGGATCACATAGAAAAGACCCGGGGTCACGGATGCGATCACAGCGCCGATCATGAGATTTACCCCAAACACTACCGGCATGGATACGAAGTGTACCGCCATAAAGATCAGCATGATCTGTCCCACGGTCATGTTTCGCCATCCGAGCAGGAGATTGATCCGCGCCCCCATGGCAGGGGTCTCACGGAACCTGCGAAATGCGAACCTCGACATGACAATCGTTTCTCGCACATTGCTCCTCGCCCAGCGGAGAAACATCCGACACAGGTTTGCATATTTCGTGGGCACCTTGGTGAACACCATCGCATCGCGCTGATAGTGCACGTGATAGCCGCTCTTCAGGACCAGATTGGTCATCGCCCGATCCTCGCCGATGTTGGCAAGCCGGCCGCAGAATCTCTGGTTCAGCCACTGGGGTAATACATTGAGGACAATATCCCTGCGATACGCCGACAGGGCCCCCGGCGTGCAGAGCACCGAATTCACCGCACTCTGGCTGGCACGAAGAAAGTCGAAGCTGTACGCGAAACTGACTTCGAGCATTCGAGGAATCAGACCCTCGTTCCGATTCAGCACCCGGACGTTTCCGGCGACCGCTCCCACACGCGGGTCGCGAACCAGAGGACTTACCAACCTCCGGATGGTTTGGGGTTCAACCAGCGAATCGCTGTCGATGGTCACATACACATCCCCTCTTCCGTGTTGGAAACCCTCCCGGAGCGCCTGACGTTTGCCCTTGTTTACGGGTTGCCGGCGGGCAAGCACCCGGTCCGGAAATTCCCGGGCCGCCATTTCGATCCAATGCCAGGTGTCGTCCGTGCTCCCGTCGTCCACCGCGATGATGGAAAGCTTCTCAGCCGGATAGTCGCTCGTGGCAATGCTCTGAACCGTCTCAAGCACCTGCTTCCCTTCATTGTAAGCAGGAACGATCACGGTGCAGACAGGAAGTTCTTCATCGCTACAAGCCTGAGCAGGCCGGTAATAGAACAAAATAAGTATGACGCGCCAGACAAAAGCCGAAAGACTGGTCACAAAAAGGACCTTCGATGCGAACACCAAAATCTGACCCGAAGTCGCTTCCTGCAGCATATCCCAGGCGCTCTCGTAATCCTCGGTCATGAGATACACGATCACGACCAACAACGATACAGCGGGAAAAATCATGAGCTTTAAAAGCAGGTCATAGGGCAGCTTCTTACCCGCGGACCGGATAATTTTTTGTTTATCGTAAGGTACACACATAGCATCCATCACTCTTATACCCCCAGGTTCCAGCATTCTTTGAGGTTTCTTACAATCCAAAGGCATCAACATTCACGCAGCCCGCCGGGTATTGATCCGACTTGGTCCTGCATGGGGACTGATAGGGATATCGCAATGCTTGTGCCACAAAGACAAGACATTGATATATCTATATTTATTTGGAAAACGCAGGGAAGGCACAAGAACCCGGAGTTCTGCTTTTCAGGGGAGGTGGAGCAACTGCAGCTCCCAGACAATCATAAGTCTTTGGTATCCTTGGGAAGGAGGATAGGCCCTGTGATAGGAATGGAATGTTCCGGTTTTCCGATATTCAGAATCTAGAGTTCACCCTGCTTTGCTGCTCAGATGCGACCACCTTGGCGCTGATTTGGCAGATGGGAGGTCCGGCTCGCGCGCTTGCTCCCATATTTTTCTCCGCCATGCATGAGGGTGTCTCTATGATGCACTCACGCTGCTGTATATTTTGCAAGGAGTGCCTTGGAAGAAGGGGCCTCAAGCGTGTAAACCCCGAAGCAGGGCCAATCGAGAGAGACGGAACTGAAACAAGCCCAGGCTCCTCAGTTCGCTATTTTCCGCAGGCACAGAACCGGTTCCAACCCATAAGATAGGCTGCTCCGGCAATGGTTGTGCCGTAAAAGAAAGTTGGTTTGTCTTTGATGAATTGATCGATGGTTCCATTAACCAGGGTGGTACCGGTCACCAGAAGCAGGTCGGCCCAGCTGATGAGCCCTTCTGTAGCACCGGGACCTTCTATGGGGGTGTTGAATCTTGTTATGCCGATGTTGTCCGGATCCAGATCAACAACCCTCAGGGTGAAATCAGGGCCAAGCGCTTCTACTATACGGGGCTGGAATCCCACCTGCGCAATCTTGATTCGCCCATATTCCATTCTTAAGTGACTGCATAACTCAGTGGCGCACAGGGCGGGTTCCTGATCGCGGCAATGCACTGTTTTTTCGACCAGTTTCAAGTGGCGCAACACTGCATTCAACGTTGCAATGAAGATGGCCCGCCGGTAGTTGCTATTGAGTCGCATTTCCAGTACTTCATCAAGTGTGCCTTCAAAATCCCCGTACCGGTCGGTAAATGCCTGGCCCAATGCACCGCGAAAATCAGCCTGCATGAGCTTTTCTTTTCCCTTTTGCAGCGGAAAATCGTCCGCCTCGGGATTTCCTATGGCCTCCTCAACAGTGAGACCTCTGGCCTTTACCTGTACACGTCCGGCCAGAAGATCCGAACCATTGATCGAGTTAAGCAATCGTTGCCTCAGCTCCTCGTATAAATCATCCATTATTTTCAACCTCTCAGGTCCGATCAATCGGCCATTTGCGATATGATCTTCCTTACAACACCTCCTTCAATTATCAGAATAGTGTACCTCCCGTTCTTGGGGCCGTAGACCCAATGCTCGATTTTTGCTTCACGATCCCCATTTTCGTTAATTTGATACCCGACGACATCCCTTGACATGGGCTCGCCGCAAAACCTCAATACCTTGTATTCGAAATCTCCGACCTCTATAAGGTTATTGCCACACCTGAAAGCATACGCCGTGGTCGAAGCAAGCGCGACCAAGAGCACGATAAATACGAGTACCAGTCTATTGGCTTGCATTTGACGCTCCTTTCTTGCCGCAAGTCTTGGTCTTTTACCAGGACTTGCCGGAATTTCAGAACAGATTTAATGCCAACTTAACGCTCCTACCTCTTGCTCACTTGCATTTTACCGTCAAAGCACCACAAACTGCAACACACATTTGCTCAGCAAAGATCCTGGCCCAGAAGGCCCGGCTTTGAGTTGCCTCTGGAAGGGACTATCGCCACCAATAGGTAACGATACAGACAATTCAGAATTCTGATTCCTGGATTCTTCGCGGGAGTATCACTGCATGGCCTCTGTTCTCTGACTCCGCGGAGCGGGATCTTTGATTCGCCCTCAGTACCAGGTTTTGGGATGGGGAGAAAAATATATCACTTCCGGGCTGGATAGTCACGGGTGACCAGAATCTGTTTGTGGACGTGTATGAGCTGGTCTATAGTAGAGGGAAATCTGAGGCCCAGGTTTCATAACGAAAACATGGAAGCCCACCAGAAGTTCACAAAACAGCAGATTGGATGGAAAGATGGAAACCGATAGAGGCTATACTCAAAACGCGTATCAAACCGAGTTCGAAGCAGAAGTCATTGGTACGAAGACTATTCAAGGCCACCAAGGTGTGTTCCTGGACCGCACATTTTTCTACCCCACCAGCGGCGGCCAGCCGCACGACACCGGAACCCTGCAGGGTGTACGCGTGATTGACGTGGTCGAAGAAGATGAGGCCGTCATTCACGTCGTGGATGGAAAGATCCCTTCCGGCAAGGTCCAGGGGAAGGTTGACTGGACGCGTCGTTTCGACCACATGCAGCAGCACACGGGCCAGCATGTGCTTTCAGAGGCCTTTTTTCACGTTCTGGGCGCGGAGACCATAGGATTCCACCTGAGTGAAGAGGTCACCACCATCGACCTGGCCACATCGGGGCTGACCTGGGAAAAGGTCCGACAGGTGGAAGAAGAGGCTAACCGTGTGGTATTTGAGAACCTGCAGGTACGAGTCCATGAAGCCGCGAAAGAAACCCTCTCACGATTTCCGCTGCGCAAGCCCCCTGCCGTAGAGGGAAGCATACGCATCGTGGAGGTCGATCAGTACGATTGGTCTGCCTGTTGCGGAACCCACGTGAAAGCAACAGGTGAGATAGGTCTGATCAAGATCGTTCGGTTCGAAAAATACAGGGACGGTTCCCGCGTAACCTTTCTCTGCGGGCATCGTACGCTCAGAGCCATGCAGCAAAAGACCGAAATCCTGGAAACGGCGTCACGCCGTCTCACTTTTGCGGAATCGGAATTGATCAACGGGATTGACCGGCTGCTGGATCAGCAGAAGCGGCTCAAGAAACTTGAAAAGCAGTTGCTGGTCTATGAAGCAGCCGAGCGGTCTGCCCGGGCAAGGAAGATCGGCGAACTATTTTTCGACCATGATGTTTTTACCGATCGGGATGTGAAGTCGGTACAGGCCTTGTGCCGGCAAATGACCGCGAATCCCAACACGGTCTGCCTTTTCGGGATAGAAACCGACCGGGCAACGGTGATCCTCGGCCAATCGGAAAAAGGACCCCTGGATTTCGGGTCGCTCACTTCAACCCTCTCCGAACTTCTGAACGGAAAAGGAGGCGGCAACCCGCGGCAGATACAGGTGAGCGGAACAGAAGCCCGCCTCCTCGCCCCTGCCATGGAAAAACTGATTAATCAAATCACTCACGAGCTGGAAAATGGGGAGCGGTAACAGTATTGGGGTTCCTGGGTACCTCGCCGCTCGGAAATCGAGGCGAGCGCATACGGGATAGGACTTTTTCTCAGTGACTGCCGGAAGAGCTTTCTCTTTTCCTCTTTTCATGTTCCAGGACATTCTTCAAGGACTCAATGACGTTGGCGGCCTCCTTCCTGGTGAAGGTATTGATATCTGATTTTTTGTGATATTTTCTCAGGAAATTCATAAAATGAGGCTCTTCCCAATGGAGCTGCTCCTTGAGGCTCCTGATGTACATCTTCTGCCGGAAAGTAAGGCCGTCTCGATTGATTCTGTAGTACTTACTCCTTGCAAAATAGTTCATGAGCGTACGAAATCCGCGTTCGTCGAGATACTTCGCGGACCGCACGCCCGTGATAGCCTCCAATCTATCACGGTACTCCTGCTCGGAGAGACCGAGTTCCTTTACAACGATATGGATGACGGCCAACTTTTTCTTATCAAGGGTCATGCTTCAGTCCTTTTCGGCAGCATCTCCGGCGATATGGCTGGAGTGATCATTTGTATGCAACATGTACCAAGACACGGAGAGAGTGTCAATCGTATTGGACTCTTCGCACCTTTCAATGAAAAGACAGAACATCACTAATGTTGTCTCAAAAAAATGCCGATATTTTAAATAGTGCTGTTGACTCTCGATATAAGACGTAGGGAAACAGGTCGACGCACCGGAAAGGTTTGGATTTCAAATAACATAATTCAATACCGTGGGGAGACAAAGCTATGGCCGAGCAGAGACAGGTGGCAGTCGTGACATCTCTGGGGAAAAAGTATTCAGGGATGGTCGATATTCCAAACGAATCATTCAGGACCACGGATCTATTTAACAGCGCCAATATCTATTGGAAGAACCCCAATGAAAAATGCTTTGAGAATGCCATCCTAATGTACAACGCCCGGTTGATGTTCGATGAAACGTCTTTGTATAAGAAATACGATAAAATTCAGATACGGCTAGATGAAATATTCTATTTTTATGATGACCATCCGGGCATCAGCGACGAGAGAGAGAAGATGCGCGCTTCAACAATGGTGCAGATGAGCCGGGAGAAACTCCAGAGAGTCAATATAATCACCGTCCTGGTTTCTAATTCATTCTACGATATAGCGGGAGACTTCTATGGCCTGTTTAAGAAGAAATCCAACGATCGGTTTCTTCCTTTGACGAACGTGAGTATGATCGAGATCTCAAAAAAGGATGGCAAATGGTTTAAGAAAGAAGTTACCCTTCCCCACAAATTCATCTGCGTCAGCAACCGCCATGTCGAGTCCGCACTGATCGGCTAACTTTAAATGGGAGTGAAGTGGAGAGATGATCTTCGCCTCTCCGGCCAGTGATCGGCCCATAGGAAATGGCTACGCCCCGGCCTGGAAGGATTTCCCTTGACCCACAACAGCAGGTTCACTATAGTTTTCTGATAAAAGAAACTTCCTGTTGTGTGGATTGTGAAGTTGTTTTTCGGAGGTCCTCATTTCCTTGTTTTTAATGAATTTCGCCCATCTCTGTTTATGAAAATTGCAGAGCTAGTCTCACGATATCCAGATCTCAAATATTTATCCGGAACAGAACGACCTTTACCCAGCCTGCTGTTTGCGGTCGAAAGCCACAAGAAATTTACTCGCCATGAAGGATCAGGCGCCGTGTCCTCTTAACGAAGTCCTTCAGGAAAATGCTACAAGGAGCAGCAATGAAACTCGTCAATGGAGCAGAATATATTGAAAGTCTCAGGAACCTACACCCAACGATCTATTACAAGGGCAAGAAAATCGGCGATGTGACCCGTCACCCGGCCACGGCCCCCCATGTGCGCGCCGCGGCCATGACTTATGCTCTCGCTAATGACAAAGAGTATAAAGACCTGGCCACAGCCGTCTCCCACCTGACCGGCAGGACCATAAGCCGGTTTACCCACGTACATCAGAACATCGAAGACCTGCTCAAGAAGGTCAAGCTTCTGCGGGTGTTGGGACAGAAGACCGGGACCTGCTTTCAGAGGTGTGTGGGGTACGACGGGATCAACGCCACCTACTCCGTAGCCTATGAGATCGACGAGAAACATGGGACCGGTTATCTGGAACGTTTCAAGAAATGGCTGACCTGGATCCAGGATGAAAACCTGATGGTGGTGGGGGCCATGACAGACCCGAAAGGCGATCGGTCCAAGGGCCCTGCGGACCAGCCTGATCCGGACCAGTACGTCCATGTGGTAGAGCGGAGGGATGACGGGCTCATTATCCGGGGGGCGAAACTCCATATGACCGGGGCCGTGAATTCACACGAAATCCTGGTCATGCCCACGGCCGCCATGGACGAGCGGTCCAGAGACTACGCCGTAGTCTGCGCCATACCGGTCGACGCGCCTGGCGTTACCATGATCTTCGGCCGCCAGGCAAGCGATGACCGGCGAGACAGGCGGGAGCGGATTGACGTGGGCAAGCCTTCCTTCGGGGCCGTGGGAGGGGAATCGGTGATCGCCTTTGAAGATGTGTTTGTTCCAAGGGAAAGGGTGTTTATGGACGGCGAGACGGATTTCACGGGGACCCTCGTCTACCGGTTTGCCGCCCACCACCGCGCCAATTACGGGGCCTGCAAGACAGGCCTTATGGATGTCCTGACCGGGGCCGTCAGCTACCTGGCGCAGATCCAGGGAACCGCCGGCGCCTCCCATGTCAAAGACAAGGTCACAGAAATGATCCATCTGTGCGAGACCCTTTACAGCTCCTCCATTGCCTGTGCCGCAGAAGGATGTCCCACTCCCTCGGGGGCCTATATGGTGGACACCATGTTGGCAAATGTCTGCAAACAGAATGTCACCCGGTTTCACTTTGAAGTAGCCCGATTAGCCGTTGATCTGGCAGGCGGGTTTATCGCGACGCTGCCCAGCCAGTATGACCTGGAAAGCGAGGAAATCGGCCATCTGGTTGAGAAGTATTTCTCAGGGACAAAGGGAATTCCCACAAAACACCGCGTCAAAATTGCCCGGCTGATCGAGGCCATGACCGGAGGGACTGCTCTGGTGGAGTCGATGCATGGTGCGGGGTCCCCGCAGGCGCAGAGGGTGATGATCTTCAGAGAGGGTCAACTGGACAAGAAGATCAGGCTAGCAAAGGCGCTGTTGGGGATACCCCTCAAGGAATCATAGGGTTGTACCGAAAACTGGATATTCATATACGTCCGTTGCGAGAGAACGACCTGGAGGATGCGGAAAGGATATTCCGCATTGCCTTCGGCACATTCTTCGGCATAGCGGACCCGCAGAACCACGTCCCGGACAGGCGGCTTGTCAGCACCCGCTTTTATGGGGAACACACAACCGCATTCGGCGCAGAGGTGAACGGTCGTCTGGTGGGGACCAATATGGGCACCAGATGGGGAACCGTGGGGTTTATGGGACCTCTGACTATTCTCCCGGACCTCTGGAACCGCGGCATTGCCAAACTGCTGATCGGACCTGTTCTCGGGACCTTTGATCACCGGGGATGCAGGCACACGGGGCTCTTCACCTTTGCTTCCAGTCAAAAACATGTTGGGTTGTACCAGGGATACGGGTTCTGGCCTCGCTTTCTCACGGTCCTCATGTCCCGGGCCGTACAGGAGAGAGGTACCAATCCTGCATATGTCCGGTATGCCGATGTTACTGAAGATGTGCGCAGACGGCTTATCCATACCTGCTTCCAAATCACGGATCAGATCTTCACAGGGCTTGATTTGACTCAGGAAATCGCTGCAGTGCACGGGCACAGCCTCGGGCACACGTTGTTCTTGGGGCAAGGAGGCGAGGTAGACGGTCTGGCAGTCTGCCATCTGGGTCCCGGTACCGAAGCGGGTGAGGACACCTGCTACATCAAGTTCGGGGCGGTGCGGCCGGGGCCGGATGCAGGGGAAACCTTTGATCGTCTTATCAGGGCCTGTGATCACCTGGCCGCTGCACGCGGGATGTCCAGGTTGACGGCCGGCGTCAATACGGCCCGGCGGCATGCATACGTCAGGATGCTCAAGCGGGGCTTCGCTATTGAAAACCTGGGGATAGCGATGGAACGGCCCGACGAGGCGGGATACAATCGACCGGATGTTTATGTCATAGATGATTGGCGCTAGCGCACGGTGCTTTCCTGCTCTTGGTGCATTCGCTTAATAGCGACACTAAAAGTCACACAGAGGACAAAAAATGCACATGCGCAGGCAGGCGAAGTACAGATTCGATTGTGGGCTCGATGACTGCGCGCAACCCTCCCTGAGTTTTCCGGTTTCCAGCAGGTGAGAACGGGACAACTGATGCGTCTTCATCAAAACCTTACACCGACCTCTGCAAATGGCCCCTTGAGCTCGAAATTTGCCCGAACGTCTTCCTCGTCGATGTCGATCTTGTCGTAGCGGTATCCGCCGGCCACAAAAAGCGGCCCGAAAAGCCTCAAGCGGACACGTCCGATCAGGCTGTAGATCGCATTGCCGCTGAACGACATGACACGGGACTCGGCTTCGAAAGCCAGGCGCTCGATAGGGACAACCTGGATCGCGGCGTAAACCTGGGGAATGACTACGGTTGCACTCTGTTTTTCGTCGAATGCTGCCTGCCGGATTTGAGCTTCCACGTCGAATGCCCGGGCATTGATGCCCAGATCGATATTCAATCTGTCTCCGGTTACGGTTTTAAGAAATGGAAGTCCGTAATACAAACCGATGTCATACTGATCGAATCTGAGTTTTGAATAGAAATCGACATTGCTCGAGAAGGTGTGGTCGCCGAATGTAAAAGACCCGCTTTTGCGACCGGTTGCTTCGAATTTTGATGGAGCCGCGACCACGTAGATATTAGGAAGCAGTGCCGGCGTTTCGATTTTGGCGCGTCCTTGGAGCCGGATTTTCCGGTCATAGTTGAGATCATTGTCGATGTTGATCAGGTCTGCCGAACTCAAGGCCTTGTAGCCGAATGTTCCGTTGGGGTCCTGCTGCCACCCGCCAACGGCAAATTCAAGGCCCGCTGCATTGGCCCCGGACAGCCCGACCACCCAGCTGAGCAGGAGAATTCCTAAGACTCTTTTTACCATGTTTTCCCTCCTCTGGTTCGGTTATCAAAAATTATCCGGCTATATGTCGACCATACGTGAAATGCAAGAAATATGCCCTGATCCCGGGCAGCCCTCGCCCTTGACTGGCCAAGGGAATTTCTCTATAGTCTTCCTCCGGAAAAGAATTATCTTCCACACGCTCGTCTACCTGGGGGAACCCGAACCTGAGGGATAAGAGGTCAAGGTCGTCTTCCGGGCGCCTGCACCGGGTCCCTGGACCGATCGAGCGGAACCGGCGGCCTAAGGGAGGACAATGTGGCACTTTCTGTCATTCTGCTGAGTTTTGAGACTATTCTCATCTGTGCAGCCGGCCTCTTCACCTGGGAATCCTTGAAGGAGAGAGAACCCCGCGCGCCGAAAGCGGGCTTGGCAGCGACCCTTCTCCTCCTGCTGCCGGCGCCGGTGATTGTGCTCCTGCCCCCGCTGCGACCTTTCGTTGGTCTGGTCTTCGGTTTCGTGGTCTTTTTCGGTCTGGCCTGCGCCGTACGCTGGAGGCCCAATCCACGCGCCATGAAAGGCTCTCAGGGGTACGTGGTCGAAGAAGTCGAACGTTTTGACGAACGTGATATCGTCTTCGCTCGAAACCGTTGTCTCCCCACGGGATCTGAGGTGTACAAACGGTATTACGCACTGCATCCCGAGAAAGAAGTGAAGGACGCCGAACGGCGGGAGAAAGGAGGACCTCTCGGCCGGCCGGGATCCATCGACAAAAGCTATAGGCCCAATGTGTCGATGATCCGGGCCTCTTTCGAACTTCCAGCCTTTCTCGGCCCCTACGCCTTGGCTGAACCGGCCCCAGGCTCCGCTCCCGCGGAAATGGATCCGGCAAAGGCCACCCGGATTATCAAGGGATTCGCAAGGCGTCTCGGAGCGGACCTGGTAGGGGTATGCCGGGTCCACCCCATGTGGACCTACTCCCATCGCGGAGAAATTTATTACGACAACTGGGAGGAATGGGGCGCGGAAATCCCGCCTCCCCTTCCCTTTGCAGTGGTTGTGGCGACTGAGATGGACAGAAGGAACGTGAACGGGGGGCCGCACACGCCCACGGTGGTCGAAAGTTCCTACAACTATGCCAAAGGGGCCTTTATTACCACTGCGCTGGCCCGATGGGCCGGGGACATGGGGTACCGTGCCGCTGCCCATCATAACCGTCACTACGACCTCCTCATGGTTCCCCTGGCAGTAGACGCCGGCCTGGGGGAACTCGGCCGTCTGGGCTACCTGATCACCGACCCGTTCGGCCCCAGGGTTCGTCTTTTTGCGGTCACGACCGATCTGCCGCTGGTGCCCGATAAACCGGTGGACCTCGGCGTGGAAGGTTTCTGTGAGCGGTGTCTGAAATGTGCTGATTCATGCCCTTCGAGATCCATCCCGCACGGAGAGAAAAAGCTCTCTAACGGCATCGAAAGATGGAAACTCAACGAGGAGACCTGTTTCGATTACTGGGGCAAGGTGGGAACCGATTGCTCGGTCTGCATGGGAGTGTGCCCATTCAGCAGAGCTGACCGGCCTCTCCATCGATTCGTGAGATGGTTCATCCGCCGGTCCCCCTTGGCCCGGCAGGTCTTCCCCTACCTCGACAACTTCATCTACGGCAGGAAATGGCGGCCGAGAGAAGTGCCGGACTGGGTCGACTATCCAAAGTAGCGCCCGGGGTTCCTTCAAGGACAAAAATTCAAGGATTCTTTGGTAACGACACGAGGAAGGCATACCGTTTTGCAGCTGATTCCCGGAAACCCGGGTTTTGCAGATCTTGATTCATCAGGACCGGATTGGAAACTGAGGAGATGATGTCTTGACGGCGGATCAGGGCTGCTACTTCCAGCTTGATTTGTGCTTGCGGCAACCCTATACTTATTAATAAGAATCATCCGTGGTCAACCGGTTCGGCTAAGCTGCCGGCCCTTACTGTCGAAAGACCGCGGGGCCGAATCCTTTTGAGGACAGGGGTGATTTCGAGAAACCCGCCCCTGACGGAGCCGAATAGGCCGCTGGAGGAGATCCGATGACCGAGAAATTCCAGAAATCGAATCGTACACTTGCTGTGGAAGAACCTTCCTCCGGAGGAGAAGCGTCGCTTTCCGAAACAGAGCATGAAACCAGGCTTCATTTGCTGGACGACGCGAGTTCGCAGGCGCCCATTATCGCTCCGGAGCTCGAGACACAGAAGATGATCGCAGGGGACATCACCCAGCCCCTCGAGGATCGTCTGGAGGCCTACGAAGACATTTTTGACTCGGAAGTCGGAGACACCACCCTTTCAAGGTCCCGAAATATCGAGAGGGAAGTGGGCCTCAGGCAGCTCTACCTCAAGTTCGAAGGGGGAAACCCTACCGGGACCCAGAAGGACCGTATCGCCTTTGCCCAGGCCATGGACGCCATGCGACGGGGTTTTGAGGCCATTACAGTGGCCACGTGCGGCAATTATGGAGCTGCCGTCGCCCTTGCCGCCTCCATGGCCGGACTGCGCTGCATCATTTACATCCCGGAGGGATTCCACTCCAGGAGGGCTCAGGAGATGTTGAATTTCAACGCGGAGATCGTCCATGTTCCCGGAGATTATGAATCAGCTGTGATGGCTTCTCGAGAGCGGGCTCAAAACGAGGAAATCTACGACGCCAATCCCGGCGGAGCGAACACCGCCTTACAACTGAAGGTCTATGGTGAGGTCGCCTATGAAATCTACGATGATTTGCGCGATGCACCTGCAGCCGTGGCTGTTCCCGTTTCAAACGGCACGACACTCGCGGGCATTTACAAAGGATTCCTGAGCCTCTACCGCCGGGGCAAGACGTCCCGAATTCCGCGGCTGGTGGCGGGTTCTTCCCACGGAAAGAACCCGATTATAAGGGCGTTCGTGAAAAATGCTCCTTACTGTGAAGACCTCAAACCGGAACAGATCAAGGAAACGGCGATCAACGAGCCGTTGATCAACTGGCATTCCATTGATGGAGATTATGCCCTCGAGGCGGTGAGGGCCACAGGGGGTTGGGCGTCGTATGCCAGTGACAAGAACATGTTGTCCTATTCTCGACTCTTGAGAGAGAGAGAGGGGCTGAGCGTTCTGCCCGCCTCCACGGCGGGGTTGATCGTGCTCCTGGAGAAACATCGCAAGGAGCCTCTTCAAGGGGATCGATATGTTGTGATCCTCACGGGGAGAAAGTGATGAATCCCTTTCCGGAAGGAAATGCCGTCATTTACTGTCAAGGGGCTTTCGGGACGCCCAACGGCAAGACGGCCCACGGTCTCGTGCGGCGGACGGAGCGGTACAATGTATTGAGCGTCGTTGACGCGCGCCACGCAGGGGCAGATGCCGGTGAATGCCTGGACGGCAAACCCAGAGGCATCCCCATATACGCCGATACTGCGGAAGCGGTAGAAACCGCCCTGAAACGGGGCACACCCGCATCTCATTGGGTCATGGGTCTGGCTCCGGACGGGGGCCGCCTCAGCCCCGAGAGTCGTGAACACGTCAAGGAGGCCGTCCGCCTGGGCCTCAACGTGGACTCGGGTCTCCATGATTTTCTGTCCGAGGATGAAGAGATCGTCGCCCTGGCGGAAGAGAATGGCATCCGAATCCGCGACGTGCGAAAGACACCTCCCGGAAAGGACCTTCACTTTTTCACGGGGAAAATCGAACAGGTCTCCGCCCTGAAGGTGGCGCTGCTGGGGACCGACTCTGCGGTCGGCAAGAGGACCACGGCCTGGCTTCTGGCGGATGCATTCAGCGCCAGCGGACTGAGGGCGGAATTGATCGGGACCGGGCAAACCGCGTGGATGCAGGGCGTCCGTTTCGGCTTGATCATGGATTCCCTGATCAACGATTTCGTTTCGGGAGAAATAGAGCACACCGTTTGGACCGCGTGGCATGAGACAAAACCGGAAGTCATTATAATAGAGGGTCAGGGAAGCCTCATGAATCCGGCCTATCCCGGGGGATTCGAGATCCTGGCCGCGGGGCGGCCCGATGCGGTGGTGCTTCAGCACGCGCCTGCCAGGAAAGAATATGACGGCTTCCCCGGCTATCTTCTTCATCCCCTGGAGACACAGATCCAGGCCATAGAATTCCTCTCGGGCAAACCTGTGGTCGCAGTGACGGTGAATAGTGAAAAGCTGGAACATGACCACATTCCAGCGGTGTGCGCGGATATCACGGCCAGGACCGGACTCCCTGCCGTTGAGGCCCTGCTGAATGGAGCTGCGCCGGTGGTGGAGGCATTGGCCCCTTTCCTCAGGCGCCGAACGAGGATGGAGCAATGAAGACCCTGAACGCGAATAGCAGGAACATGGACTCCCTTGAGCCTTTGGGGGTCATACGGCGGCTCGAAGTGGGACCGGTGCGCCTGGAGGCCCGTCGCGTCACCGCACCTTACCGGGTCATCCAGGACGATCGGGAGGATGTGCTCGATCTGGTGTACCGATTCGAAGAAGATGTCTTCAAGCCCGAAGAGGGCGATTCCCTGAATCTTGCCTGCATGCTTTCTGCGCAGGTTGCCCTCAACTACGGTCTTTTCTGCGACGAAATCGTGTTTCACGGGCCTTATGACAGGCATGACAGACGCTTCATGGAGGAAATGGCCCGTAACACGGCCCGCGAGATCTTTGTAAAAAAGTTTCTTGAACCCAACCCCTTTCTGCTGAAATCCTTTCCCCGGTTGTCCCCTGTCAGGAGGGATCACTACCTGAGGGCCCGACTCAGCTTCCCGGAAGAGAGGCCGTCAAATGGGTCCGGACCCCTGGGAGGGAAAAAGACAAAACGGATCTGGGACCTGGATTTTGCAAAAAACGCCGTTCTTTTGAGCGGAGGAAAGGACAGTCTCCTGAGTTTCGCCGTCTTGAACGAGATCGGACGTGATGTCCACCCGATTTTCGTCAATGAATCCGGCAGGCACTGGTTCACTGCCTTGAACGCTTACCGGTTCTTCAGCCGGAGTGTCCCCAACACGGCAAGGGTGTGGACAAACGCCGACAGGCTCTTCAACTGGATGCTCAGACACCTTCCTTTCATCCGACAGGATTTTTCAACCGTGCGATCGGATGATTACCCCGTCCGGTTATGGACGGTTGCCGTCTTTCTCTTTGGGGTCCTGCCCATTCTCAGGAAAAGGGGGATCGGCCGCCTTGTTATCGGCGACGAGTTCGACACCACGCGCAGGCTGACTCACTCCGGGATCACGCACTATGACGGCCTGTACGACCAGAGCCGCTATTTTGACAATGTCTTGACCCGCTATTTCAACAGAAAGGGCTGGGAGGTAAGCCAGTTTTCCATCCTCAGACCCCTTTCTGAGCTGCTCATCGAAAAGGTCCTTCTCGAACGCTATCAGGATTTGCAGGCCCGACAAGTCTCCTGCCATGCCGCGCATAAGGAGGAGGACGGAATCCATCCTTGCGGTCGCTGTGAGAAGTGCAGGCGCATTGTGGGAATGCTTGTGGCCCTTGGCGGGGACCCTCAGAAGTGCGGCTACACTCCCGAGCAGGTGACTCACTGTTTGAAAGACCTCGGTGAGAAGGAGATCAGGACGGAAAGCGAAGGGGCGGAGCATCTCGCCTTCCTCTTGATCCGCAGAGGACTCATCGCCAGACCATCCATCGGCGCGGCCCAGGTACGAGAACGTCCGGAGGTCATGAAACTGCGATTCGATCCGGAGAGATCCCCTGCAGAATCAATACCTGGAGATCTCCGCGGACCCTTGTACCGTATTTATCTGGACCACGCAGACGGGGCCGTGGAACGCAAGGGCAGGGTATGGATGGAGCTGGATTCATTACTGGAATCGGCTGCGGACATGCCGTATCCGTACGAGTCGCGTGAAAAAGGCACCCGCGATCAGCCTGTGCGTTCTGGGGGAGCTCCGCATCCCCGAGCCGCTTTCCTTTTGAGAGAGTTGACCTGGCCCGAGGCGGAAAAACGCTTCAAGGAGGTGGACGTGGCGCTTCTGCCCGTAGGTTCCATCGAGCAGCACGGGCCGCACCTCCCCCTGGACACGGATGCCTTTGATGCAGAGTATCTCGCCCTGCAAGTAGCCGAAGCATGCAGTCCTCCAAAACCGCTTGTTTTTCCACTTATCCCTTACGGCGTTTCCTACCACCATGAGGACTTCAGCGGGACCATCAGCATCAGCCCGGACACACTGGCCCAAATGGTGTACGAAATCGGCATGAATGCGGCCCATCAGGGCATCACCAAGCTGGTAATCATCAACGGTCACGGGGGCAACAGTCCCGCGCTGCATTTTGCCGCCCAGATGATCAACCGTGATGCACACATTTTCACTTGCGTGGACACGGGCGAGAGCAGCGATGCGGATATCGATGCCCTGGCCGAAACGCCCAACGATGTGCATGCAGGCGAGATTGAAACCAGCACGACCCTTGCGATAAGACCCTCCCTCGTGAGGCTCGAAGCGGCGAAAAAATTTATTCCCCGGTTTTCGAGCCGCTACCTGAATTTTACCTCCAAGAGGAGTGTCGGCTGGTATGCCCACACCTCCAGAATTTCTCCCACCGGAGTCCTCGGGGACCCGACCAAGGCGAGCCGCGAGAAGGGAAAGCGCATGTGGGAGTTGATGATCAGGAATCTTGCGGAGTTTGTGGAAGACATCAAGACAATGAGTCTCGACGAGCTATACCAGAAACGGTACTGAATTTCATGAAGATTACGCACGTAGACGCTTGGCCGGTCTCCATGTCCCTGGCCGAACCCTATTCCATCGCCTATGAGACAGTGAGCGCGGTGGTCAATGTCTTCCTCAGGCTTGAAACCGATGCCGGCTTCTCCGGATACGGGTGCGCAGCCCCGGATGCATACGTGACGGGGGAGACGGCCGAGAGCGTGATGGCTGCCCTGACCGATGTGGTCGCTTCCTCTGTCAAAGGATCGGACCCTCTCCGATCGGCCATGCTTCTGGAAAGGGTCAGACCTTATCTGGCATCCCAACCGGCCGCCCTTGCGGCCCTGGACATGGCGCTCGGAGACATCCTGGGGAAAAAAAGCGGGCTCCCGCTGTACAAGATCCTGGGAGGGTTTCGAGATCGCATCAAAACGAGCGTGACCATAGGCATTCTGCCGGAGAAAGAAACAGTGGCGCGCGCAAAGGACCTGGTGGCACGCGGATTCAAAAGTCTGAAGCTCAAAGGAGGACAAAACGTCGAGCTGGATGTCGAGCGGGTAATGAGAGTGAGAGAGAAGGTAGGGAAAGAAGTTGAATTGCGCTTCGATGCGAATCAGGGTTTCACGGTCGGGGAGTCTCTCCTGTTCGTCGAGAAGACACGCATCGCGCGCCTGGAACTCCTTGAACAACCTACGCCGAAAGGGCAGCTCGGCATGCTCGGACGTGTGACCACGGGGGCACATATCCCGGTGATGGCCGATGAGAGCCTCTTGACCCTCAGGGATGCCTTCCGTATTGCGAGGCGCGATCTCGCCGACATGGTCAACGTGAAGCTCATGAAGGTCGGCGGCATTTCAGAAGGGTTACAGATCAATGCGGTGGCGCGGTCGGCGGGACTGGAGGTGATGGTGGGCTGCATGGATGAGGCGGCTCTGGCGATTGCCGCAGGCCTGCATTTTGCCCTCGCCCGCCCGAATGTGATGTACGCCGATCTGGATGGACACCTGGACCTTCTGAACGACCCTTCCCATGGGGCTGTGATCCTCCGAAAAGGGACCCTTTTCCCCACCCGCGAGCCAGGTCTCGGCTTTGACCTGCAGTGAGTGAGGGCTCAAGAGCAGACTTGACCCTATTCCTTCTTCTCCAGTGCGGCGAGAACTTTTTCCGGGGTGATGGGCAGATCCATGCAACGGTAGCCGGTGGCCTCGTAAACGGCGTGTGCGACGGCCGGAGCCGTGGGAACAGCCAGACCCTCGCCCGCCT
>Ga0315542_1000916_pt1 | contig 18638 bp, 11 predicted proteins | sample SalMarSW160120MG_FD_202541 | JGI IMG/M metagenome (GOLD analysis project Ga0315542, IMG submission 202541) | Salt marsh sediment microbial communities from the Plum Island Ecosystem LTER, Massachusetts, United States - Salt Marsh Sediment SW1601-20 ...
GTGCGCCACCAGGTACGAGCCGTCGCCCTGGGTCGTCACCGTGGCCACCCCGGGCAGCGATCCGAGGGCGCCGGCGGCGTCGCCCCCTGAGCGCAGCTCGACGCGCACCGTGGGGTTGCCCACCATGCCGGTGCGCAGAGCCTCGGGGGTGCCGTCGGCCACGATGCGGCCGCGATCGATGATGAACACCCGCTCGCAGACCTGCTCCACCTCGGGCAGGATGTGTGTGGACAGGATCACGGTGTGGTCGGCGCCGAGCTCGGCGATGAGCTCGCGCACCTTGATGATCTGATTGGGGTCGAGCCCGACGGTGGGCTCGTCCAGGATCAGGACCTGGGGCTTGTGGATGAGGGCGCCGGCCAGGCCGACACGCTGCCGGTAGCCCTTGGACAGGGTGCCGATCACCTGGCGCCGAACGTCCGAGAGCATGCATCGCTCCAGGACCTCGTCGAGCTTCCCCGACACCTCAGAGCGTGGCACCTCCTCCACCGCCGCCCGGAAGCGCAGGTACTCGTCGACCCGCATCTCCGGGTACAAGGGCACGCTCTCGGGCAGGTAGCCCACGTTGCGCCGCAGGCCGATGGGATCCTGGTCCAGGTCGACCCCGGCCACGACCACCCGGCCGCCGGTGGGCGGCAGAAACGCGGTGATCATGCGCATGGCGGTGGTCTTCCCGGCGCCGTTGGGGCCGAGGAAGCCGACGATCTGGCCTTCAGGGATGAAGAAGGAGATGTCATCGACCACCGGCGTGTCCACGTAGACCTTGGTCAATCCTTCCACCTCGATCATCGAACCTACCTCCCTGTTGGGGGGAGCGGGTCCCCGGCGCCAGACTGCGAGGCGTCGCGCAGGACCCGCCTCAACGGCACATGATAAGCAAATCGAGTGCCAGTGTCACGCTGCCCGCGACGGCCCGGCGGACTCCGGGGCGGCCATCATGGCACCTCCGCGGCCAGTTCTGCGGGTCCTTCGCCATGTCCCGGGCGGGAGCGCGGCTTCGCACACGGACGCAGGCGCGGACGCGAGGCTTACGCGGTCTCGCCGGTGTGGGTGACGATGAGCATCAGGGTCGTGGAGCCGAGGGTGAACTCGGATCGATTCATCAGCTCCGCGCGTTGAATACGTTCGCCCACCACGTAGGTGCCGTTGGTGGCGCCCAGGTCGACCAGGGTCGCCTCCTCGCCCCTCAGCTCGATCATGGCGTGGCGGCGGGACACCTCGGAGTCCTTGAGCTGGACGTCCATGGCCGAGCCCCGGCCGAGGAAGATCCTGGGCTTGGTGATCTGGAAGACGCTGCCCGCCTGGGCGCCGGCGATCACGGCCAACGAGAAGCGCATGTCCCTGGCCAGTGGTGCGAGCTGGGGCAGCTCCGGCACCTCCGGCTCCACCTGCATCTTGTCGGTGGAGGTGGCGCCGGCCTCCTTCTTGGCGCGTGGATCCACGTTGGTGGAGTCGGTGAGCTCCACCGAGGGGTTCTCGACGCCGAAGGTGTGTCCGCAGCTCGTACACTTCACCTTCTTGACGGGAGCGCCGCCGAAACGCGCCTCATCGTACCGGTACTTGGTCTGACACTGCGGGCAGGTGATGATCACCCCGACCTCCTCGCAAACCTATCCCGAGGTAAAACAATGATAACAGCTCGCCCCCGGTGGGCGGTGCCGGTGATGCGGTCCCCGGCGATCCCCGTCACTGGCTCCGGTCGCCCGCGGTCCAGGTGTCCATCCAGTCCAGCACCACGTGATGCCACTGCAGGGAGTTCACGGGCTTGAGCACCCAGTGGCTCTCGTCGGGGTAGTACAGGAGCCGCGACGGGATCCCCAGGCGCTGGAGGGCGGTGAACGTGGCCAGACCTTGGGTGAGGACAACGCGGTAGTCCTTGGCGCCGTGGATCACCAGCTCCGGCGTCTTCCAGCGCTCCACGAAGGCGACCGGGGACTGAGAGCGGTAGCCCTCCGGGTTGGTCCACGGCGTGCCCAGGTGCTCCCACTCCGGGAACCACAGCTCCTCGGTGTCGAAGTAGGCCATGGTCTCGTCCAGGTTGCCGTCGTGGCACACCAGGGCCGCGAAGCGATCCGTGTGCCCCTGGATCCAGTTGATCATGTAGCCGCCGAAGCTGGCGCCGGCGGCTGCCATGCGCGCGCGGTCGATCCACTTGTGGCGGCGGAGCACGTCGTCGAGGCCCTTCATGAGGTCGTCGTAGGGGGCGCCTCCCCAGTCGCCGCGGATCGCGTCGGTGAAGGCCTGGCCGTAGCCGGTGGAGCCGTGGAAGTCGATCATCACCGTGGCGTAGCCGTGGCAGGCGTAGACCTCGGGGTTCCAGCGGTAGTGCCAGTGGTCGTCGAAGGTTCCCTGGGGGCCCCCGTGGATGAGGAAGGCCAGCGGGTAGGTGCGCTTGGGGTCGAAGTCGACGGGGCGGATGAGATAGCCGAAGACCTCGTCACCGTGGGCGCCAACGAAGGAGAACTGCTCGTACTCGCCGAACTTCAGCTCCGCCAGCCGCGGGTCGTTGAGGTGGGTGATCTTGACCGGCTCGGCGCTCGCCGCCGAGACGGTGTACAGCTCGGCGGGAGCGGTCAGACTGTCCCGGGAAAAGAGGAGACCTCCCCCGGGCAGGGGCCTGGGAGCGGTGTTGGAGCGCAGGCTCACCGCTGCGGTGACCGCTCCCGTCGTGGCGTCGATGCGAAAGATGGAGTGGTTGCCGATGTTGTCCGCGGAGGCGTAGAGGGCGGTCCCGTCGGCGGCCCAGGCGAGATCGGCGGGCGATCGATCCCAGGCCTCGGTGAGGACCTGCGGCTCCCCCGACGGCCAGGCCATCCGTACCACGCGTCTCCGGTCCGACTCGAAGCCGGGCCGTTGCATGGCCAGGTAGGCGAGGACGGTTCCGTCGGGAGAGAAAGCCGGCGTGCCGTCCCATGCGCGGTCGTTCGGGGTGAGGCAGCGCGCCGGCGATGAGCCGTCCATCTTCACGGCCCACAGGTCGCTGTCGGTGGACCAGGCCTGCTCGGAGCCGGGGACCACCTTGGCGGCGTACACCAGCCAGGTCCCGTCGGGAGAGATCGAGAAGTCACCCTCGTCACCGAAGGGCTTGCTCGGGCAGTTCCCCTCGACGCCCCGCATGAGGTCCACGGGCGCACCACGGCTGGACCCGTCGGCGGTGAGCTCGATGCGGAAGAGGTGGCTGCGGCGCCCGTCCTCCCAGGTGTCCCAGTGGCGCACGAAGAGCCGATCGTAGACCTTGCCCGTGGCCTTCTCTCGGGAGCGATCCTCCAGGCGGCCTACGGTGCCGGCGATGGGATCCGGGCAGTCGGGGAAGACCTCCATGGCGACCACCAGGGCGTCGCCCCGGGGGCTCACCTTGAGCGCGTTGATCTCCAGGGGGAGATCGGTCACCGGTCGCGCCTCGCCACCCCCCAGGGGAAGGCGCCAGACCTGGCTGCTGCCGGAGCGGTCCGACAGGAAGTACAGGGTGTCGTTGCCGGCCCAGCGCGGGGCGGAGTCGTTGGCCGTGCCGCTGGTCAGGGGCCGCGCCCAGCTGCCGTCCACCGCGGCCAGCCACAGGGCCCTGCGGCCGCGGTTGGCCTCCAGGTCCATGGTCGTGACCACGAAGGCCACGCGCTGCCCGTCGGGGGAGGGCTGCGGGTCGGAGATGCGCTCCATGGCGAGGAGATCCTCGGGCGTGAATGGGCGCCCTCCGGCGAGCGCGACGCCGCTGGTGGCCACGAGCATGAGACTGCACAGGCTGGCCGCGAGGTGTTCGAGTGACATGCCGACCTCCCTCCCGGTGTGCCGGGTGTGAGCATGGTAGCCCAACCTCGCTGGCTCTCACGGGCGGGCGGCGCCTGGCACCGCCTTTGACTCACCCGGATCGCTCTGGCCGCGTCAGGGCAGGTACTCCAGTCGGAACTCGGCGAGCAGGCGGGCGTCGATGAGGTCGAAGCGGCTGCCCGCGACGCGGAAGTAGTGTCGTCCGCGCACGAAGGCGTCCTCGATCTGCCGCTGGACCTGGCCGGGCTCTCGGGTCAGGCGCAGCGTCAGGCCGACGGGCGAGTAGGACACCAGAGCGAGGTCGTCGGCAGTGGAGAAGCGGCCGTCGCGGCCCGCGGAGACGACCTCGAGGCGCATCCATTCGCCGCCGTTGTCCAGGTCGGGGGTGGCAGTCCGAAACAGCGAGGCCTGGAGACCCCGCGCGAGGTCCGATGCCACCTCGGGGTCGTCCGCCCAGGGCTCGCCGCGGGGCAGGGAGCGCACGGCCAGTCGATAGGGCCGGCCCCAGCCGTCGTCGGCCCGGATCTCGTAGAAGGTACGCACCGAGGCGGGAGCGGTGTCGGTGGTGGCTCCCCAGAAGAGGAGGGGGATCCAGCCGCGGACGCTCATGGTGGCATAGGGCGCGAGGGCACCGGCCCAGTCGCCTTCGAGGGTTGGCGGCTGCTGCTCCTTGACGGCGAAGCGGGCGGCGGCGGTGGCGATCTCGTAGGCGCGGTGGATGGTGACGAGCTCCCGGGCCCGGCCGCCGTCGCCGAGGGCCATCCAGCGCAGGGTCGTCGCCAGGTCCGGCCCGGGGCCCGTGGCGCGCAGGCGTAGGAACCCGACCACCGGCAGGACCAGGATCAACCCGTACACCAGCAGCCGCCAGGCCCCGCCGGCCAACACGGCGCGCAGCGAACGCCGGGGTGGCCGGGCCAAGGAGGTCGTCTGGTCCCAGCCGCAGGACCGGCAGATGGTAGCGCCGGAAAGGAGCGGCTCGTTGCACTCGCCACAACGCGTGGTCTCCGTCATCGGCACAGCCTAACGCAGCGCGTGCCGGAGCGTCACCGCGCGCGCCGGTCCGACCCTTGCCGCGTGCTAGTCTCGATGAATGGTGGCCACCTCGGAGCACGCATCGGCGCCCGCTGTCGTCCGGCCCCTGCCCGGCGCGCGCGCCCGTGTGCTGGCGTGGGCCGCGGTGGCAGCGGTTGTGGTTCTGCTGTACGCGCCCGGAGTGAGCAGCTTCTTTGCCGGCGACGACTTCACCTGGCTGCTCAACACGGTGCGTACGACGTCCGATCCCGCCCTGTTCCTGGGGGCGCAGTCCAACTTCGTGCGCCACGGCGAGTCCCTGTACTTCATCCTCACCTACCTGGCGGCAGGGTTCTGGTTCCCGGCGTTCTTCGCGGTGGCCCTCCTCATCCACGTGGGCAACGTGGTCCTGGTGGGACGCCTGGCCCTCCGCTCGGGGGCCGGCGAGACGGGCGCCCTGCTGGCGGCCCTGCTGTGGGGCGTCGACTACCGACACGCCGAGGCGGTCTTCCGTCTCTACGGCGTCGCCGACCCCCTGGCGCTGCTGTTCGGCCTGGCCGCGCTGCTCCTGTTCATCCGCGGCCGCTACGTCGCGGCGGGTCCCGTCCTGCTCGCGGCCCTGTTCTGCAAGGAGAACGCCCTCATGGTCCCGGCCGTCGCCGTGGTATGGGTGCTCCTCTTCACCGAAAGGGACCGGCGACGTCGCCGGTTGCTCGAGACCCTGCCCATGTGGACCGCGGCCGCCGCCTTCACGCCCCTGATGATGGCGCTCCGACAGCCCTCGTATCTCGACCTCTCCTGGGCCGCCCTGCCGCGGTTCCTCGAGCTCGTCGTCTCCTACGTCGGACCTGATGTCACCTACCTCGAGCAGGAGGTGATGAAGACCGGCGGTCCCGTGATCCCGGTGTGGCTGGCGGCGCTGCTGCTGGGCGTCGCCGCGGCCATGGTGTGGCGGCTGCCGCCACGGTACCGCTTCGGCATGCTGTGGATCCCTCTCACCGTGCTGCCGACGCTGCTCGTGCCTTTCCAGACCTCGCGCTACCACTACGTGCCCCTGGTCGGGGTGGCTCTGGTGGTGGGGGTCGCGGTCACCGACCTGCTCCGCCGGGCGCGAGAGACTGGGCGCAGGTGGTGGCTGTGGCCCGCCGCCGCGGTGTTCCTTCTGTACGTGGGGCACGCCGCATGGGGATTGACGGTGGAGGAGCATGACTATGAGCTGATCGGTGAGCTCCACCGCGAGGCCGCCGAGTCGTTCCGGCGGGACGCGCTGCCGGCGATGCTGTCCGAGCCCGGCCTCGTCACCGTGTTCGTCCGCGACGACACCGTGCTGTGGGCCGACCGGCTCCTCGCCGCCTACGGCGGCCGGCCGTGGTACTGGCCCACCACCTACAAGTGGATCTACCGCAGACCGTATGGCATCGTGGGCCTGGCCGACACCTATGGCTTTGTCAGCTACTGCGCCTCGGTCGGGGGAGAGGTGGATCCGCCCCTGTTCGAGCCGGTGTCACGGGCGGAGCTCGCCGCTGCGCTGGCCCGCCGCCAGGTGCAGGTGATCTCCTACGAGACCGCCGCCAACCGCTTCGGGGTGGCTCCGCGGTGGGTCCTCGAGGAGCTGGCCGCGCGGCCCCTGACCGCGGGCCTGGCGGAGTCGCTGCAGGCCGGCCGCTTTCGTCCCGGCAGCGTGCACCGCGCGGAACCGCCAGCACCGCCCGCCAGCTCCCGGTAGCATGGAACGGAGACGTGGCAGCGAGGCGAGATCCGTCGGCGAGGTGGGCTGAGGTGAAGACCGATCCCGACTGCGGCTCGCGGGTGTGCATCCTCGGTGCGGGTCTGGCCGGGCTGTCCGCGGCCTTCGACCTCGCGCGGCGGGGCTACCGAGTGACGGTCCTGGAGGCGGCGTCCCGGGTGGGGGGCCTGGCCGAGTCGCTGCTCGTCGACGGTGTTCCGTTGGAGCGCTTCTACCACTTCATCTGTCGCTCCGACACCGACCTCGTCAAGCTGGTGTCCGAGCTCGGGCTCGAGAGCCGTCTCCACTGGCGGAGGAGCCGGACCGCCTTCTGGTACCAGGGGGAGCTGTACGGTTTCGGCAGCCCCCTGGACCTGCTGCGTTTTCGCCCGGTGCCGGCTGTGGAGCGCCTGCGCTTCGGCCTCAACATCATGCGCAGCCGGTACCGCCGCTCCTGGCGCGAGCTGGACCGCCTGTCGGCCGCCACCTGGCTCCGGGAGCAGATCGGGGATCGGGCCTACGAGGTGATCTGGGACCCCCTGCTGCGCATCAAGTTCGGCGATGCCCACGAGACGGTTTCGGCGGCCTGGATCTGGCACCGCATTCACCGCATCGCCACCTCCCGTCGCACCCCCTGGGGGCGGGAGCACCTCGGCTACCTCGAGCACGGCTCGGCCACCCTCATCGACGCTCTCGTCCGGCGGCTTGCCGCCATGGACAACGTGACCCTGCGCACCGGCGCCACGGTGGAGACAGTTCTGGCGGACGCTGGCGGCGTCCAGGGTGTCCGGGTGGACGGCGACAAGGAGCTCCTGCCGGCGGGGCACGTCGTCTCCACCGTCGCGTTGGCCCTCCTGCCGGGGATCGCGCCCGATCTGGACCCCGACTACCGGCGCCGGCTCGAGGGCATCGAGTACCTGGGTGTGGTGTGCTCCATGCTGGTCCTGAGGAGATCCTTGTCCGACGCCTTCTGGACCAACGTCAACGACCGCCGGGTTCCCTTCAACGGCGTCATCGAGTACACCAACCTGAACCCAGTCCCCGGCCTCGGCGGCCGCACGGTCCTGTACATCCCCCACTACCTGCGGACCTCGCACCCACGCTTCGGCTTCACTGACGAGGCGCTGCTCGCCGAGGCCGTGGCCGGCCTGCGGGTCCTGCGCCCGGACTTCGAGGAGTCCTGGATCGACCGCTTCCAGGTCAGCCGCGCCCGCCATGCCCAGGCCATCTGTACGGTGGGCTTCGCCGACCAGGTGCCCGAGCACGCCACGCCGGTGCCCGGTCTCTGGATCACTGACTCGGCCCAGTTCTACCCGGAGGACCGTACCGTCTCGGCCGCCATCCGCCTCGGCCGCCGGGTGGCCCGGCTCATCGCCGAGGAGAAGCCGTGAGTCCGTCGGAACGACGCAGGGCGCCGGTGGCGGTGGTGCGCACCGCAGCCGACCGCGAGCGGGTGCTCGCGGACGTGGCGCGGGCCATGGAGCTGGCGCGGTGGCGGGACGCCCTCGACCCCGGCACCGAGGTGGCCCTCAAGCCGAACCTGGGGTGGGACAAGCTCATCCCCGGGGCCATCAGCGCGCCCTGGGTCGTGGAGGGGGTGGTCCTCGCCATCCGGGAGCACGTGGGCGCCATCCATCTCGTGGAGGCAGACCAGGTGGTGGTGTCCGCGGACCGGGCCCTCGCCGTCAGCGGGCTGGACCGCGTCTGCCGCCAGTACGGGGTGCGCTGGCACAACATGTCGAAAGAGCCCCACGTCCGAGCTCGCCTCCCCGGGGCCAGGGTTCTGCACGAGGTCGAGATCCCGGAGATCCTCACCCGCTGCCAGCTCGTCACCCTGCCGGTGCTCAAGACCCACAACAAGACCACCCTCACCGGCGCCCTCAAGAACCAGTGGGGCTGTCTGCCCGCCCTGCGCCACAGCTTCCACCCCGTCCTCGACGATGCGCTGGCCGACATCAACCGCCTGGTCCGCCCCCGCTTCGCGGTCATGGACGGCACCGTCGGGCTCGAGGGCAACGGGCCGAAGTCAGGAACGCCGAGGGAGATGAACGTCGTGCTGGCATCGACCGACCTGGTCGCTCTGGACGCGACGGCGGCGCGCCTGATGGACATCGACCCGGCCGCCGTCGGTCATCTGGAGACGTGCGCCCAGGCGGGGTTGGGCTCGGTGGGTGGGAGCTACGAGGTCACCGGGGATGCCGTGGAGAAGCTCGTCCGGCCGTTCGCCCCCGCCCGCCACAACCCGGTGTCGTGGCTCGAGCTGATGCTCCGTCGCTCGGCCGTGGAGAGGCTGGTGTTCCATACCCCCCTGTTTCGCCTCGCCTGTTGGGGGGCGCGCCGCTACTACGATCTCTGGGATCTGGTTGTGGGCCGTCGCCGCCGCGCCGCCTTCTTCGCCCGCTCACCGTGGGCCGTCCAGTGGCGGTGTCCCGAGCGCCGTGACGACACCCGACGGGACGGCACCCCGTCCGCCCCCGGAGAGGACGGGTGACAGTGGACCGGCCGTCGGCTGACGGGCGAGGCTGGATGCTCGTGGCGGCCGCCATCCTGATCGCGGTGGCGATGCGCCTACCCGGAGTTCCGGTCGACGTCTGGAACGTGGATGAGGGGGTGATCGCCGGCAGCGCGGCCGTCACCGCCGCAGGCGGCCTGCCGTACCTGGACTGGGTCGACCACCGGGCGCCCCTCACCAACTTCATCTACGCCGCCACGTTCGCGGTGTCCGGCGCCTACAACATGATCGCGGTGCGGCTGCTCCTGCTGCTGGTGGTGGGGATGCTGATCGTGATGGTGTACCGCATCGGGGTGCGGGCGGTGGGCAAGTGGGGCGGGGCGGCGGCAGCCCTGCTCTTCGCCGTGGCGTCCTCAGCGGGCTTCGATGCCGGCGACCTCTTCGCCTTCAACGCCGAGTGGGCCATGGTGCTGTTCACCACCCTTGGGATGCTGCTGCTGATGAGCGCCCTCGGGGGCGCCCGCCGGCGGCGGATCGCGGCCCTGGGGGCCGGCACGGCATTCGCGCTGGCGTTTCTCGCCAAGCAGCCGGCGGCGCTGGACGTGGCCGCGGCGGGCGGCTTCCTCCTCGCCTCCCTCGCTCGCGCCGGTAGCGGCCCGTCGAGCGGGTACCGCGAGGTGTTGCGGGTCGGTGCCCTGCTCGCTGCGGGGCTGGCGCTGACCCTGGCGGTCTTCGCCGTGTGCATCGCAGCGCTCGGCGTCTGGCAGCCCTTCGCCTTCTACTTCTACGTCTATAACGTCGACTACTACTCGGCGCCCCTGTCCGTCCCCCGTCTTGTCGCCACCATGGGCCGGGCGTGGTGGGTGGCGGCGGGGGTGCTCGGTCTGGGCTGGCTGGCGGCGGCCGGCGCGGCCCTGGCGCTCGTGGGCCGACGTGATGCCGAGCAGAGGGCGGAGCGCCGCAGCCTGCGGCTGCTGATCGCGCTCTGGGGGATCGCTACCCTGGTCGGCGTGGCCCTGTCGGGTCGCCTGTTCGGCCACTACTTCATCCAGCTCCTCCCGTCGTGGTGCCTGTTGGGAGGCCTCGCCCTGCAGGAGTCGGTGGGTCTCGTGGAACGTGCCATCCGGGCGCTGCCTGCGGCCATCAGGATGTTTGTGCTGGGAGCCCTCCTGGCGGCCGCGGTGGTCTGGTTCGTGGTCGTGCCCTGGAGGGCGGTGTCACCCGGCAGGGTTCAGGTGCAGGAGCGGTGGGTGACCGATCTCCCCACCGCGGCCGCGGGGGCCTATCTGCGCCGGGCGATGGCCCCGGACGACCGTCTCTTCGTGTGGGGGTTCTACCCGTCCCTCTACATCCACGCCGCCCGCCTGCCCGCATCGCGCTTCCTCTACTGCACCTTCCTGGTGGGCGCCAACCTCGGGGGTGGGCGCGAGCCCGACCGGTACCGGGTACCGGGCTCGATGGACGAGCTGCTCGCGGACCTGGAGCGCACGCGTCCTCTGTACATCGTGGACACCTCGCCGGGCGACTACTTCCACTGGGGCCGCTACCCCTTGCGCGGGGAGCCCCGGCTGTGGAGCTTCGTGGCGGCGCACTACCGGTTGGACGGACGCTTCGCCGCCACCCAGGGAAGCCGCCACTTCCTGCTCTACCGGCGCGCCGACGACCTGCCCTGGCCCTCGGGCGGCGATCAGGTGGCGGTTGCGGGCCGCCACCAGGGCACGAGGCGCGCGCAGTAGCTCTGCCACCCCGCATCCAGGTCGGCGATGGCGTCGCCGCCCAGCTTCTCCAGGAGGGTGTCGGCGAGCACCAGGGCCAGCATGGCCTCCACGATGGGAGGGGCGGCACCGATGGCAGTCACGTCCGAGCGCTCCCAGGCGGTGGCGGATGGCGCCCCACTCGTCAGGTCGACCGAGGGCAGGCCCCGGCGCAGGGTGGAGATGGGCTTGAAGAAGGCCCGCACGACCAGGTCCGCTCCGTTGGTGACCCCGCCCTCGAGTCCGCCGGCGTGGTTGGTGGGCCGCTCGAGCCCGGTCGGGCCCGGCAGGATGGGGTCGTGGGCCTCAGATCCCATGACCGCGGCCACCTCGAGCCCGGCGCCGATGGCCGAGGCCTTGACGGAGGGGATGGAGACCAGGGCCTGGGTGAGACGGCCGTCGAGCTTGCGGTCCCAGTGGGTGTAGGAGCCCAGGCCGGGGGGCAGCCCCCGCACCACCGCCCCCACGACCCCGCCCATGGTGTCGCCGTCCTGCCGCGCGGCCCGCACCGCGGCCACCAGCTCTTCCTCGTCGGCTGGACGAGGGGTCACTAGGGGCGACGAGGGGTCGACGGCGCCCAGGAGCTCCCAGTCGGGGGGGCCGCCGTGCACCAGCCGGGGGCCCACCGCGAGCACTCCCGAGCGCATGGCGATGCCGTAACGGGCCAGGAGCTGGGCGCACACCGCTCCCGCCGCCACCCGGGCCGCGGTCTCCCGGGCCGACGCGCGCTCCAGCACGTCGCGCATGTCGGCGAGCTGGTCGGTGGCGAGACCGCCCGCCAGGTCGGCGTGGCCGGGCCGCGGGGCGGTGACCGCGCGCTTGGCGGCCTGCTCGGCGTCGACCTCCCAGGGGTCCATCACGGCCGCCCAGTGCTCGAAGTCGCGGTTGGAGATCTCGAGCACCAGCGGGGAGCCCAGGGTGCGTCCGTTCCGCAGCCCGCCCGAAATCTGGATCCGATCGCGCTCGATCCGCTGCCTTCCGCCGCGGCCGAAGCCGTGCTGCCGGCGCTCCAGCCAGGTATCGATGCCGGCCCGGTCCACCGTCAGACCTGCCGGCAGCCCTTCCAGAATGGCAGTGAGGCGCGGCCCGTGGGACTCGCCGCCGGTCAGCAGATGCAGCCTTCGCATACGGGGAGGATACGACGGGGCGCCCTCCTCGCCAAGGCGGTGTAGGATCGGCACCGTGAGAAGCACTGCAGGTTGCAACCGCTTTCGGCTGACGCTCGTCCTCCTCGCCGTGCTGCTGCCCGGGGTCGTCGCGGTCTCCGGCGAGACCGCTCAGGCGGTGCAGCGCCAGCACCTCACCATCCTCCACACCTCCGACCTCCACGGTCAGGTCCTGCCCTTCGACGATGCCCGCGGCGTCGCCCACCGGGGCTCCCTGGCCCAGGTGGCGACGGTGGTGAAGCGGGTGCGCGCCGAGGTGGACCACCCCGTGCTCCTCCTCGACTCGGGCGACACCATTCAGGGGGCGCCCTTGGAGGAGCTGGCCACCCGGCGCTGGGGTCTGCCCAGCCCCACCATCGCCGCCATGGGACAGATCGGCTATGAGGCCATGGCGGTGGGCAACCACGAGTTCAACTTCGGCCTGCCCTTGCTGCGGCGCGCCCAGGAGGAGGCGGCCTTCCCCTTCCTGTCCGCCAACACGGTCCTGGAGCGCACCGGGGAGCCGGCGTTCCCCCCTTATCGCGTGCTCGAGAAGGGCGGGGTCCGGGTGGGCGTGCTCGGACTGACCACCCCCAACGTACCGGGCTGGGAGCAGCCCGCCAACTACGCCGGCCTGCGCTTCGAGCCCATGGCGGAGGCGGCCCGGCGCTGGATCGCGGTGCTGCGCTCCAGCGAGCGCTGCGACCTGGTGGTGGTCCTAGCCCACACCGGCTTCGAGCGCGACCTGAGCGATGACTCGTCCAACGGCACGGAGTATGAGAACTACGCCTGGCGCCTGAGCCGCATGCAGGGGATCGACGTCCTGCTCACCGGCCACACCCACCGGTTGCTGGCGCCGCGGGATCTCAACGGCGTGATCGTGGCCCAGCCGCCGGCTCGAGGGGGGGCCGTCATCCGCATCGACCTGGACCTCGAGCGCCGAGATAGACGCTGGGTGGTGGCGGGCTGGGCGGGGGAGAGCCTGGACACCCGCGATGCGGCGCCGGATGCCGCCATCGAGGCGGCGGCTGCCCCCCTCCACCAGAGGGTTGTGGCGGCCCTCGAGCAACCCCTGGGTCGCGCCACCGCGCCGGTGAGCGTCACCGGCTGCCGGATCGCCGACTGTGCGGCGGTGGACCTCGTCCACGCCGTGCAGCTCGAAGCCTCCGGCGCAGATCTCTCCCTGGCCTCATTGCTGACCGATCGGACCCCCGACCTCGCGGCGGGGCCCGTGAATGCGCGCTGGGTGCACGCCCTCTACCCGTACGCCAACTCGCTGGTGGCGGTCCGGGTAACCGGCGCCCAGGTGAAGGACATCCTGGAGCACACGGCGGGCTACTACGACGGTCTCGACTGCACGTCTGAGGAGGGCTGTACCGTGCTCACGGACCCTCGAGTCCGTCGCTACAATGTCGACACCATGGCCGGCGTGACGTATCGCATCGATCCCACGCTCCCCGAGGGCCATCGGATCCTGGACCTGGCGTTCCACGGGGCGCCCATCGACGCCGCCGCCACCTTCACCCTGGCCTGCAACAGCTACCGGGCCGCCGGGGGCGGCGGGTTTCCCCACCTTGCCGAGGCGCCGGTGGTGTGGCGGACCTCGGCGGAAATGACGGCCCTCATCTCCGACTACCTCACCCGGCACGACCCATGGCGGCCGGCGGCCGACGGCAACTGGCGGCTGGTTGAATCAGTGACGGCAGAGCGACAGGCCGCGTCGGGGGCCGAGGAGAACCCGATCCGCAGCGGTCTCCGCTGAGGCTCATTCCACGCTCCTGCGAAGAGAAGGAAAGGGCCCGGGCGGTGGCCCGGGCCCTGCTCAGAAGTCAGCTCTTGTCGTGTCAGAAGGAGTAGCGCAGGCCGAGCTTGGCCTGCCAGCGGGAGCGCAGGTTGTCGAGGTTGAACGGGGGGTTGTTCTCGGGGTCGGTGACCATGTACCGGAGCTCGTAGATGGGCTTGCCGGCATCACTGGTCCCGAGGTAGGTCACCGGGCTGACCGTGCCGAACGGGACGTAGCGCACGTGGCCGGCGTTGCTGTCGATGAGGTTCATGAAGTTGAAGACATCCAGGGTCACCTGGAGGTTGCCGTAGCCCACCGGGATGTCCTGGCCGACGTGCAGGTCGAGGCTGTGGGTCCAGGGCGCGCGGCTGCCGTTGCGGGGCGCGATCTTGCCCTTGTAGTCGGACAGGCCGGCGCTGGAGATCCAGCCGTCGAGCTGCTCCCAGGTGCCGTTGGTGATCACCACGTCGTCGGGCCCCGAGGGGATGTAGATGGGATCGTTGTAGAAGTACCAGTCGTTGTTGATGGAACCGCCGCTGCCGTAGGGCGTCACGTAGATCGCGGTGTAGGGGCGCCCCGACTGGGCGTTGTAGTAGGCGGAGACCTGCGTCGACCACTTGCCTTCGGGGTTGAACTCGTAGGACAGGGACGCGGTGAAGCGGTGCTCCACCGAGAAGTCGGAGGTGCTGAGCCGCGGGTGATTGGGGTCCGGAGACTCGTTGTACTGGAAGTTGGATACGGCGCGGCTGGAGGTGCCGTCGGTGATGACCTTGGACTCGCCCCAGTTGTAGGCGATGAAGCCCCAGATGCCGTGGCCGTAGCGCCGCTCGAGCTTGATGAGGGCGTTGGTCTCGTGGCCCTCGTCGGTGTTGGTGAGCAGGTAGGCGCCGGAGAAGGTGCGGCTCACGGTCTCGAAGATGGGACGACCGTCGAAGGGCACCACGTCTCCGCTCGGGCGGATGTTGAGATCCTGGTAAAGGATGTCCTTCTGTACGTTGGAGGCCACGACCTCCACCGTGCCCACCAGGTTCCACCACGGCAGCTCCCGGTCATAGGCCAGGTTGGCGCGCCACACCTGGGGAAACTGGAAGTCCGGGTCGACCACGTTGATGTCCTGGGTGGAGGCGCCGCCGATGTCGGTGGGCTGGTTGTAGGGATCGGGGTTGAAGGGGATGTCCCCGCGGGCCGAGATGGTCACCTGCTCGATGCCGGTGCGGCCGTAGTTGTTGGAGATCCACACGTACGGTGTGCGGCCGGAGAACAGGCCGACGCCGCCGCGGAGCTGCTGCGTGCCGGTGCCGTCAACGTCCCAGTTGAAGCCGAGGCGCGGCGACCACATGGCGTTGCCGTTCGGCACCTGATCGGTGCGGTAGCCGAAGATCTCGTCCACCAGGGGGTTGTAGGCGGGCTTGTCGGGGAACAGCGGAATGTCCACCCGGAGGCCGTAGGTCACGGTCAGGTTGGGGCGCACCGACCACTTGTCGCCGCCGTAGAAGCCGAGCTGCTGGACGTTGAACTTGTCATAGGGGTCGGGGTCGGCCGAGTAGGTGTAGTCGTAGCGCGTCGCCATGCCGGCCTCGAAGGCGTCCAGGTCGGGGAACTGGTAGGCGCCGTAGCCGTTCTGCAGGAAGAGGTTCTTGAAGCTGTAGAACTCGTTGTGGGTGCCCACGGTGATCTCGTGGTCGCCCTTGAAGAAGGTGAAGTCGTCGGTGAGCTCGATGATGTCCTGGTCGAGGGAGTTGTGGGTGGAGTAGGCCTCGGTGCCGGCCCCGAACCCGTCGTAGTCGCCATCCACGTTCTGGATGCTGATGCTCGGGAAGTTCTGCCCGATGCCGTGGCGGCGGTCGCGGATGGTCTGGTAGGTGAGACGCGCCTCGTTGAACATGCTGTCGCTGAGCACGCTGTTGAGCTGGGCGACGGTGGAGTTGGTCTTCGACTTCATGTCGTAGGCGTTGTTGGGGAACTCGTAGAAGTCGTAGTCGGGGTAGTTGATGAGCTTGGAGGCGTCCACGTAGTTGTGGCGGACCTTGAGCCTGTGGTTGTCTGCGATGTTGAAGTCGAAGCTGGCGAAGACCTTGTCGCTGTCGGTGGGCCGGATCTGCTGGCTGAGGCCGCCCGGGTCGTAGCCGTAGGCGCCCAGCAGCGAGACGAAGCGCTCGGCCGCGCCGATGGCCGTTCCACCCAGGTACTGCTGGCCGGCGGCGCCGTCGATGGACCAGCCGGTAGGCTGGTTGAGGCGCGAGATCTCGGCGTTGACGAAGAAGAACGCCTTGTCCTGCAGGATCGGGCCGCCGAGGCGGAAGCCGTACTGCTTCTCGTCGAAGGTGCCGAGCTCAGGGAAGTCCTTGGGTCCGTCCCCGACCAGGCTGTCGTCCCGGTAGTAGCCGTAGACGGAGCCCCGGAACTGGTTCGACCCACTGCGGGTGATGGCGTTGATGCCGCCGCCGGAGAAGCCGCCCTGGCGGACGTCGAAGGGCGAGATCACGAGCTGCAGCTCCTGCAGGGCGTCGAGGCTGATGGGCTGGGTCTCGGTCTGGCCGCCAGGCGTGCCGGTGGCGGCGAGGCCGAAGACGTCGTTGTTCACCGCGCCGTCGATCTGGATGTTGTTGTACCTGTTGTTGCGCCCGGCGACGCTGATCATGGAGGCGCCGTCCTGATCAGGGATGATGGAGATCAGGGGATTGGTGCGCGCGAAGTCCTGCAGCGAGCGGCTGATGGTGGGCAGCTCCTCGATCTGGCGCTCGGTCACGTTGCTGGCGGCGCCCATGCGCGACGGGTTGATGAGGGGGTTGGACTCCCCCACCACGGCGATCTCACCGGTCATGGCCTCCAGGGGCAGCGTGAAGTCCAGCGCCGTGACCTCGCCGAGGCGCACGAAGACGTTGGTCTTCTCCTGGGTCTGGAAGCCGGGCATGCTGATGGTCACCGTGTAGGGACCGCCGACGACGACGTTGGCGATGGTGAAGCGGCCGGATCCGTCGGTGCTCGTGGTGTACCGAGTCCCCGTTGTGGTGAGGACCGCGGTGATGGTCGCGCCGGCGACGGGGTCCTGGTTCGGGTCCGCGACCACGCCGCTGAGGGCGCCGGTCGTCACGCCTTGGGAGAGGACGACGCCGGACACCAGCAGCGCCGCCACGCAAAACAATCCTATGCTCACACGCCTCATACCATCTCTCCTCCCTCCTAAGATTTGCACGTCGGGAACCGGCTCTTGCAACCGTCTCCCCTGAAGTACCGACAGAATACAAGAGTTTTTCGATGTTGTGAGACCTGCGGGGGCGGCGAGCCGGTAAAGCCTGGATGAAGTGCGCCGGAGCCCGTCGACGAAGGTCGGAGCGCACCGGGTTAGGATGGCTGCGTGGAAACGATTCCGGTCCTGGAAGGTCACCTCGTGGTCCTGGAGACCGGCGCGGCCGGGAGGCTCGGCGAGGTCCTCCGGATGCTCGGGGTCGAGCCGCCCTTGGCGGTGGCGAGCAGCACCACGGTCGGGCCGCTCTACGGACGGCGCTGTGCGGATCTGCTGGAGGCGCCCTGGCTGGAGCTTCCGGACGGTGAAGCTCACAAGCGCTGGAGGGAGGTGGAGGGCCTGTGCGCGCACTGGCTCAGAGTGGGGCTTCACCGGGGCCAGAGCGTGCTGGCAGTCGGGGGTGGGGTCGTCACGGACACGGTCGGTTTTGCAGCGGCCGTGTATCTCCGGGGTGTGGCGTGGGTCGCGGTTCCCACGACCCTGCTGGCCATGGTGGACGCTGCGGTGGGGGGCAAGACCGGTGTGAACCTCCGCGAGGGGAAGAACCTCGTGGGCGCCTTCTGGCCGCCGCGCTTGGTCGTGGTGGACGTTGCGACTCTGGCCACTCTGCCGGAGCGCGAGCTGCGGGCGGGGCTCGTGGAGGTGGTCAAGTCGGCGTGGATGTCCGACCACGGTCTCCTCGACCTCCTCGATCCCCTGCCGCGCCGGGTGGCTGACCTCGATGCCGAGGGGTGGGCGGAGGTCGTGGGCCGCTCGATCCGGGTGAAGGCTGCCGTGGTCGCGGCGGATGAGCGCGAGCACGGCGCGCGCAAGGCCCTCAACCTCGGTCACACGCTGGGCCATGCCCTCGAAGCGGCGACGTCATATGAGCGCTTTCTCCATGGCGAAGCGGTGGCCTGGGGCCTCCGCGCGGTGACGCTGCTGGCTCGCCGTCGCGGGGTGCTGTCGGTGGCCGGCGGCGACCGCTTGACCGCCGTCCTGGACGGCGTGGGGCCCCTCCCCGAGATCTCGGACCTGGATCCCAACGCCGTGCTCCGGCATCTCGCTCGGGACAAGAAGCGGGACGATCTCGGTGTCGGCTGGGTGCTCCCCACGGACGACGGCGTGCTGCTCGACCAGCGCGTCGGCTCAGACGAGGTGCGAGAGATCCTGGAGGAGCTGCGCTAGATGCGTTCCGGGGAAGACAAAGCGGGGTCCAGGCACCATTGGACGTTGGGATTGCCAGAGACGATGCCAGGCGCCCTTTCGGATGAAGCGATGTGGGTACCACCGAATCAAGACGGGGTGCCTGGCACCGGCACTGACGTCGCGAAGCCCATCGACGGTGCGCCTGGCACCGAGGATCGCCATGCGATAGGATGGGCTTTCCGATGAGCGTGAACCCCGGCCAGATCACATCGGTCCCGGCATCATCCGGGGACCGCCTCCCCCACGAGCCGGAGGCCGAGCGCGCCGTCCTGGGCGCGATCCTCCTCGACCCCGGCGCGCTCCTGCAGGTGCTGGAGAAGCTCGCGGGCGGCGAGTTCTATCTCGAGGCGCATCGGATCACGTACCAGGCTTGTGTCACGCTGCACCAGAAAGGACAGGCGGCGGATCTTCTCACCGTCACCAATCACCTCCGGGAGGAGGGGAAGCTGGAGCGGGTCGGCGGCGCCTCGTATCTGTCGTCCCTGGTGGACGTGCTGCCCGACGTCGCCAACGTGGCTCACTACGCCGAGATCGTCCACGACAAGCACGTCAAGCGCCGGCTGATCT
>Ga0315542_1000917_pt1 | contig 18633 bp, 15 predicted proteins | sample SalMarSW160120MG_FD_202541 | JGI IMG/M metagenome (GOLD analysis project Ga0315542, IMG submission 202541) | Salt marsh sediment microbial communities from the Plum Island Ecosystem LTER, Massachusetts, United States - Salt Marsh Sediment SW1601-20 ...
ATTGCTTCTGCTGTTAATTCTCTTAATCTCAGCGGTTATAAGGTAATTTCAACTGAAGTAAGTAAAAGGAATACACAGGAAACAATTGATGAGATATATAAAGAGATCCGGGAGCTGCAGATAACTCCGGTTGAGAAGGAAGAACTGAAGATGGTAAAAAACTATATGCTTGGCGACATGGTAAGAATGTTCGACGGACCATTTGCAATTGCTGAGAGTTTCAGGTCTGTCTGGGAATTCGGACTTGATAACAGGTATTATTACCGACTGGCAGAAAAGATCAAATCGATTGAACCTGATGAAATAACTTACCTGGCACGAACGTATTATAATATTGATGAATTATTTGAAATAACAGCCGGTTAATCATGCTGATACACCTGCGAAATATATTCATTGCTCTCTTTATTATTTTCAGTACGAATGTAAGCGCACAGACTGATACTAATCCGCCCATTCCTCCGGTCCTGAATCTGTTAAATGTTGACCCGTTAACAGGCAATGTTGAAATATCATGGTTCTTAAGCCCTTCTCACGATGTTGCCGGATATGTGGTTTACCTGTATAAAAATAATGAAGGCTATGCCCTCGATACTCTCCATAATCCATTAGCCACAAGCTATTTAAGAACAGGATCCGGATCGTCTTACTACAGCGAATCATTCGTGGTAGCAGCGATTGACTCTGCCGGTAATATCAGTCCTCTGTCGAACCAACTGGGAACAATCCATACCGAAATCAGACTAGATTCCTGCAATAAGAGTATTGAAGTATTATGGAACACTTATCTGTCTATCCCAAACCAGGTACAAAGCTATTCCGTATTCTTTTCTGAAGGGGGAAGCAGTTTTATTGAAGCTGCTCAGGTTGCAGCAGGAAAAAATAATCTGTTAATGAACGATTTTACCATAAATACTGAATATTGCTTCATAGTAAGGGCAAACCTTGCTGGTGGTTATTTATCAGGATCAAACAAAGCATGCATTCTCACAAAAATGCAGCAGCCGCCTCAATGGATAAATGCAGATTATGCTACTGTCCGGGAGGATAATTCAATTCTCCTCTCTTTTACTATGGACCCTTCGTCTGAAATAAGGACTCTTCATATTGAAAGAAAGACCGGATTAAATGGAACCTTTCAACTGATTGACCAGATCACATCCCTTGAAGGACCTTTCGCCTATACTGACAGCAAAGCCGATATTTCAAAAGTAAACTACTACATGGCTTCAGCCCTCAATAATTGCAAAATACCTGTTACCTATTCAAACGTCGCATCAAATATTGTTCTATCACTGAGAACTGAAAATAATGAGATCTCACTTGCATGGAATCCATACAAAGAATGGAACGGTGATGTAGCTGCTTATGAAGTATACGTAAATACAGGCACCGGCTGGCAGCAGAGATCCACAGGTAATTTCACGGATACCCTGTTCAATATTCATTATTCAGACCTTATGTATGAAACTACAGGAGATAAAGTCTGTTTCATGATAAAAGCAAAAGAAGGATCAAATCCGTATGGAATAACAGGAGAGAGTTCATCCTCAACGGTTTGCATGCCTGTAACTGAATTAATTACAGTGCCAAATACATTCACCCCGGACCAGAATGGAATAAATGATCTGTTTTATCCATTCTTATCATTCACTCCTTCTGATTATCAATTAATTATCTCAGATACTAGACGAAAGATACTATTTGAAACCAGGGATTATACTGATAAATGGGATGGTACACAAAATGGAAATCCTCTCCCGGAAGGTGTCTACCTGTGGTTTTTGAAAATCAAAACGCCTTCCGGAAGGAATATTTCAAGAACCGGTACGGTCACTATAATATACAATCGCTGACAAATGCGAGTTTCTATCGTGACTTCCATGCTGAAACATTAAATGAATAAAGTTATCTTTGTAGTCTGAATAGAAAGGTGCATAAATAATTTATGGGTAATAAGGATATTTTTGATGATGATGACATAAAACGTATTCAGGAGGAATATGATTCACTTGTAAAAAATCTTCTCAGATGCAGCAAACATGGCGACAGGGAGATGATCGACAAGGCCTTCAAAATTGCCAATGAAGCTCACTGGAACATGCGCCGTAAATCGGGTGAGCCATATATTCTGCATCCCATTGCTGTTGCCAGGATAGTCAACCAGGAAATAGGTTTGGGGGCAAAATCAATCACAACTGCCTTGCTTCATGATGTTGTAGAAGACACCGATTATTCTCTTGAAGATGTAAAACGAGATTTTGGCCCTAAAATAGCTTCACTCATTGATGGTCTTACAAAGATCTCCGGGACCTATAACAAAGAAAATTCGTCTCTCCAGGCTGAGAATTTCAGGAAGATGCTCCTTACTCTTTCTGACGATCTCAGGGTAATACTTATTAAAATTGCCGATCGTCTTCATAATATGAGGACACTGGATTCCATGCCCGAGCATAAGAAAATGAAGGTTGCCGGTGAGACTATTTTTCTGTATGCTCCACTGGCTCACAGACTTGGATTGTATGCCATAAAGAGCGAACTGGAAGATCTCAGTTTTAAGTTCAGGCAGCCTCAGATCTACGAGGATATTGCAGCCAAGCTAAAACTCAGCGAGAAAAAATATTTAGCACTTATCAACAAGTTTTCACTGCCAATAATTGACAGGCTTACCAAGGCAGATCTCACCTTCGACATAAGCGGAAGACCAAAATCGATCTTCTCCATCTGGAAAAAGATGCAATCAAAAAATGTCCCGTTTGAGGAGATCTATGATGTTCTTGCGGTAAGGATTGTTTTTGATCCTGCACACGGAATACCTGAAAAGACGCAATGCTGGAACATTTACTCTATGATTACCGACTCATACCTGCCAAAACCCGACAGGTTACGTGACTGGGTAAGCAGACCCAAGCCAAATGGTTATGAAGCATTACATGTTACAGTTATGGGACCTGAAGGGAAATGGGTCGAAGTACAGATCAGGAGTAAGAGGATGGACGAGATAGCCGAAAGAGGTTATGCAGCTCACTGGAAGTATAAGGGTGATGACGCCCAGGAGAGCGAGCTCGACAAATGGATAAAAAAGATCAGGCTCATGCTTGAAAATCCGCTTGAGGATCCGATTGAATTTCTTGATGAATTCAAGATGAATCTTTTCTCTTCGGAAATAATGGTATTTACTCCCAAAGGAAAGCTGATAAGCCTTCCCAAAGGTGCCTCAGCACTCGATTTCGCATATGAAATACATACTGAAATAGGAAATAAAGCTATCGGAGCTAAAATCAATTATAAGCTTCACCCTATAAATGCTGTACTGATGAGCGGTGACCAGGTCGAAATAATCACCTCCGATATAGGCAAACCAGAAAAAGAGTGGTTATCATTTGTCAGAACATCAAAGGCAAAAGAAGCTATCAAAGATGCTTTAAAAACTGAAATATCAAACCGGATCCAAAAAGGGATGGAAATACTCGAAACCAGGCTTAAAGAACTCGACCTGGCTCCCAATGCAGAAGTTATGAAAAAATTACTTCTGGCTTATGATGTACTGAACAAGGATGAACTTTACTCGGGGATCGGGCTGGGGATCATCAACCTTGATAACCTTAAAAAACTAGTCAAAAAAAGTCCATCTAAAAATGTCATAAAGTACTGGGAATTAAAGCTTATCGGATCAAAGAAAGAGTCAAAAGAGGTCCAGAATCCTCCGCAAAAAATCAATGCTAATGTTCCGTTCCTGTTAAGGGAAAACGTGGAAAATGCGGAACAGTCATATGAAATTGCCTCATGCTGCAATCCTATCCCGGGCGATGAAGTAACAGGGTACAGGTCTCCTGAGGGATCAATTGTAATTCATAAGCCTAAATGTCCTGTAGCAATAAGGCTGATGTCGAACGAAGGGAACAGGATCATTGCAGTGAAATGGGCAATTCATAAACTTGTCTCATTTGTTGCAAGAATAAGCATGACAGGAATTGACAAGATAGGACTGGTTAACGAGATAACAACTATCATCTCTTCAGAACTTAAGGTCAATATGACCAACATTAATATTTCTGTGAAAAATGGAATTTTTGAAGGCACAATTGATGTTTATGTGCATCACACCAAGGACCTTAATAACCTTATTCTGAAGATATCAAATATTAAAGGCATCGAAAGCGTTAAAAGAGTTGAGGATTTCACACAATAGACCTTACATAACTCTCCTTCATCTTTCCTATCTAAAAAATCCATATTTTTGTACTATATTAAATTAGTCTGAATATGATTAGCGACGACACAAAAATTACCGTTAAGAAGATCTTCACGGAATATCTTGAGAAGAAAGGCCACAGGAAAACACCGGAGAGGTATGCTATTCTTGATGAGATTTATTCAAGAGCCGGTCATTTTGATATAGAGTCTCTTTATATTTTCATGAAGAATAAGAATTACCGTGTAAGCCGCGCGACTCTTTACAATACTATTGAACTGCTTCTTGCCTGTAACCTGGTAATAAAACATCAGTTCGGAAAGAATATAGCCCAGTTTGAGAGAGCTTTTCAATGCGGTCAACACGATCATCTTATTGACATTGAGACAGGTAAGGTAATTGAGTTCTGCGATCCCAGGATAAATGAGATAATAAAAACTGCTTGTGAACTGAATAATTTCACCCCTATGTATCACTCACTTTATATTTACGGAAATTTGACTGAGAAGAATGAGGAGAAGTAATTATACAATCACAAAATAAATAAGGGAACTGCAGTCGTAGTTCCCTTTATTTCTTCAAACAATCAGAATATCCGGGATCAGAATGCGTAACCGAATGAAAATCCCAATGGCACTCCTATAGTAAATTTATTATTCAGTTTCCAGTCATCGAAAGTTTGATTCGTAGAAAAATCAGAAGTGTTAAAAGTTTTATGTTTTACACCCAGACCTGTAAAAATATCGAGTGCAAAACCACCTTTTGAAATAATCTGATATCCAAATATTACATCAATATTCATTTTTGTGGCCTTAAAATAATCATCAGGATTAACACTGTTTTTAAGTTTGGCAGAAGCATAAGAAAAATGAGGACCAATGTAAAAACCTGCTGGTGATTTATCTGAAGTCAGGAAAAATTTATACCATAATTGCCCCCTGAATCCGCTGGCTACAATTGAGGTATCACCTCCCAGGTCGCCAATACTTGCGACGAGGGGACTTGATCCCAGGTATCCAAGCCCAACCTGTATTGATTGTTTACTAGTGGTCTGAGCCTCAAAATAGACCTTATATTCTGCAGTAATAGGCACAACCCATGCTACAAACAGAGGACCGCCCATAGCTGAAAGAGGATTGGTTTTTATAGTGAATTTAAAATCCTTTTCCGCTGAAGTCTGCTGTGCAAAGCTCTGAGATCCTGCAAACAGAAATACTAATCCTATTATAAGAAAATATTTTGCCGTTTTCATAGTTAGAGGTTTTAAATAATCAATAATAACATAAAGTTACAACATATCAAGTAAATAACAAATCAATTAGTTTTTTATTATCCGAACCTTACACTTTTTACAAAACTGTTCAGCCAGACATTTATCAACAATTGATGAATAGAAGGCATTCCGGTTGAATTATTTTGTAACTTGTGACCTGTTTTTGAAAAATTTCTATTTTATCTAATATGAACATTGACATACTGTTAGGCCTGCAATGGGGTGATGAGGGAAAAGGAAAAATAGTTGATGCCATAAGCCCTGATTATGATATTATAGCACGTTTTCAGGGTGGCCCGAATGCAGGACACTCCCTTGAATTCAATAATAAGAAATATGTACTTCACCTGATACCATCGGGTATTTTCCATTCTGATAAACTCAATATAATAGGGAACGGTGTGGTAATTGATCCTGCTGTATTTAAAACAGAGATTGAAAATCTCGGACCTTCAGTTGAAGAACTATCTGAACGACTTATTATTTCTGCCAGAGCAAATCTGATATTACCCGGTCACAGGATACTTGATGCGGCATATGAAAAAAGCAAAGGATGCTTAAAGATAGGATCAACTCTGAAAGGGATAGGTCCGGCCTACACCGACAAAATTGCCCGTAACGGACTCCGTGCAGGCGAAATCCTGAGAGAAGATTTCAGGGATCTTTATAACAGACACCTTAAAAGGCATCTTTCCATTCTTAAAAGTTATGATTTTAATTTCGATCTTAAAGAGTATGAGACCGGATGGTTTGAAGGAATAGAAATGTTGAAGAAATTCAGAATTGTAAATACTGAATATCTGATAAATGAAATGGTATCAGGGGGGAAAAAAGTACTTGCAGAAGGTGCTCAGGGCACAATGCTTGATGTTGATTTCGGATCCTACCCCTTTGTAACTTCATCAAATACAATCAGTGCCGGAGCCTGTACCGGTCTGGGCATCTCACCAAAGAGTATAAATGAAGTATTTGGGATATTCAAAGCATATTGCACACGTGTGGGTAGCGGCCCTTTCCCCACTGAACTAAACGATGATACGGGCGCATTGCTCAGGGATATCGGAAATGAGTTCGGATCAACAACCGGACGACCCCGCAGGTGTGGATGGCTCGATATACCGGCTCTGAAGTATGCTATCATGATAAATGGTGTTACACGGCTCTTCATGACAAAAAGTGATGTAATGTCAGGATTCACCACCATAAAAGTATGTACCTCGTATCTGTCGGAAGGCAGGAAGTGTAAAGAGATCCCTTTCAACGATTTGCCTGTTGAACCTGTATATACTGAGCTTCCGGGATGGGAAGAAAATATCGCAGGTATAAGGGAATATGATAATCTTCCCCGGAACCTTAAGGGTTATATAAAGTATATTGAGGACCAGACAGGTGTACCGGTTACCATGATTTCTGTAGGACCGGACAGAGAAGAGACTATTATCAGAAAACCGCTCTAAAATAAACTATTTCCTGATATACATCCACGCCTCAAACTCCACAGTATCCTGAAATTGTTCCAGTCGATTAACAGCTTTACGGAAGTTACCATATGCCTCGGCAGCAACGAGTTCAAACCTGCTGCCTTCCACTTCCAGTATCTGCGGATCATAGCCTCTCTTTTTGTAAACTTCAACAAGATCTCTGGCATATTGAGGAGTTATAAAACTACCAACAATAATATTATATCTGAAATTGTTAGCCAGCACAACCTGCTCCTCCGCAGCCCTTATTGAATCAAGTCTGGCGTTTTCGATCGCCATCAGACGGGCCTGAACCTGCTGTATTGAGTCTGCCACACGAATACTGTCCTGTTTGGTTTGCCAGATTGCTGTTATGTCAGGTTTTTTTCTGAACAATTTCATCTTCTTTAAAAACTTGCAGGATGGCGTGATTACCAGAAGAATAACAAGTATAGATGCAATTAAGTATTTCATAATTAAAATATTAAAATTATTAATGGCCTTTCTCCACTTTTAAACCAGGGTCAATTATCAAAGATACAAATTATTGATAACCAAAACAAATGACATTAAGTTCAGGATATCTCTTTTATATAATCAGATTTCGTATATTAGACTTCGCAAACTGATTCTTTAAAATTCTGACGATATGAAATCAATTATCCAATTTTTTGAAGAAAGTGCTGATAAGTTCAGCAGTAATGTTTATCTGTGGGAAAAACCAGGTGAGAAATATGAGGGAACAACCTATGGCGAAACAAAAAAACAGGTATATGAATTTGCTGCAGGACTGATCTGCCTTGGAGTTAAAAAAAGCGACAGGCTCAGTTTAATATCTGAAGGCCGGAACAGCTGGGTAATTGGAGAACTGGGAATCCTGTACACAGGAGCAGTGAATGTTCCCCTGTCAACAAAACTTAACCCCGAGGAAATCAAATTCAGGCTTAACCACTCCGAATCCAGAATGATATTATCCTCTAATTCACAATTTCAGAAACTCAAGGAAGTATTGGCAGAGTGCAGCACAATTGAAAAGGTGATACTTTTCGACACAAAAGAAGAGTATGCTCAAAATGAGATACATTTTAACGAGGTAAGGAAGATCGGAAGAGAATGGCTTGAGCCACCGGAAAATATGGTAAAATTTGAAGAAATATATAAGAGTATTACCCCTTCTGATTTCGCCAATATATGTTATACGTCAGGTACAACAGCCGACCCGAAAGGAATAATTCTGACACATGGTAACTATGTAACAAACGTCTACCAGGCATATAGCCTGCTGGATATCCCTCCGTTCTACAAAACTCTTCTGATACTGCCATGGGACCATTCATTTGGACACACCTGTGGTATCTATGCCTTTATGGGAAAAGGCGCCAGTATTGCATCTGTCAAAGCCGGCAAAACACAAATGGAGTCTCTCAGAAACCTGCCTGTATGTCTGAAAGAGATAAGGCCAAACCTGATGATGAGTGTTCCGGCGATTGCAAAGAATTTCAGAAAGAACATCGAAAAAGGAATCAGGGAAAAAGGTAAACTGATTGAAATGCTCTTCAATCATGCCTTAAAAATTTCATATTCATATAATAAAGAGGGCTGGAACAGAGGCAGAGGTCTGCAAAAACTGAAAAAACCGCTTTTAAAACTATATGACAAAATCCTGTTCAGTAAAGTTCGTGAAGGCTATGGAGGCGAACTTGACTTTTTCATTGGCGGTGGTGCGCTGCTCGATATTGAATTACAAAGGTTTTTCTATGCCCTTGGTATTCCCATGTACCAGGGATATGGATTAACTGAAGCCTCCCCTGTTATCTCTTCCAATTCAGCAGCAAAACACAAACTTGGTTCTTCAGGAGCTCTGATAAATAATATGGACCTGAAAATATGCGACGACGATGGAAATGCCCTGCCTGCAGGCCAGAAGGGTGAAATAGTTATCAGAGGCGAAAATGTGATGTATGGTTACTGGAAAAATGAAACTGCAACAAAAGAGACAATAAAAGATGGCTGGCTTCATACAGGAGACATGGGATATATGTCAGAAGATGGTTTTCTCTATGTGCTTGGCCGGTTTAAAAGTCTGCTTATTGCTGATGACGGAGAAAAGTTCAGCCCGGAAGGCATTGAGGAAGCAATGACAGAACAATCGAAATATATCGATCAGTGCATGCTCTACAATAACCAGAAGCCTTATACTGTTTGCCTGATTGTCCCGAACCAGTCAGCACTGAAATTATACCTGGAAGAAAAAAACCTTACTGCCGACTCTGAAGAAGGGAAACGTTCTGTTCTGGTTCTAATTGAAAATGAAGTTAATGAGTACCGCACAACAGGAAAATACGGAAATATGTTCCCGCAAAGATGGCTTCCTGCTTCTATTGGAATCCTGGAACAAGGGTTTACCGAAGAAAACAATTTGATGAATTCTTCATTAAAAATAGTGAGAGGCAAAATAATGGATAAATACCAGGATCTTATTGATTTCCTGTATTCGCCTGAAGCTAAGGTAATTACAAATGAAAGGAATCTCGAGGAAGTCGAGAAAATGAAACTTGGTTGACATACTTTTAAAATCTGCGATCATCTGCGAAATCAGCCGGGGAAAAAATATGTTTCCCGCAGATCACGCTGATAAACGCAGATGTATTAATTCTATTATACTAACCTGCTTTTAAACGGAAGGAATGTCATAAAATCCGCATGATGCACAATAAATGCTTCCGTGCTTCTTTTTATAAGGTCACCCTCACTGGCATGAGCAGCAATAATGTGGCATACTTCAGGTGGTATGCCGCACTCTTCCGCAAGAGATACACCTGAAAAAGGATGCCTGACGTACTTGCCATACTTCCCCTGAACAGCTTTCCCTTCTCCATCAAGCTCATACTCAAGCATTTTACCTACGTCAGCCAGAATTGCCCCGGAGATAAGAATATCCATATTAACAGGAAGATCATTACCAAAGTATTGATTAATCTTTTCTCCGCTCTCTTTTGCAATATGCACGACGCATCGCTTATGCGCCATAAAGCTGACCTTAAGCTCCGGACCGCAAAGCAGGGTAAAGGGAATATGGTCCAGGTCTTCAGCCTTAAGAGCACTTTTCTCCAGGGCCAGCTCCCATGTTTTAGCTGTATTCTCCCTCAGTACAGGATCTCTGATCCAGTCAAGTTCAGGCCATAATTTCTTTACTATTTCAGTCATAACACAATTTATTAGTGTTTCAGTTTTTCAATAATTGCATCAGTCATCTGAACCGTTGAGGCTGCTCCATTCTGCAAAACCTCAGGCCGCCCTGCCAGCTTTATCATATCGTATGTCTTTACTTTACCCTCAGCAATTACGGCAGCAATTGCGTCTCTTATCTTCATACACAGGTCTTTTTCTCCAATATAATCAAGCATCATACAGGCCGATTCGATCATAGCAACCGGATTTACAATCGAATTGGTAAAACCAGCATATTTCGGTGCTGAACCATGTGTCGGCTCAAATACTGCAATACCATCAGACGAGAATTGTGCGCTGCACGCAAATCCAAGTCCCCCGATCAGCCCGGCAAAACCATCAGATACTATATCTCCAAACATATTACCTGCAACAATTACTCCATAATCTTCCGGATTTTTGGTAAGCCACATCATCTGAGCGTCGATGTTTGTATTCTGAAGAATGATGTCGGCAAACCTGCTTTTCTGAATCTCTTTTGCCAGTCTCCACATTAATCCTGATGTCTCCCTGATTACATTAGGCTTCTCACACAGAGTTACCGTTTTATACCCGTATTTTTTTGCATATTCAAATGCAGCCATCAAGATCCTGGTTGTGGCATTCCTGGTAAATATCCTGGCTGAAATAGATAACTCTTCCACGGGTACATTACCAAAATTTTCTCCGAACCTCGGATGAGTCAGGAAGGCCTGATAAACAGTTTCAGAAGGGTTGGTCCATTCAACTCCCGAATAGAGACCTTCCGTATTTTGCCGAAAGATAACAGCATCAATAAGAGGCTCTTCTATATTGTTATCCCTGCCTCTTCTGATAAAATTGAGAGGATTTCCTTTATAAGATTTACATGGCCGGATACAAATATCGAGATTAAAAAACTGGCGTAATCCGACTATTGGACTGGAATAAGTTAATCCCATTTCCTGTAATGAGGGATCAAGTTCGGCTTTTGCCTCTTCTTTGGGCTTTGAAGTTATTGCTCCAAAAAGAGCAATCTTATGTTCCCTGATAAGCCTGAGAGTTCTTTCCGGAAGAGGATCCCCTTCCTTGCACCAGAATTCCCAGCCTATATCCCCATAAACATAGTTCGCTATAAAACCTGCTTCATTTAAAACCCTGATCGCCTGTTCAAGTACAATAGCTCCGATTCCGTCGCCTGGCAGTGCAACAATAGTTGGTTTTGGCATATCTTTTTTGAGTTGAGATTTATTATTAAAGATTATAGTAAAATTAATGAAAATTTGCCATCTCTTTCAGTGTTTTTTTTGTTATTGGCATCATGATCCGGAAGTATATAAAAAAGTTGTATATTTGGCGATTATTTTTGGTTATATTTATCATTTAGCATGAGCGTATTTAACGGACTGAAGCCAGAGATGGTGTGGAAATATTTTGAGGAGATCTGCAAAATACCCCGATTATCAAAGAGTGAAGAAAACATAAGAAAGTATCTGCGTGAATTTTCAAAGAAGAATGACCTGGAATCGTATGAGGATAAAATTGGAAATATTTTAATTATAAAACCTTCCGATCCTGACATGGCGAACAGAAAAACTGTTGTTCTCCAAAGTCATATGGATATGGTAGGAGAAAAAAATGCTGATTATCCTCACGACTGGTCCAAAGATCCAATTATTCCATATGTAAATGACGGATGGGTAGGTGCCAGAGGAACAACTCTGGGTGCCGATGATGGCATAGGCATTGCCTCGCAGCTGGCAATTCTAACAGATAAAACCCTGAAAGCAGGGAAAATTGAATGTTTATTCACTGTTGATGAGGAATCAGGGATGACTGGAGCTATAAACCTGCAGCCAGATTTCTTTTCAGGAAGAATACTTCTCAATCTCGATTCAGAAGATGAAGGAATTCTTTTCATCGGTTGTGCAGGCGGAATGGATACAGTTGGTACTATGGAATTTGTACCTGAAGCTCCCGGAAAAGGAATGACAGGGCTAAACATCTCAATTACAGGACTTCGCGGAGGGCATTCCGGCGACGAAATACATAAAGGATTCGGGAACTCTGTAAAAATCATGAACAGGCTTCTCTGGAACCTGGGAAATAAGTTTATTATCTCCGTGGGCAGTTTTAATGGCGGAAATTTAAGGAACGCCATCCCGAGGGAAGCATTTGCCAACATTGCGGTTGAAAGATCATCTCTTATTGATGTAAAGAAATGGATTGACAGTTTCTATAAAACGATGCTCGACGAGCTTGGGGATATTGAAAAAGGATTGAAAATAATTTACCATGAGACAGAAGTTCCCAATACTATCATGGATAAAGGGAGCCAGGCAAAACTGCTCAGCTCCCTGACATGTTGTCCTCATGGTGCAATTGCGTGGTCAAAGGATATGGAAGATCTTGTTGAAACATCTACTAACCTGGCCTCTGTTAATTTCACAGAAAATAATAAGGTAAAGATTGTAACCACGCAGAGAAGTTCTATTGAATCATCCAAGCACGATGTTGCTGCTATGGTTGAAACTTGTCTGAGGCTTGCTGGCGCTGATGTGGAACAATCTGACGGATATCCCGGATGGAAGCCTAACATGAAATCGGACATTCTGAAAATTACCCGCGATTCGTATCTTAAACTCTTTGCTAAGGAACCACATATCAGGGCAATACATGCAGGTCTTGAGTGTGGATTGATCTATAAAAAATTTGAAGGAATAGATATGATATCTTTCGGACCTACGATAAGGGGAGCTCATACACCTGACGAAAAAATCGAGATCCGGACCGCACAGATGTTTTGGGATCTTCTGCTCGATGTCATCAGCAATATTCCTTTAAAACAATAAGATGCTTATTCTCTCCCTGTAATTTAACCAGCTATAAAGTGCTGATAAACTCATCTTTATCGGCTCCGCAAATCGGACAAATATAATCTACAGGCAAATCGACAAAAGGGATGCCTGGCTCAATGCCTCCGACAGGATCACCTTCGACCGGATCATAAATAAAGCCGCAAATGGTACATTTAAAAGTTTCCATTGAATCCTGTTGTTTAGTTATCTGGTTTTAATTTTCGTACAACATCTATTACCGTTCCGTCAACCCATTTTATTGCTGCAACGATTTTATTTTCAAACTTCGGTTTCTGAGGCTTGCCGCATATTCTCTCAGCCTCTTCCTTAAGCTCATTGATTGTTCTTACAGGTAATCCGGTGCCCTTCACACTTTTAATAAGATCTTTGCGTAAAGGATTAATTGCTATACCACGTTCGGTTATAATGACATCGATCAGCTCACCAGGACCACACAGAGTTGTAACTTCGTCAACAATAACCGGAATCCTGTCGCGAAAAAGTGGAAGAGGCAGGATCACATTTCGCGCATGCAGACAATTTTGCCACCCTCCAATCCCATGCAGCAGGTAACCATCCGAATGGGTCACAACATTTCCGTTGAAGTTAAGGTCAACTTCAGTAGCTCCGAGGATCATGATATCCATCATGCTGGTCAGATTGCCTTTGGAATGGTAGTTATAAGCATTAAAAACAGAATAAGGGAAATGGTTGACATTCTCTTCAACTGACCTCACCGCATCAAGATCAAATGCCTGAGCATCAAGAATATATCCCATCTGTCCCTCTTCCAGCATTTTTACCATATATTTTGTGCTTCCGCCAAATCCGAATTTTGCTTTCCAACCATTCTTTTTCAATATCTCGTGTATAAAAACTGCAATGGCGAGTGAAGTTCCTCCTGCGCCAGCCTGCATGGTCACGTCATTTTTCAGTAATCCTGACTTCTCTATAAAAGAAGCTGTTAATTCTGCAATAAGCAGCCTGTCGGGACTTTTAGTAATCTGTGTGGTTCCGGACACTATTTTTTCCGGAATGCCGATTTTTTCAACAACAACCACATAATCAACATAATTACCTTCTATCTCCATTGGAAAGCAGGGTACATCGACCAGGTTATCGGTTACGACAATAACTTTAGAAGCATACATAGCATCGGCTTTTGCATAGCCAAGAACACCGCAGGCAGAATTGCCTCCGGTACCCTTTGCATTACCAAATGAATCGGCACTGGGCGCAACAAGCACTGCAATATCAATTTTTACCTCACCATCCTGGATTGCCTGCACTCTGCCTCCATGGGAGCGCAGGACTGCCGTACCCTTCATCCTGCCGTCTGATACAAACCTCCCGAGAGGGCCATTCATACTGCCCTCAATCCTGTTTATTGTACCGTCTTCGAGATATCTGATAACAGGGTCGTTGCAAGAAAATGACGCGGAAGGAAACCATACCAGGTCCTTCACACCCATATCTGATGCCAGATCAAAGATTTTATTGCTGATCAGATCTCCGTCCCTTAGATGATGATGAGTTGAAATTGTCATACCAGATCGAAGTCCGCATTTAACAAGGGCTTCACGCAGAGAGCGTATAACCTTGTTGCCGTCAGCAGGAAATTCAGAACACGATGGTATCAGCGGAGCATATTTTCTTCCCGATGGCTGATGCTTTCCAACTCCCTTGAAAGGAATAACAGGCTCTCCGTTAATCTCCAGAGGAACCATCCTGCCTGCCGCATTTATAACAGTTCTGACTGCCATAGTTATGAATTATATATTTTCCACACTATATAAGATCCTTTTTCCAGCTATCCGGCAGCCTGCCTAGATTAACTGCCAGATTGATGGTTTTCAGTGCCCGGTTAACCACTGGCTTATCAATCATTTTAGTCCCCAGAGATACTACTCCAAGACCGCTTCTCTTTGCCTCTTCAAATGCAATGACAATCTTTTTTGATTTCTCAATTTCAGATTCATCAGGGGCAAATCCATTATTAATGACTGATATCTGCCTTGGATGTATACAGCCCATTCCTTCAAATCCTAATGCTTTGGATTTCAACACATTCTGTTGTAATCCCTCCATATCTCCCACATCTGAAAAAACTGAATCCACAGGCTGTATCCCTGCTGCCTTTGCAGCAACAACCAGCCGGCTCCTGGCATAAAATGATTCCGTTCCCCCGAAACTCCTTGGCACACCAATGTCTGCAGTAAAGTCCTCGAGCCCTATCGCCATTGCCACAATATTTCCGGAAGCCCTTGCAATTTCAAAAGCATTTTCAACACCCAGGGCGCTTTCAATTACAGGCATCAGAAAGACAGGATTCTTCACTTTGAGCTTTTTCCTTATTTCATGAATTTCCCTGTCGACAATTTTTAATTGTTCCTTCGTCTCGCATTTCGGAACAACAACAAGATTTACATTATGCGGTATCAGAACCTTGAGATCATTCAAGCCTCTTTCTCCCTGGTTAATCCTTATCATTCTTTCAGCTCCTCTGAAATCCACCTGCCGCAGGGCATTCCTGACCAGAATTCTTGCCTCATCCTTCTTTTGAGGAGACACAGAATCTTCAAGGTCAAGGATCAACCCGTGTGCTGAGTGGAGTCCCGAATTTATCATCATGGAAGGTATATCCCCTGGTAAATAGAGGCGAGAGAACCTTATTCTTTCAGGCGAACCCGGGTAAGTGTTGCTTCTAAGCATCTCCGGAAGGAACTCCAGGTCGGAATCTGTCAGTTTTTTTATTGCAGCTTCGAGACGGGCAGAAATCACAAATGATAATGCTCCGGTATCAACAATTTTTATCTCTGCATTTCTGATCTTAAAATATCTGAAAATATCTATGCATAAACCTTTTATTGATTCGCCATAAAGTCTTTGCACTTTCGATTCAAGATCAATAACAATACCTCCGCTGCTTTTCAGCTTAAGAGTGACTTCACAATCGGATCTTACTTTTGGTCCTGTATTACCGGTAACAGCTATGTCTCCTTTCATTCGATAAATTTTTAAATCGGATCAACTGTTAATTTTTTCACAGATCTCCATCAGAACGCCACCAGTTGATTTCGGATTAAGAAATGCAATATTCATGTTATCCACACCTTTTCGCGGTACGGAGTTGATAAGCTGAATCCCCTGCCTTTCAGCATACTTAAGTTTCTCTTCAATATTATTTACGGCAAACGCGATATGATGGATTCCCTCCCCTTTCTTTGCAATAAATTTAGCAATGGCTCCCTCCGGATCTGTTGATTCCAATAGTTCAATCCTTGTCTGTCCTATCTTAAAAAATGCCGTTCTTGCCTTTTGATCGGGCACCTCCTCAATATTATTGCATTGCTGTCCAAGAATCTTCTCGTACAGTTCAATAGATTTTTCAAGATTTGTAACCGCAATACCAATATGTTCAATATGTGATGGTTTCATATAATAAATTTAAAAAAATCATTTCTGACACTTTAAGTGCAAAAAATAAAAATCATGTTTTAATGATATCCACAGGCATGAAAATAGTAATTTGATTAAAAGGGGAATTCGACCGGAGTTTCAATTTCAGGCTCTTCATTTTCAGGCTTTTGAGCCGCCAGATGAACAGGGTTCCCATCAACAAAGATTGCTTTATAGGGAGTGGTCGGGCAGGCATTCTCACAGTGTCCGCAACCAATACATATATCGGTATTGACCTCAGGTATCAGAAGATTACCCTCATAAGGTATCATATAAACAGCTTTTGTCGGACAAGCTTCAGAGCATGCTCCGCAGGCTGTTTTTTCTGTTTTTACAATGCAGTTATCCTTAATAAAATTCGTTTTGCCAAGCTGAGTGAGCTTTTTTGCCTCAAGTATCAGCGGCTTAAGGGCATATGTTGGACAAACCTCAGTACATTTCGTACAATTATAGGTGCAAAAGCTTTTATGGTAATCCATAACAGGCTGCATCATTCCGGTTAATCCATATTGCATCATAGCAGGTTGCAGAACACCATTTGGACAGGTTGTGATACACAATGAGCAAGCAGTGCAGGTTTTATTAAACTCGGCAATTGAACCGGCTCCCGGAGGACATACAGGGCAGGTGCGGTTTTCTTTTACTGTAGAGGGTTTATTGGGTTTAGGAGCCGGTTTATCCTGTGCCTTCAGTACCTGAGGCAATCCCAGTAAAAGCATTATCGAACCAGCAATAAACTTGCGCTTTTCCTCATCAGTTTCATGAGGCTTCTTCTTTAATCTGACCACACCATATGACAGTGCTTTATCCGGACATATTTTTATACAGTTGAAACAGTCGACACAACGGGTTACATCAACGTGATACTGCAAAAAATCTATGCATGAGGATTTGCAACCTACTGCACATCTGCCGCACCTGGTACATTTACTCTCATCAAATTTTATTCTGAAAATTGATATTTTCGAAACGAGACCCAGGAGTGTACCAACGGGACACACCATATTACAATAAAGGCGACCTTTCGTTAATGATAAACCTCCTACAAGAATAAAAAAGAGCACAGGTATGGTATATGTCAGTAATTGATATCCTTTTATGGTCACATGAGAAAGGGTGTATACATCAAATTTATGAAGTATCCCGGCAATCAAATTGTTGATAACAATTACAGCAGGTTTAGCGAAAAAGGTCATAAACCGTCCAAAAATGCTGTACGGGTCCAGAAGGGTCAGAAGATAGATACCCCATATCATTGTAACTATAAGGGTTGCAGCCAGAAGTGAATACCTGATAACAGTATGCGGTTTCTTTAATCCGTACCTTCTGAATTTCTTTTTGATCCTGCCGCCAATCCTGCTAAACAGATCCTGACCGATGCCGAGTGGACAAAAAAATGAACAATATGTCCTGCCTGTGAGCAAAGTAAGGATAAGGACGGCTGCAAATCCAACTGAAGCAAGTGACCTGAGGTCGTAGAATTTCAGGGCTGAAGGTACGAACTGCAGGTAAATAAGGATATTAATGTACCTGGGAGGAATCAGATTTTTAAAATCTGAAAAGACAGCAAAAAAACAGATCAGGATAATTGCAGAGAATGCTATTCGGAAATTTCTAAGGAATGGCGACCTCATCGGGAATTACATTTTAATTCTTTTGATATTCAGTGAATCCAGATTCATATTTCCCAACCCCATTTTATGAGCAATCGGAATATATTCGATCTTTTCGGTTTCAACACCCAGCATTTTGGTTGCTGCAGTGTCACCGGCAACCCAGTCGGTAGTTATGATCTGCGATTTCATCCGGACTATGTCTTCTTTTGAGACGCCCATTGGTCCATGTTTAACCATAACATTATAACAATCAATAATATTAAGGGCAGGTTTCTTTTCGAAAAGAGCATAATCGGCAATACACTGATTAAGATTATTTGAATGCCAGTAACCTCTGTCCCAAACAACACCCATCATGTTTTTAAGGCAGCATGTCATTCGAGTGGAATTATGATCTTTCAGTATTGGCACATTAATGAACACGTCAGTTTCAAGAAGTAGTTCATGTACTTTTGTGCTTTTAAGTCTTACACCGCCAGGTATTTGAACCTCCTGGTAATAATTTTCAGTATTTCCGGGTACAACTTTAGCCCCGGCACTTTTTGAAGCTTTTTCAATCCCGGAATTTTTATAGCAGTTTACC
>Ga0315542_1000918_pt1 | contig 18631 bp, 17 predicted proteins | sample SalMarSW160120MG_FD_202541 | JGI IMG/M metagenome (GOLD analysis project Ga0315542, IMG submission 202541) | Salt marsh sediment microbial communities from the Plum Island Ecosystem LTER, Massachusetts, United States - Salt Marsh Sediment SW1601-20 ...
TTCACCGTGGAGCGAGTCCCGGATATCGGCCGTCTCAGCCTGAACTTCATTGCCTTTATTCAATCCCTCGAAGAGGAACTGAGCAGGAAAAGGATCGGACCCTCTCTCGAAGTAAGAGACGGGGCACTTCTGGTGGGGATTACGTCAGGCGCCAAATGGCTTGAGGAGGAGTCCCTTGGAGAGCTCGAAAGTCTTGCCGCCTCCAATGAAATAGAGGTCATCGGCAAGGTGATTCAGCGAGTCAAACGGGTAGACCCCCGATACCTGATGGGGAAGGGAAGGTTGAGAGAACTGGTCTTGCATTGCCTGCAAACTGGCTCTGACCTGCTCATATTCAACCAGGAATTGACTCCTGCGCAGGTAAAGAATCTAACCGATTTTACCGAACTCCGCATCATTGATCGGAGTCAGCTCATACTGGACATTTTCGCCAGGCGTGCCGTAACCAGGGAAGGAAAGATACAGGTCGAACTGGCGCAGCTGAAGTATCTGGTCCCGCGCCTTGCCACCAAGAATACGGCCATGTCCAGGCTCACCGGAGGAATAGGAGGAAGGGGACCCGGTGAGACAAAACTGGAAATCAACCGGCGGCGGGTGTACGCGCGTATTGCCAGGTTGAACCGTGAGCTGGCAAATATCAGCCGTCAGAGACAAGAGAGAAGGCAATTGCGGAACAGGCGCGGGCTTCCGGTGATTTCCATTGTCGGGTACACAAACGCCGGCAAATCAACGCTCCTGAATGCCCTCACCGGGAGCGATGTGGGTACCGGAAGAAGGCTTTTCGAGACACTGGATCCGAGCAGCCGGCGGCTGCGGTTTCCCAGGGAACGAGAAGCCATCATCACCGATACGGTGGGATTTATTCGTGACCTTCCCAGGAGTCTGATGGAGGCATTCGCGGCAACACTCGAGGAACTCGACGATGCCGAGCTCCTCATCCATGTGGTTGACGCGTCGAGCGATCGAATGGAGGAAGAAGCAAAGACCGTTGAAGATATTTTGAGGAAGCTCGAACTTCGGCGCATTCCGGTCCTGCTTGTCTTAAACAAGATGGACCGTCTGGATGGCAAGGAGATAAAGGCACTGCAAAAGAGAACGGGAGGGGTGCCCATATCGGCAATTCACCCTCCCTCCTTACGGCCTTTGGTTAGAGAGATTGAAAAGATTATATGGCAGCGCTCTTCCACCCCTTAGATTTTTTTACCTTTCCCGCCGCTGACAGGACCAGACATTCGTACCTGGGTAAGGAATCAATGAAGCGGATCCCCTTTTCCGCCGGCTCCATGACAAATACACTCGTGGACAGGGCGTCCGCTTCCATTGTGGTCGGGGCGGTGACGGAAACACTGGAATCGTCATGAGGCGACATGCCTGTTCTGGGATTCACGATATGATGGAACATCTTTTCCCGGTCAAAATACACCTCATAATTTCCTGAAGTAGCAATAGCCCCGTCACAGATCTGGATGATATCCGGATAGTGTCTTTTCTTGTGTGGATCCTGGATGGCTATGGTCCAGGGCTTTCGATCCTGTCTCTCTCCTTCGGTCCTGATATCCCCACCTGCGTTGATGAGGAAATTCTTGATGTTGTTTTTGGCGAGCAGTCCTGCGGCCCGGTCCACGATATATCCCTTCGCAATACCATCCAAGGTAATCGCCATGCCGGGTTTCTTGAAACGGATATCCCGCCCTTCAACGACGATGGAGCCGGCATCCACGCGGGCAAGCAGCTTTCTTATTTCAGCCTCGGTCGGCGGTATTTTGGCGCCGCTTTCAACCCGCTGTTTGAAGAGATCCACGACAGGGGCTACCGAGATGTCAAAGGCGCCCTTGGTGACGCGATAAAAGTGAAGAGCATCTCTCACCACGTTCGCCATCTCCGGGGGAGTACCCTCGAGTCTGCCTTCTCTATTCAATTCACCGACAGCGGTGACGCTCTTGAAGCGGTCCATGAGTCCGGCCAGGCGGTCGATTTCTTCAAAGGCGACACCTATGGCCTGTTCCGCCCTGTCTCGGGAGGGATGGATCAGGGTCATGGAAACAAAAGTCCCCATGGCCAGTCTCATCCTGGACACTTTATACATCTTTCGATTGAACTTGACTGCTTCGGCCGTCAGGGGGACCATGGCTGCCGTTGCCAGGCCGACGCCGAGCAAACCGGACAGTTTCAGGAAGGATCTTCTGTTCATGTCTCCGGTTTCCTGAGATAAATTATCTCGCTCTCTCATGTTTTACTCCTCCGCTCCTTCTCGGGGTCCCATGAGGCAGGTGCCCCGGAAGTATGTTGCTCATTAGGCAGCAACAGCTGCGCTTTCTTTTTGGGACTTCTTTTCGGAAGAGGAAAAGTGCCTGAAAATGCTTGTGGGGCATTTTTCCACACAGATCTCTCCACAGTCCGGACCGTATTCCACGCACTTGTTGTAATCGATCCGTATAATGTTGTCTTCCATAGTCACTGCTTCGGCAGGGCACGATTTGACGCACATCCTGCAGGAAATACAGCCCACGCTGCAGAGGGACTTTACCGCCTTGCCGGCGTCTTTGCTTGAACAGGGTACAAATACCCTGGCCTTCATGGGGACCAGTTCGATGATCTCCTTCGGACAGGTACGGACACAGGTTCCGCAGCCGACACACAGATCAGGATCCACGACCGGGAAATTGTCAACCATGGTGATGGCATCGAACGGACAGGCGGCAGCACAGTCACCGAAGCCCTCGCAGGCGTACTGGCATGCCATCGGCCCTCCAAATGCCAGGTCGGCCGCTGCGCAGGTCCGGTACCCCACGTACTGCTGTTTTTCCCGGACGCCGCCCTCTATCCGTGAACACCGGGGAACGGCCACCAGGTCTTCCACGGCTGCCATCTGTTTCCCGGTAATCTTGGCCACAAGTTTTGCTGTTTCCTCTTTGCCCGGGAAACAGAGGTTGGCAGGGACATCAGGGTCATTGACTACCGCTTCAGCGTACGCTTCACATCCAGCGAAGCCGCAACCCCCTCACTGGGCACCTGCCAGTACCTCAAGGACTTCCTCCACCTTGGGGTTTACCTGCACGGCGAATTTGTGGGCGGCCAAGGCGAGGCCTATCCCGAAAAAGAGGCCGATGCAGCCTAAGAGTACCAGGCCTCCAATAGCCATTTTTATCAATAAAGGATCCATTCAAACTCCTGCTTTTCTTGATAACGTTAACAAATAAGTTTATACGATCATAAAACCATTATCAAGAATTCTCTAACACCCGCTCTTCCGTCCGAACCCGGAGAATCCCATTCATCCGGTCATCACTACATCAAAAAATCGACATTCCTGAAAAACCCAGGAACGCAAGTGCGAAAAGCCCTGCCACGACGAAAGCGATGGGGAGCCCCCGGTACGTGGGCGGGACATTCGCCAGTTCGAGACGTTCCCGGGCTGAAGACATGAGAAACAGGGCCACGAGAAACCCCAAGCCCGCTCCCACGGCCAGCATGAGGCTTTCCCAGGCATTGTATTCGTTGTCCGCCAGTATAAGCGGAACAGCCAGTATGATACAGTTTGCAATCACCAGAACCAGGTACACCCCGAAGGCCTTGAAAAGTATGGGATTGATTTTCCGCAGTATGGTATCCACAGCCTGCACCGACAGCGATACCAGGCCGATAAAGACAATGATCTGCAGGTAGTCCAGGTGATAGGGTTTCAGCACAAACTGGTAGAGGGCCCACGACATCATCGCACTCGCTACCATCACAATGGTGAATGTAACCCCCATACCGACAGCCGTCGATCTTTTCTGGGATGTCCCGAAGAATACGCACAGTCCCAGATATTTCGTGAATACGAAATTGTGTATGAGCATGGCCCCTATCAACACTGAGAACAGGACGCCGAGGTAGAGCTTCTTGACTCTCACAAAAGCGGTTCCGACCGATTTGCCTTCGGACATGATATTGCTCATGGTGAGCATGTGGGGTTCATCCTGGTTCAGGGCCTCTTCAAAGTGGAGCGTCACGGTCCGCCTGTCCGAGGAGAGGGCGATGCTGCTTATTTCCAGTTGGATATCGGGATCAGGTTTCTCGTACGCGCGATAATGGGAAATATCCTTCGCCCATGCCTCGTCCACAGGACCGGCAAAGGTGACAACGATATCATGGGTCCCTTTGAAGGCCGCTTTTGTGATAAAGCGGCCCTGGGACTCGCAACCTGTCAGCAGCAACAAGGCCGCCAGGAAGATACCCCCGAGGACAAAAGACTTATAACGGGTCATGTGTCCCATGATCTTTTTATCCCGCTTTCCTTTTCATTCTGTTAAAAACGAGTTCAACATAGTTGAAGACAGCCATCATGAACCCCACGCAAAAGAATCCTGCAAGCGGGAGGGCAAAAAAGAGCAGAGGTCGGAATCCGAGCACATCATGCCCGAGAAGGGTTCCCATGCCGAGCAGTTCCCTGAAAAAACCGAGAGTCACCATGCCGAACATGAATCCGAGGCCCATCCCTATGCCGTCCCAGAAAGACTTGCCCACGGTATTCTTGCTGGCGAAGACCTCCAGCCTCATGGTTATGATGGCAAACGCCACGATCAATTTGATGAAAATTCCCATTGCCTTGTAGGCGACCGGGGCATACGCGGATAATACGAGGTCTATGACCGTGACCCAGGTGGCAATGGTCAGCGTGTAGGTTGGGATTCGGATGCGCGGGTGGATGTAATCCTTGATGAGAGCGATGGTGCAACTGGAGCAAACCTGCACAAAGAGGACGGCAACTCCCAGCATGAGTCCGTTCATGACGGTTGTGCTGATGGCCACCGCCGGACACATGGAGAGGGCCAATCGAAATATGGGATTTTCATTCAACAGCCCGTTGAAAACCAGTTGGGCGGGTGTCTTTGTCGATACCACTATTCCACTCCTTCAGGGAACGGGGTCCCTTGCTCAGGAACCTCCGGGGTCGGAATTGCTCAAAAGCTGACCGGAATATGCTGCCTGTCAATGACCTGATCGAGTCTCCTTGCACGATATGCGAACTTTTTCACCATACCTTTGATTCCGCTGGTGACGGACTGACTCGATATGGTCGCTCCGGTCAGGGCATAGATATCCGCATCCTCATACTTTTTCCGAATCTCCTCCACCTGTTTGCTGGTCAACGTGCCCTTTTTCAATTCTCCCCTTTCAAGGTAACGCCTGTATTGTTCCGGGAGAGGCTTCTTGACGACCTTCAGGGTCTTCATTTTCTCGTAGGATTTGTCAATAAACTGATTCTTGAAATAATCCTGGACGATCTCCCCGCCAAGTCCCGGGTCTTCTTCCTGCTCCAGGATATCAAGCCCCTTAATGGTGAATGAGGGATCCAGGGCGAGCATGACTTTGATGAAGGTCTTGAACCCCGGGAATTCCCCGGGGAGCAGGTAGGCCAGACGTTTTGTTCCGAGCGTGGCCACGATGAAAGAGTCGGCGTACGTGAAAGAATTGGGCGGTTTTACGATTTTCTTCATTGCCCCGCTTCGTTCCGATTCTTGAACGGCACTTTCAGGGGAGAGATCTAGACCATACTTGCGTTTCAGCTTACCTGCGAGATCAATTAGAAGAAGCTCATAAGTCTGTTTTTCCGACTTCTTCACGGGGACCAGGTACCCCAGGTATTTTGTCCCCTCCTCATCGATGATATACCTGTAGACCGGGTACAATGCGAGATCGGACGGTGCAGGATGAGACTTTGAATACCCCAGGAGACCCAGCATGGTGTTCTGCATGTCCATTTGTTCGTTATGCTTTTTGGCCTTGTCGGTAACCGTGAAGACCGATCCCATGATCAGCGCAGCAATCAGGCAGGAAATGGTCAGTCCTATGGTTATTCGCAGGATATCTCTCATTTGACGGCACCCTTTTGCGGAGCAAAACGCTTGGGTTTAAACCACTGCTCAAAGGCCGGGGTGAGGGGATTCATGAGGAGAATGGCATAACACACCCCCTCGGGATACCCGCCTTTCAGCCTGATCAGGACGGTGAGCACGCCGATACAGGTCCCGAACAGGAGTTTGGCACTCTTCTGGGTCGGAGAGGTGACATAGTCGGTTGCCATGAAAAAGGCGCCAAGCGCAATACCTCCCGAGAGAACCGCGATAAGCGGCTGACCCGTGAAAAGCTTCTCACCACCGAAAACCCAGGTAAGGAAGGCCACCGAGACAATCATTGATACCGGTATATGCCAGGTAATATACCCTTTGTAGATGAGATACAGCCCTCCCAGGAGCAGGAGCAGGGCCGAGGTTTCTCCGATGCAGCCCGGCCGCCAGCCGATAAAGAAACTCCCGTACATGCTTGAGAGCGAACCGAATTTTTCAATAAGCCCTGCGATGCCGTAGTGTTTGAGAACGAAAAGAGGGGTGGCCGTGGAGACTGCATCCACACCGGACCCCATGTATTTGAATATGGACGCGTCATGGATCGGGGCAAGCCACGCGGAAGTCATGGCTACGGGAAAGGTGGCAACAAGAAAAGCCCGGCCGATGAGGGCCGGATTGAAAATATTGAATCCTATCCCTCCGAGCAGGTGCTTGGCCACATAGATAGACATGACACCTCCCAGAATCGGCATCCAGTAAGGAACACCGGGAGGGATGATGTATGCCAGCAGCATGCCGGTAATGACGGCGCTGCCGTCCTTGATGGTGACGGGGCGATGCAATAGCTTCTGAGACACGGCCTCCGTCGCCACGCAGCTGCCGACACTGATCAAGGTAATCAGCAGGGTCTGGAAGCCGAACAGGAATATGGAAAGGATCAGGGGCGGAACGAGGCATCCCACCACCGTCCACATGATTTTTTCAACGGACTCGCCGCTCTTCACGTGGGGAGATACCGATACAGCCCAAAGCCTTGAATCGGTTTTCGTCACTCCGTCATTTTCCATTTGCTTTTTGGTAGGTTGCCTCTAACGGAGTGTCGATTCTCCGTTGAGGATTGGAGGTGGACTACTTCTTTGCCTTTCTCTTCGCAAGCCTGATAAATTGCACCAGGGGCCTTTTTGCCGGACAGACAAAGGCACAACAACCGCATTCAAAACACTCAAAAACTCCGAATTGAGCTGTTTCCCCCGCGCGTCCTGCCTCCACGTAAACTCCCACTTCATTGGGGGAAAGACCCATGGGGCAGGCGTCGAGGCACCACCCGCAGTGGATGCACTGCCCGTGGGCATTTGCGTCTACCTCATCGTCAGTAAGGAAAAGGACCCCGGAGGTGGTTTTCGTGACGGGCACGTCCAGGTCGGATATGGCAAAGCCCATCATGGGCCCCCCCAGAATGACCTTGGCCAGATCAGGCGTCGTGCCTCCCAGATAAGAGACAATATCCCGCACCCTCGTCCCGATCCTCACCTGGATATTGGCAGGCCGCTGAATCCCTTTCCCCGAGATGGTAATCACTTTTTCATAGAGCGGTTTATCGAGGACCACGGCGTCGTAAATGGCCCTCGCCGTTCCCACGTTCTGGACGATGACGCCCACGTCAAAAGGCAAGCCGAAACCCGGGACCTTTCGTCCGCTGATACTCTGGATGAGCTGCTTTTCCGACCCTTGGGGATATTTCACTTTCAAGGTGTCCACCTGGATATGGAACCCACCAAGAGGGGTATCATCTACCGCCTTCTTCATTGCTGCGATGGCGTCGGATTTGTTTCTCTCAATCCCCACATGGCATTCAGTGATGCCCAGAATGATGAGTATGATTTTCGCACCTTCGATAATCTGATCCGGGTGTTCAAGCATGGCCCGATGGTCGGTGGTGAGATACGGCTCGCATTCGGCCCCATTCAGGATCAACGTATCTACCTTGGCTTCCGGTGGGGGCGCCAGTTTCACATGGGTCGGAAATCCCGCACCTCCGATACCCACGATTCCGGCATTTTTTATCCTCGCCAGAAGTTCTTCCCTGGAAAACCGCGTCCAATCGGTTGGTTCATACGTCCTTGGTTCCGCTTCGGGGTCGGTCTGGATCGTCACGGAGGGGGCGGTCACGGAGATAGGATGAGGGGCCGTTCCGATATTCTTGACCGTGCCTGTTACGCTGGCATGGATCTTCGCACCCAGCCCCTGTTCCACTTCCCCGATGAGGTCGCCTTCCCTCACCACATCCTTCTTCTTCACAAGCGGTGTACAGGGTGCGCCGAAATGCTGGTTGAGGAGAATATCCACCTCGGCCGGCACAGGCATGATTTCCGTCTCCAAATGGGCTGTCAGTGCCTTGGATTCTTCGGGGTGTACGCCACCCTTTGGAAACGTCAGGAAAGGTATATCCATTTTATTTTATCTAAAACCTGCTAATTCTAGGATTCGAATCGTGAATGGAAAATATGAAGTTGCCGGAAATATGTCAAGGAAATTCTGGGAGGGAAAAGGCCGCTTGTTATGCCTGGTTACTGTGACTCCAGGAGTTTTCTTGCCACCTTGATATCCAGGTCAATCTGGCGGGCGAGATCTTCGATGCCCTTGAACGTCTTTTCCGCTCGTAATCGCGCGATGAAATTCACTCTGATGGTCTGCCCCACCAGGTTTTCGGAATAGTCCAGGATGTGGGTCTCGATGGAGAGAGGTCCCTGGCCGAAGGTGGGATTGTGTCCGATGCTGGTGACACCATCGTACATATGATCATCGATCAGGACCCTGACAGCGTACACGCCTTCCTTGGGCGTCAGTTCATCCACCACTTCCAGGTTGGCCGTAGGGAAACCCAGAAGCCGGCCCCCCCTGTTTTTTCCTTTCACCACAGTGCCGCAGATCTGGTAGTCGCGGCCAAGCAGCCTCTTTGCCTCTGACAGTTCACCTGCTTTCACCAGTTCCCGGATGGACGTGCTGGAAACGACCCGTTTCCCGATGAGGACGGGTTCCGCCACGTGCACGAGAAAACCCAGGTCCTTCCCCATCCTGCGGAGGAGTTCTATGTTCCCCGTACGGTCGCGGCCGAAAGCATAATCATAACCCACGACCAGTTCTTTCACGCCGATCTTGTCGACGAGGGTATCCTGCACAAAATCTTCCGCTGATATGGCGGCGAACGTCTTGTCAAACGGGAGGCAAAGAATAGTGTGGATCCCCGTCCGTGCTATAAGCGTCAGTTTCTGTTGTGTCGGGGTAATGAGAGCGGGCGCTTTTTCGGGCTTCATTATTTTTGTGGGGTGCGGCTGGAAGGTCATGACAACGGATACGCCGTCAATGGCCCTGGCCCGAATCTTAACTCTTTCGAAGAGTGCAAGATGACCGCGGTGAACGCCGTCGAAGTTACCGATGGTCAATACGGGATTGCGGAGCGGGGATTGGAGTTGGGCCAGGTCTTGGATAATTCTTGTCGTCACACGTGACCTCAATTCCGAGATCGGAAGCCGATTCTGTTGATTTCTTGTCCCGCCTGAAGAGCTCACAGAACTTTTCAGACTACGCTTCTCTGCTGACATAAACATACGGAATTCTCTGCCCGGTTCCGTGTAACCGCGCTCGAGTTATTTTCTAATGATTTTTCGCTCAGAGTCTTCTGGCCGCAGGCTACCCGCCTGAATAGTCATCAAAAGATTATTGACAACCACTTGTCCGTAATATAAGGTCTTATCCAGAAAATAGCAAGCCGTTTAGGGCGTGCCGAAGTGGCGGAACTGGTAGACGCGCTAGGTTCAGGGTCTAGTGGGCGGATGCCTGTGGGGGTTCGAGTCCCCCCTTCGGCACCAGAAAACACAAGAGGCCGGTCCCGTACAGGACCGGCCTCTTTACTCCAAATCTTTGCAAGCTCATTTTCAGGGTAGGGTATAGGTCCCGCTAAATTCATAGTAGCCAAAACCCTTGGCTTTATATTCATTATCCCACTGCGGGGTCTTGGCGGTAAGCGTCCCGCTTCCCTTGATTCCTTCGAAGCGACCGGTCCCTTTGGCATATTCAGCTGTCATCGAATATCCCCCGAACTTACCACCTGGAGGAACCATACTTGTGGGGCCTTTCCACGACAAAACGAGGGTGGAACCATCATCAAAGGCTAATGAAGAATATCCCTGAAATCCTTTTTTTGTGTCAAAGGTTCCTCTGCACTCTGGGCGGGGATTATTTACCTGGCCTTTTGTATAATACTCTTCAGAGACCTTTTCCGTGCTTTCTAATGAAATACACATAACTTATGCTATTTCATGCTTTGAATAAAGTTATGTCTTACTTATTGGGTCTTTTGAGGCGACTGATTGTTTAGAAAAGTCGAAAAGACATGAACTTTGACTGGATGCTTTTCATAGGGATCTCAGTAATTGGTCCATATTTCGGTGCTATGATTTGTGCTTCATTGGAGAAGGGACTAACCGGAAAAGTACGTCATGACACTAAGTTTAGAAAAAAGAGGACAGCGACCGTCTTGATTTCGATCGCTTTCAGTTATATCGCAACTGAACAAATAGTGAGTCTGAGCATTCTAAGTCATCTTCAGCAGTTTCACATTCTAATGCGAGTAATAACAATCGCAACAGGGATAGCCGTCTTTTTGTTTTTTCAGAGCACTATTTACGCAATGCTGATAAGAAGGTCGTAGCTATTTGAAGCAATTGGTATGGCCAGTACCTTAGATAGCATTAAATAAGAACCTCGGGATAAAAAGGAAAATATTGTAGAGAAATTCCACAGGCATCCAGATGATTTTGGAAAAGGAGCCCGTTGCGAGCAGGACGATAAGCAGGAGAAATCCATAACGCTCCAGCTTTAAGAAATAGGATTCGTATCTGGGGGGTAAGAACCTCATCAGGATCTTGCTGCCGTCCAGTGGCGGAATGGGAATAAGGTTAAAAGATGCGAGAACCAAATTTATGACGATAAGAGCTCTGGTGAGCTGAACCACTGAAATAGAAATAACCGCAGGAAGCCCTGCTGAGAACCTCAGTACGGCCACGAGAACGAAAGATGAAATGAAAGCAAGAATCAAGTTTGAAGCCGGACCCGCCAACGCCACCCACATTACTCCGTTTCTTACATTCACATTTCGGTCAAAATTGTATGGATTAAAAGGCACAGGCTTTGCCCACCCGAATACGGGTCCTCCCATGATGATCATAATGGCTGGCAAAATAACAGTACCAAGGGGGTCTATGTGGGGCAGTGGGTTAAGCGTGAGTCGTCCCATGTTTTTTGCCGTATCATCACCAAATCTATAGGCCATCCAGCCATGAGAGACTTCATGGAAAACAATTGAAAAGAGAACAGGAACGGCCCAAATAGCGATTCTTATTATTGTATTGACGGACATATTGCTCCTTTTTCAAGCGACTGCTTTACCGCCCTGCAAAGTAAATTCAATTTCTTCTGTCATCTTTTCCACATAACGTGAAATTATTTCAATGACTTGAATGGCTGCTTTCAACGGTAGCTCAAAAAATTCTCCATTCTGACCATATTTGTGCTCTCGTAGTTCTCTGCCTATTATTGCTTCAACCAAGCTACAATCAACAACTTTTTTCTGAAAAGCAACATAATAATCGGTGGGCACGCCTGTGTAAGCATAAATCTCCTTAACCCTTTCCTCCGGTATTCCGGTTGCCTTCCCGCCTTGAGCAGATCCTGGAGCTCACACCTTCCTGCATCCTAATCTCTTTTTGCTGCGGCAGTGCCATTTCAGGCGTTCAACGTTCAGCTTTACGGTATCTGCCTTTTTATTGAATGAGAAATACAGCATTCACCCTATAGACCGGAGGAGGGAAGGGGAATCAGCTTGACTTGTGGCAGGCATTTCCTGGAATTCTCGGAGGTCCGTCCCTTGCACCATTTGATCCTCTTGTTGCCCATCTTGACCCTGGGTCTTTTCTTCGTCTTTAGATGGCAGATCGCGCTGATCCTTTACCTGCCGATCTTGCTCGGGAGCGTTGCGGTCTTTCTGAAAGTCCTTCACGCGCAACGTCAGCCGAGGACGACTGCTGAAGAAGCCATGGTCGGCGCTGGCGCCGTCGTCATCGAAGCCCGGAAGGGCGAGGTATTGGTTGAGTACCAGGGCGAGATCTGGCGAGCCGTCTCCACCGTGCCTCTGCATCCGCACGAAGAGGTCCTCATCAAGGCAGTGAACGGCCTCCGTTTGACGGTTGTACCCCGCCGCAAGCCCTTCTCGCGAAAATGAGTCTCCACAGACCTGCTGCTTCAAGGGAAAACACTCGCCTTAAGGACCTTCGAAGCGTGTCTCCTACAATCTGTGATCCTTCCTCTGTTCGCCTACCGTGAAAGGGGTGCAAAAATAGGTAGATGACCTCATTGACCCCGGCAAGTATTCAGGGGATGAAGGAGGGAGAAGCAAGTTCCCATTGGAGATAGGCATAGATGACTAAGCATGTTCGCTTATTATTCGCATTTTTCATCTTCGCGGTCTTCGGAGCGGCCTACCAGGCACCCACAAAACCCGCCATGGCTCAGGAGACTCCGAAAAAAAAGTCCGAGACCTCCGCTCCATCGGAACACGGAATCGTTCCAGAGGAGAAACCCTCGACTACACAACACACCATAAAGGTCAATGGCAGGAGTCTGAATTATACGGCCACGACAGGATTGATGCTCCTCAAAGACGAGGCGGGTAAACCCCGGGCTTACATTTTTTTCACCGCCTATGTGAAAGACGGTCTGGAGAACAGATCTGAACGTCCCGTTACCTTTGCTTTTAATGGAGGCCCGGGGGCTTCCTCCATTTTTTTGCATCTCGGGGCCCTTGGCCCCAAACGGGCGGTTTTAGGAGATATGAAGGCTCTCCCGCCCCCATACCAACTGGTGACGAATGAATACACATGGCTTGATTTTACAGATCTCGTTTTTGTTGATCCCGTAGGGACCGGATACAGTCGTCCGGCTCCAGGAGTTGATCCCAAGGGATTCTACGGAGTGAAGGGAGATATCCAATCGGTGGGGGATTTCGTCCGCCTCTATTGCACGCGATACGACCGGTGGTTATCGCCGAAATTCATCGCCGGAGAAAGCTACGGCACAACGAGAGCCGCCGGCCTCTCCGGCTATCTTCAGAACAAGCTCTGTATGAGCCTCAATGGGATATTTCTCATTTCAGAGGTCCTGAATTTTCAGACGATTATTTTCACTGCAGGGAATGATCTACCGTACGTCCTTTACTTGCCCGCTTACACCGAGGCGGCCTGGTATCATCAAAAACTGACTCCTGCCTTACAGGCCGATCTAGTAAAGACTCGCAAAGAAGTGGGACAATTTGCACTCAATGAGTACGTGCTGGCTTTGGCCAAAGGCGATGGGCTCTCGGATGGAGAACGGGAGAGAATCATCGAGAGGTTGGCGGAGTACACCGGACTTCCGGTCACCTACATCAAGAATTCCAATCTACGAGTCAGCAGGGAAGGTTTCACCAAGGAACTCCTTAGGAATGAGAATCTACGACTCGGTGTCCTCGATTCGAGGATTACGGCGAGGTATCGAGTTGAACACTTTATGGAAGATCCGAGCGTGTTTGTGGTGACGGGCCCGTTGGCGGCCACCTGGAATGATTATGTGAGGAACGAATTGAAGTATCAGACGGATATCCCCTACGTGGTTCTATCCACAAAGGTCAATGAGTCGTGGAATTGGGAATCTGCCACGGGTGGGTTGGGATATCTGAATGTGGCGGAGACCCTGCAGCAGGCGATGAATGAAAACAGGCACCTGAAGGTGTTTATAGCGAGCGGCTACTACGACCTGGATACATCGTATTTTGCGACCAAGTATACGGTAAATCACCTGAACCTTGATCCCCGTCTGAGAGAGAATATCACGCTCGGATATTATGATGCGGGACACCAGATGTACACCAATCCTCCGTCATTGAAAAGGCTGAGTGCGGATGCGGCCGTGTTCTTCCAGAAGGCTCTTCCTCAGGAAGGGAGAAGATCGATTCCTCCTTCACAATGACTGTGTGTGGCCTAAGCCTTTCCCCGGCCCTCTTTCAAATGTTTCCGGCCGGCCCCCCTCCCTGTATTCAAAAGGGCGCCTGCAGATGCTCACGTCATAAATCTGATTACTTCACCACAAACCTAATGGTACAAACCGCATAGCTCTGTTCACATTACTATCCTATCCGAGTGCTTTACAGATTCTTTTTAAGCCCTCTTCTAAGACTGATCTCGGACATGCCAGATTGAGGCGAATATAACCATCCGAATTGGCAACGAACATGTTCCCACCTTCCAATAACACTCCAGCGTTGCTGGCAAAATATAAGGACAGGTTTTCTTCTCTTGGGAGATAGGCGCCTATATTAACCCATGCAAGATAAGTAGCCTCGGGAATACGAAATACTGCTTTGGGCAGGTAGGTTTCAAGATATTGCTTGGTAAAAGCAAAATTACCATCTAAATAGCATTTTAATTGTTCAAGCCACTCATCACCGTACTGGTAAGCAGCTTGAGTTGCCGCAATACTTAGCGGATTTTCTAAACTATAGTGACGAGCCTTCCATATGTCTCTGATTTCATTAGATGGAATGATTATGTTCGAGAACATTAGTCCGGCCATATTAAAAGTTTTACTTGCCCCCATGCAAGTGATGATCCTGTCTGAGTGGGGAAAAAGTTTAGCCAAAGGCGTATGAACTTTTCCATCTCTAAGCAAATCACAATGAATCTCATCAGAAATAATCCACACATCGTTTTCAAGGCAAATTTGCCCAAATTGTTTTAATTCTTCCGGCGTCCATACCCTCCCAGATGGATTATGCGGGTTGCAAAAGATACATAAGGATATTTTTTCATCTTTTGTCTTCGCGTCTAGATTATCAAAGTTCATCGTGTAGTAGCCCTGTTGGTTAATAAGATCAGAGCATGCCAATTCAAGGTGATTATAGTCCACCGCATGTTTGAAGTGAGCATAAGACGGAGTGAAGATTAACACCTTTTCATCTGGTTTGCAGATATATTCAACCAACTCATATAAAGCGGGAATAATGCCGGGCGACGTTACTAAATGCTCTTTTTCAAACGTCCATTGGTAATGCTGTTGCGCCCAATTGGTAACAGATAGGTAATAGTTTGGGTCAAACACTTTGGTATAGCCAAAGATTCTCTTGTTCAGCCGATCTTTGACGGCTTGGATGATTTCAGGAGGAGTAGCAAACTCCATGTCAGCTACCCACATGCGAATAAATTCATCATCCGCATAGGGAAAAACCATATCGTCAGCTGCCTGAAATAAATATCCCCTAAAGCCATCTGTATTCATCGCGTTTGTGCCTTCGCGGTCAATAATCTCGTCAAAATCGTACTTCACTGCTTTCCGCTCCTTTTTCGATAACTCCTTGTTGATCGTAACTTTTCGATTCCAAGCCCCTTGCATAATTCTTTTGTCATGCAAATGTCAAGGATAGCCCAAATAAAGTATGACTGTCGGGAAAGGAAGTTGATCCCGACCTGATCAGGGAAATTAGGCGTCTCCGAAGGAAGCCTGAAGGCATTGACAGGGCGAGGAGTTTTAGAGAAATAGCTGAAATCCTGAACAGTCAGAGAAAAACCACGAAGAAGGAGAGGGCCTTCACTGCCCAGAATGTACCCAACATAATGGCCAGGGCCTCTTCCTGGGGGAGCCTGCCGGTCTTTCCAGCCTGGTATCTCTTCAGAGGCTCGGTTTGGTGGTCCCCACGGGGGAACATTGCGTGAATGACAATTGGTAAGGCACTCGGACTCTTACTGCAAAAAGAAAATGCTTGGCTTTCTCTCCTTCAGCTTCGGAGAGACAGTTTTCTGAGTTATCCATTTGAGGGCCTGAAAGGGTAATGAAAATTCGGAAACAATCCTGATTACCTTTTCACGACGTCTTCCCGGTAAAAATCCTTCGGGGATTTGCCTCCTGTTCTTTCCAGTGCCTCGATCCATCCCTCGACACGATCCTTGCCGTAAGCGTCTTTCCACGCCGCGACTATCATCTCTACCGGGATATCCGCATAGGTCCTGTGATAGGCCACATATTCCATGAACTGCCTCTTTTCCCGGTTGTAGGGCTGGAGCAGGGCATCTTCCCGGCCGTCGAACTCTAGGGGCGCCACCTTGTGTTTTTCGCAGAGTTCCTTGTTGAAGGCGGGGGTCGCTTTGACCCATTTTCCGTCCAGGAATAAATCGGTATACCCGTGATAGACAAACAGGTCGGTTCCCCCCATGAAGTCCATAAGCTGCCGGGTGCTCAGGTGGTTGCGGACATCGGCGAAGCCCACGCGGGATGGTATCCTGAATACCCTGGCAAGCGCACAGAGGAGCGCTGCCTTGCACACGCAGTAGCCTCTCCCGGCCCTGAGTACGTTGCTGGCACGGTAGTGTTCAGGAAGGTAGAAGGGGCAGTAAGGGTCATACCAGATATCGTCACGGACGGCATAGAAAAGCTTCACGGCCTTCCCGCGGGCGTCCCTGCACTTTCCTGCGATTCTGTGGGCATAGTCCCGGACCTCCGGGTGATCGCTGTCGATAATGTTCGTGGGTTCGAGGTACTTACTCTCCATTCGGTCGCTCTCCGTTTTTTCCACTGCTTGCAGTAGCAAGTCAAACTACGTATGAATAACAAACCGCAGGATACTCGTCAAAGCTTTATTGTTCATCGGAAAGCCTGGCCCTGAGAGCAACGTCAGGAGTCAAAGGCTACGCCGTGATACTCCCGCGAGGAATCCAGGAGTCAGAATTCTGAATTCTCAGTATTGCCACCTATCGGTGGGCATAGCGCCTACCATGCGCAATCCAAGGCTGGGCCTTTGAATCGGACTCTTTCCTGGCCAAATTTTTCCTTGACATGCCGAGGCTGTTTTCCGTATAGTTACGATGTAGCTAAAATGTAGTTAAATTGTCTGCTTGCAGCGTTCAGCGGATATGAAACTTCATGGAATAATCTCAAACAATTAACCTCACTATTAGCCCTTTATGGGGTCATTTTCATGGCTAACGAGAAAAACAGGGAGAAAAGCCAGGATCCGAGCAAGGAAGAAAGCGCCGAAAGGACCAGGGGCAGGGTAAAATTCGAGGTCTACGGTGAGGAAATGGTGGAGAAACAGGTGAAGCTGAGCGGAAACAGCGGACGCGTCTATCTGCCGCCGGATTGGGTGGGCTCCTGGGTGAAAATCATAAGAATTGACTGAAGACTCCAGAGGGGACAGGGAGGATAACAGGATCGTGGAAGGATTGGTCATCAGAAGCGCAAGGCTGGAAGACGCTGATGAGATCAGCAAAATACAGGCTGTTATTACGAAGTCTTCCGAACCGATGGAGTTCGCAAGGATTCTTCAGGAACATGATGCTGACGGGGAGGATGCCAGCTTTGTGGCGGAGAAAGACGGAAAAGTCGTTGGGTTTATGATCAGTTACATCGTACTCAGCGGCTTCGGGTTCGAGAAAAGCGCCTGGATCGCGTCTCTGGGGGTGGATCCCAAATTCATGGGGCAGGGGATAGGAAAGATGCTGGCGCAGGAGATATTCAAAGTCTATCAGAAGAAAGGTATTCGGAACATCTTTACCTCCGTCCGCTGGGATTCTGCTGATTTGCTGTCTTTTTTCAAGACATTGGGTTTTGACAGGAGTGATTTCATAAATTTGCGAAAACAGCTTGACCCATGAGAGATTGTCAGCAGGTACTTCCAGCTCTTCCATGGGATTGCTGCTGTCACTGACGTCCCATTCAACATCCACTTTCTTCTTGACATATAGTTACGATATAGCTATATTGTAACCACACCGAATGAGACATTGCAGATAGTCTTTTCACATCGCCAAGAGCAATTTGTTGAATCAATATTGAAGACTTACTGGCTCCTGAGTTCATGACGGAAATTCTACTGGAAAAATAGCTTGAACGATATCGACCTTCATCCAATGGGTGAAGGTTGTTTTAAGTTACGCACCTGCAGCCCACGATGAATCGAAGAATGTGTCATGGGCCCAGGTAATCTGGAAGGGGAACAACATGAGGTATGCAGAGACTGGGTTCAACTTGGAAATTGATCTATCCCGGGGAAACATCGAGAGGGTAGAAACCGACCCAAGAGACACCGAACTCTATCTGGGGGGACTGGGCACGAACGCCAAAATATTGTGGGACAGGGTTCCTCCTGAAGTGGAGCCTTTTTCTCCTGATAATCTCCTCATATTCAGCACCGGTCTCTTGTGCGGCACACCGGCTACGGGATGCAATCGCACCATTGTTTCCACCCTTTCTCCTCAGACCAGGCTGATGGCATTTTCCATGATGGGGGGGTTTTGGGCGCCGGAATTGAAGTATGCCGGTTATGACAAAGTCATCCTTCGGGGGAAGTCCCCGGATCTGGTTTATTTGTGGATAAACAATGACAAAGTGGAAATACGTGATGCCTCCCATCTGCGCGGTAAAGGCGCTGTTGAAACTGCAGAACTTATTCGACAGGAGTTGAACGAGCCGAAAGCCCAGGTGGCGGCTATCGGTCTGGCCGGTGAAAACAGGGTCTATTTTGCCTCCATCGAACAGGGCAGGTCCAGTGCCAGCCGGGCCGGAATAGGCGCCGTCATGGGAGACAAAGGACTAAAGGCAATCGTCGTTCGCGGGACAAAGGACATTAATATTGCCCGGCCGGCTGAATTTATCGGGCTCTGCAACGAAGTGCTGAAATACATAAAGTTCCGAAATGAAAATCCGATTCCAGGGGT
>Ga0315542_1000919_pt1 | contig 18620 bp, 18 predicted proteins | sample SalMarSW160120MG_FD_202541 | JGI IMG/M metagenome (GOLD analysis project Ga0315542, IMG submission 202541) | Salt marsh sediment microbial communities from the Plum Island Ecosystem LTER, Massachusetts, United States - Salt Marsh Sediment SW1601-20 ...
GGCGTGGGATCCTGGCGACCCGATCCTCCCTGAGCCGTAGCGCTGCCGGAACAGGAAGAGAGGGTGTGTCTTGAGACTGGGAACCCGGAAGGCGCCCATCGCGAAATAGAGAATGAGAGGAGGAGGAGGTTCTCGATGGAGAAGGGAGCGGGTCCCCCAAACCTACCCGGTCGAGTTGACGAACCGAGGACACGAATGAGGTGGCGATCGGGACTCCTTGCCGAGAGGTCTCGCTCTGCCCGCGAGGTCGATGAGCTGAATCGTGCGCTCGGTTCCCTCAGAACAACACGGCGAGGGGTAATGCACGTTGATGCCCACTCGGGAATCGACACATAGCGACTGGCATGCTCCTGGTGTCGGTGGGCGTCGTGTCGCCATGTCTCGGTGTGCAAGCATGAAGACAGTGGATGGCAGCGACGCCGAGGTGATCGAAGCATCGTGGGATGTCATCTACAGCGTGCCGGTGGTCGTTGACAACCTGGACGTCCCTTCGTCGTGAACCATGCGGCGTTTCGTGTCGAGTGGTCTTGAGGATGTTCTGAGCCACCCATCGGCGGTCGGTCTCATCGTTCTCACGCGTGAATCTCAGCCTTTTCTCACCGAAGCCGCCTAGAACGGGGAGGCAATAATCAAGGAGGCTGAAGTATGCGTCACGTGGACGGTTTCGTCATCGAGAGAGGTTTCAACGGGGGAGTCGTACTGTGGGGACTCCTCATTGCAGTGCTCGTCGTGCTGGTCATCTGGCTGATCGTGTCGCTCGTTGGTCGTCGCAAGGGCGATTCGGCGGAGTCGACGGCTTCGCCTCAGCCGTCTTCATCGTCGGCGCTGTCGATTCTCGAAGAACGCTACGCGAAGGGCGATATCGATCGGGACGACTACCTCCAGCGCAAGAGCGACCTCGGCGGTTGACGCGACACTTCCTAGGCTGTCCATGACTGACAGAGAAGGAGACGGAGATGTATCCATACCATATGGACAGATTCGGGTACTTCGGCGGTGCCCTCGTGGTGGGCCTGTTGATAGCGCTCGCCGTTGCGCTCATTGTGTGGTTCGTCGTATGGGTCACCGGGCGCGGTACCGGCAGCTCGAGCCCCTCGGTGCGTCCTCGCACGTCGTCGGCGCTGTCGATTCTCGAAGAACGCTACGCCAAGGGTGAGATCGACCGGGACGACTATCTTCAACGCAAGGCCGATCTGACCCACGACTAGAACACGACCTCTTCAGCCGGCGGTGGGGTAGTGTCACTAGTGAGAGAACCTGCCGACCCGCAGAGATCTGGCCCTCGAATCCGGTGAGCCCTCCGCTCACCTTCCCTGGGGATTCGAGGGCCACTCCATTTCGGGGGGCCCGAGTTGCCTGGCCCGCGTACGGAGCGTCCGGTCGGTGGTAGTACGCTCTCTAGCTCCAGGGAAACAGGAGGCTGGAAATGCCGGTCGATATCGTCGGCCTCTCGTTTGGGATCGCTGAGTGGGGAATCGCTGCGGTCATGTCGATTGTGTTCTTCGTTGCCATCACGGTGTGGCTGATCGTGTGGTTCACCACCCGCCGCCACGCCGGTATGTCCACGGCGGCACTCAGCCGATCGGCACTCTCGATCCTCGAAGAGCACTACGCCAGAGGTGAGATCGACCAGAACGAGTACCTCCAGCGGAAAGCAAACATCGAGGGCTGGGGATCGTGATCTCGCTTCGCGTCGGTCTCGCACTAGCTTGTGCGAGATGACCGATCTCATACGGACGTCCGATCTCACACACCGCTACGGCGACGTGGTCGCGCTCGACCGGCTGGACCTCAGCATCCCGGCGGGCACCATCGGGCTCGTGGGCGCCAACGGCGCCGGCAAGACGACACTGATTCGCGTTCTCATGGGCATGCTGACCCCGACGACCGGCGCTGCGAGCGTGCTGGGCCACGATGTCGCATCGCACTTGGTCGAGGTTCGTTCGAGGGTCGGCTATATGCCGGAAGGTGCGTGTCTGCCCGCTGCGCAAACAGCAGCGGACTTCGTCGCTTTCGCTGCGGAACTCGCCGGCATTCCGGCAGGTGACGCCAGGAAGCGGTCGTCCGAGATCCTGTATCTCGTCGGGCTGCACGAGGAGCGATTCCGCTACCTCGGTGATTTCTCGACAGGGATGCTCCAGCGGGTGAAGCTCGCGCAGTCGATCGTGCATGACCCCGAACTTGCGTTCCTCGACGAGCCCGCATCTGGTCTCGACCCTGAGGGAAGAGAGCAGATGCTCCACCTCATCACGAGGTTGAAGGACTTCGGCATCAGTGTCGTGTTCTCCTCCCACATCCTCGAAGACATCGAGCGAACCTGCGAGTGGGTTGTGATGCTTGACGGCGGCAGACTCGTCCGATCCGCTCCGATCGGCAGCATCGGGCACGAGGACGCGCTGACGGTGGAGATCACGGGCGATCCTGCCGGTCTCGCCGCGTGGCTGACCGGGCACGGAGCCCAAGTCGAGACAGCAGGAAGCGTGCTGCACGTCACCGGTGGTGACGACCCCTTCATCCTCGTTCGAGATGGTCTCGCCCAGACCGGTGTCGGACTCCGACGCATGGGCCAGCGGGCGCGCACGCTCGAAGAAGCGTTCATCGAAGACGCCAAGAGACGGGGTGAGGCATGAGCGATGCCGTCATCTTCGATCGCGGCTACCGGGGCTACGAGGGTCCTCGGAAGGGCCGAGCAGGCGCGTTCTGGGCCGTTGTGCGTGAGGGCATCCGTCGAGAATTGGGGCTGCGGCGCAAGGCCAAGAGCAAGGTGCTGCCTTGGCTCTTGATCACCATCTCCTTGATCTCGATGGCGGTCGTCGTCGGTCTGCACTGGGCCGTGCAACGGTTTGGGGTCGAGCAGCTCCTCGCGGACCAGCTCCCGAGCTACGGCCAGTACTTCGATACCGCCTCGACCATCTCATTGCTGTTCATCGCGCTCGCCGCACCTCAGCTGCTGATTCCCGATCGGCGGGAGGGTGTGCTGTCCATCTACTTCTCTCGACCATTGCGGCCGATCGACTATCTCGGCGCCAAGTACACGGCACTCGGGTTTCTGATCTTCGGGTTCTTCCTTGTCCCGGAGGTGGCGCTCCACATCTCGTTCGCGGCTCTGTCGCCTGACGGGTTCTTCTCCTACCTCGGAGCCAATCTGGACATCCTGTGGAAGATCGTGCTCGTCTCGTTCGTGTTCTTCGTCGGGTACGCGTCGGTTGCGTTTGGGATTTCGGCGCTCATGAATAGAAACGGACTCGCGTCCGCCGTGTTTCTAGGCGTCATGATCATGCTGACCCCGATCGTCGACGCGGTCGTACGGCTCGCGTCGTTCTCCGGAGCGAAGTACGTGTCGCTGCTCGCCCTTCAAGACCAGCCCAGGATCGTTCGGGACTGGGTGTTCGGGATTTCGACCGGTGACTACGTGGCGACGAGGTCCGGGCTGGAGCCATGGATGTCGCTTGCCACCATCGGCGTGATCTTTCTCGTGGTGAGCGCGGCCGTGTGGCAGCGATACCGGAGAGCATCGTGAGTGATGTGGTGACACCAACCGATGTGACGGTCGAGGTCCGAGAGGCGTCCAGATGGTTCGGCCAGAAGGTTGCCGTCTCCGAGGTCAGCTGCGGATTCGGACCGGGGGTCACCGGACTACTCGGGCCAAACGGAGCCGGCAAGACCACGCTGCTTCGTATGCTCACCGGTCTTGTGCGGCCGTCGGCGGGGGATGTTCGAATCCTCGGTGTCGATCCGCGTTCCAGCCCTGATGTGTACCGCAGGGTGGCACTCGTACCTGAAGACGAACACGTGCCGGGCTTTCTCACCGCGATGGAGTTCGTGAAGTTCAATGGGACCCTTCAGCAACTCGCCGACCCTGTGAGTGCCGCCCGCCGGGCTCTCGAGATCGTTGGTCTCATGGATGTCGCCGACAGAGAACTCTCGACATACTCGAAAGGTATGCGTCAGCGGGCGAAAGTCGCCAGCGCCCTGGTGCATGATCCCGAGGTGTTGTTCCTCGATGAGCCGCTCAACGGGACCGACCCGGTGCAGCGTGTTCACCTCATCAGGCTGTTCGGCGAGCTTGGCGAGCAAGGGAGAACCGTCATCGTTTCCTCCCACGTGCTTGGCGAGGTCGAGCGGATGGCCGACAGGGTCGTGGCGATGGTCGATGGACGTCTTGCCGGCGTCGGAACGATCGCCGCGCTGCGCGACGCGATGTCCGACATTCCCCGCAAGCTGCGTATCGATTGCGATCGTCCCCGGATCCTTGCGGGTGCACTCATCAGCCGTGGCTATGTAGAGGGGGTAGACGTGTGGGAGGGCGGTGTCGATATCGACGTGGTCGACACCGACAGCTTTGGCAGGGAGATCGCAACGCTCGCCGTCCAAGCCGATGTGCGACTCGTATCGGTGGAGCCCCGGGACGAATCCCTCGAAAGCACCTTCCGGTACCTGGTGGGTGGCCGATGAGGTCGTTCATCACCATCGCCAACTACACGTTTCGCAAGCTGATGAACCGGAAGCGGGCAATGGGCATGATGCTACTGTCGGCCGTCCCTGCAGCGATCGTTGCACTTGTCGGTCGCCGGTCCGGTTCGGATGAAGTGTTCCACTCCATGGCCATCGCCGTATCACTGGCGATCATCCTGCCGCTCATCGGCATTGTGAACGCATCCAGTGCACTCGGCGACGAACGGCGTGATCACACCCTTCCCTACCTCAGTCTCAAGCCTGTGGCCCGGTCTGTGCTCGCGGCGGGTGTCCTCGCGGGGGCTGTCGCTGCGACGCTCGTCATCGGCGCAGTAGGCGCCGGAACCCTGTGGATCGCCGGCGGCGCCGTGAGTGGGGATTGGGGTGTCGGCGTTGGACCCGCCCTAGGACTTCTCCTGGTTTCACTTGGCTATGGGGCCGTGTTCCTACCCGTCGGGTTCATGTTCAAGCGGTCGACGCTGATCGGCCTCCTGTACGTGTTCTTCTGGGAGGCGATTCTCGCCTCTGCCGTCACGAGCCTTGCCGCGTCGTCGTTGTGGAGGATCGGCCTTCAGGCGTACGCTGCCACGCTCGACACCCTTCCTCGCGGTTTCACCGAGAGCCTCGGCAACCTCACGCCGAGTGTCGGGAGTGCGTTCGTGAAGGTTGGGGTGCTCGTTGTTGTTTCCATTGCTCTGACGACCTGGCTGCTGCGGGCACGTGATCATGTGGTTGGCGACGGCGACTAGCCAGTGACCCCAACCTCCAGCCCTGGGTTCGCAGGGAGATGGGGCTATTCCTGTCTTCTGCCCTGCCTGAGACCGGCGAAGTAGGTTGCGGTCGCGACACCAGCGGCACCGGCGACGGCAGTGGTCGTGCCGATGACCCGCTTTGCCGTCTTCGAGAACTCGATGATTGGCCAGCCGCGCTGGGAGGCAACTGATTCGAGGGCCCGGTCAGGGTTCACGGCAACCGGGTGGCCTACGAGTTCCAACATCGGCAGATCCGAGATCGAGTCGGAGTAGGCATACGAGAGGCGGAGGTCGTAGCCCCGCTTGGAGGCGAGCTTGTTGATGGCGACTGCCTTGCCCTTGCCGTAGCAGAACGGCTCCGAAAGCCGTCCGGTGTAGACACCCTCCATGATCTCTGAAACCGTACCGATCCCTCCGGTGAGGCCGGCTGCCTCTGCGAAGGCCTCGACGATCTCGATGGGGGAGGCCGACACGATATAGGTGTCGCGACCGGCTGAATCGTGTAGGTCGATCAACGCCTGAGACTCGCGTCTCACGGCATCGAGGAGCTGAGCGATGACCTCATCACCGAGCTGCTCGAGTTCGGACACGGACTGACCCTTGATGGCTTCGAGGATCCTGTCACGGACGGCGTCGGCCTTCTCATCCGAAGAGCCGCCGAAACGGAACAAGACGGCATTGATACCGTCGGAGACCAGCTCGCTCGTGGTCACCATGCCATGTCGCCATGCCGCCATGCCGAATGCGAACACCGACGACCCGGAGATCAGGGTCCGGTCCAGATCGAAGAACGCTGCTGCAGAATCGTCCATGCATCAAGGCTAGTGATCCACGAAACGGGAGCACCAGCCGTCCCCTTCGGCAAGGTGCGTAAACTCGGCGGCATGCCACGTGAGCTCCTGCTCGACACCGTTCGCCGATTCGTCGAGGCTGAGATCCAGCCGCTGGAGGCCCCGTTTCTGACCGGCGGCTTCGCATCGGTCGAGCCGAGGCTCGCAGAACTCCGCGCAGCGGTGAAGCGGTTGGGATTGTGGGCACCGCATGTTCCGGCCGAGGCCGGCGGCGCCGGCTTGTCGCTTATCGAGTTCGCGGGAGTGAGTGAGGAGCTTGGGCGTACTCCACTTGGACACTACGTGTTCAATGCTCAGGCGCCGGACGTGGGGAACATGGAGCTCCTGCTCACACACGGCGACGAGTCACAGAAGGACGCATGGCTGCGCCCCCTGATCGACGGGTCGATCAGATCGAGTTTCTCAATGACCGAGCCAGGCCGTGCCGGATCGAATCCGACCTGGCTTGCGACCAGCGCAACACGAGAGGGGAACGAGTACGTCATCAACGGGGACAAGTGGTTTACGACGGGTGCGGAAGGGGCAGCGTTCACCATCGTGATGGCGGTCACGAATCCCGAGTCGAGGGAGCGTCACCGAAAAGCGAGCATGATCATCGTGCCGTTCGAGACTCCAGGGCTCGAGCTGGTGAGGAACACCTCCGTGATGGGGGAGAGGGGCTCGGGGTGGGCCAGCCACGCCGAGGTCGCATTCACCAACTGCCGAGTTCCAGTCTCGAACAGGATCGGAGACGAAGGTGCTGGGTTCGTACTTGCACAAGAGCGGCTAGGTCCTGGACGAATCCATCACTGCATGCGTTGGATAGGCATCTGCGAACGGGCCATCGAGATCATGGCGAAGCACGCCGTCGACCGGGAGTTGCGGCCGGGTGATCCCCTCGCGTCCCGGCAGGTGGTTCGCCACTGGATCGCAGATTCCAGAGTGGACGTCGACGCGTCCCGCCTCATGGTCATCGACGCAGCCCAGAAGATCGAGCGGGACGGTCCACGTGCCGCCCGTACACAGGTGTCCGCCATCAAGTTCTTCGTGGCCGACGTGCTGGGGCGCGTTCTCGACAGGACGCTTCAGGTTCTCGGTGGTCTGGGAATGACCGACTACACCCCGATCGCATTCTGGTATCGGCACGAACGCGCAGCTCGCATCTATGACGGTGCCGACGAGGTTCATCGCGATCTCGTTGCACGTGCGGAACTTGCCAAATACATGCGATGAACCAGGCGCAACCTGTACGACGCGGCGAAGAGCTCGACCTCGAAACGCTGCGACCATGGATCGAGCAGCAACTCGGGGTAGAGGGATCCATCCGAGTTGAGCAGTTCCCGGCGGGTCACTCGAACCTCACCTACCTGATCCACATGGGTGACCGGGAAGTGGTGCTCCGGTGTCCACCCAGAGGAGCCCGCGTCCGTTCGGGACACGACATGGGTCGCGAGTACAGGCTCCTCAGAGGACTTCAGCCGGTATGGCCGAAGGTCCCTGTGCCGTTGGCCTTCTGCGCCGACGAGTCGGTCATCGGTGCGCCGTTCTATCTCATGAGTCGGGTGGAAGGCGAGGTTCTGCGGGCAACGAGCCCGCCACCCGACCCCGAAACCATGAGTCGGGTATGCAGGGAGTTCGTCTCCACCTTTGTCGAAATCCACGGAGTCGACGTCGAACGTGCCGGACTCGGGTCCCTTGGCCGTCCGGAAGGGTACGTGCGCAGACAGGTCGAAGGATGGGCGAAGAGATGGCAGAAGGCCTCCATCGATCCGGCGCCGTCCATCGATGCAACGATCATGTGGCTAGTCGCTCATCAGCCGGGGGAGTCCGGCACGGCACTTATTCACAACGACTTCAAGCTCGACAACCTCGTCCTCGACCCGAACGACCTCGGGCGCGCTCGAGCGGTGCTCGATTGGGAGATGGCAACACGTGGAGACCCACTCATGGACCTGGGATCGAGTCTGGCCTACTGGGCGGAGGCAGGCGACCCGCCCACGATGAGAGGCATCGCTGGAGGACCAACGATGGCGCCAGGAGCGATGACACGATCGGAGATCGTGAACAGCTACTCCAAGGTTGCCGGCGTCGAGGTAGGAGACATGGTCTTCTACTACGTGTTCGGCTTGTTTCGACTCGCGGTCATCGCGCAACAGATCTACTACCGCTACCACCACGGGTTCACGGCCGACCGGAGGTTCGCCGGGTTCGGGACGGGAGCACTCATGCTCGGCGATGTCGCCCAACGAGTGATCGCAGATCGCCGGATCTAGTGGTGTGTTCGACCCGACGACTGGCGCACCTTGTGGTGGAAGGCACCGCCTTCCAAGAGGGCGATGATCGAACTGAGCTCATCTGGCGCGTTACCCTGTTCCCATGGCAGCAGACGAAGAACGCATCGCACTGTTCCTCGACTACGAAAACCTCGCCATCGGTGCGAGGGACCAAGGGCTTCAGTTTGATCTGAGGCCCGTCGCCGACGCGCTCGCCGAACGGGGCAGGGTCGTCGTCCGCAAAGCCTATGCGGAGTGGTCGTCGTTCGCGGACGACAGCAGGATGCTGGTTCGTCACAACGTCGAACTGATCGAGATTCCTCAAAGGATGGGCGCTGTCCGCAAGAACGCCGCCGACATCAAGATGGCCGTCGACGCAATCGAGCTGGCCTTCGAACGCGGGTATCTAACCACGTTCGTGATCGGCACCGGCGACAGCGATTTCACGCCACTCGTTCACAAGCTGCGCTCGCTGGATAAACAGGTGATCGGGGTCGGCGTCAAAGAGTCGACATCGGCGTTGTTGCCGCCGGCATGTGACGAGTTCTTGTTCTACGAGCGGCTGAAGGGTGTGGAGGCACCAGCCAAGTCGCGAACCAAGAAGGAGACGATAGAGCCCGAGGAACCACAGGAGAACGGGTCACTCGACGACCTCATCCCGCTCGTCACCCAGACGCTCTCGGGGCTTCAGAGCACGTACGGAGGTGCGGTCGTCGCGTCGAGTCTGAAGCGTGCGATCCTGCGCAAGGACCCGACGTTCTCCGAGTCGGACTACGGGTTCCGAGGATTTGGCGAACTGCTCCGTCATCTTGAGTCGAGCGGGGCGATCGAGTTGGGCGAGGGACCTGCGAGGGGCGACCCGGTCGTGTCGTTCTCCGAGAAAGGGCAAGGGGAGGAGGGGGCGTTCGCGCTTCTCCGCAAGGTCGTCGCCGACGCGCAGTCCGCCGGCAGCTTTCCGCTTCTCTCCGGTCTGAAGAACCAGCTTCGCAAGGTGGAACCGGGATTCTCGGAGAAGCGCTACGGGTTCAGTGGGTTCCTCCAGTTCTGCAAGGGGGCGCGCACACGAGGAATCATCGATCTTCGGTGGGACGACGACGCGGGTGACTATGTAGTGAGCGTCGGCTGACCGTTGCAGGATGAGGGGCCCCGAAGGGCCCCTTTGCTACGAGGATCGGCTCGATCAGGGCCAGATACCTCGGTGGCTTGCCGCTCTCGCACACCGGCCGACCGCAACGATGTATGCGGCTGTCCGTAGATTCGGATGGCCGATCATCTCACCGGGATGTGTGGCCGCCCAGTTCGACCTCGTGTCGTCCAGATGTTCGCCGGCTTCGGTGAGGGCCGAGACGACTTTGTCGGTGGCCCGGTACATCTTCCTGCGCAGCTTCGTGTGCACCTCATCGGCATCCCACTGCTGGTCCTCGATGTTCTGGACCCACTCGTAGTACGACACGACCACGCCGCCGGCGTTCGCAAGGATGTCCGGGAGAACCGGGATGCCCTTGTCGAACAGGATGCGGTCTGCTGCCGGTGTCGTCGGTCCATTTGCTGCTTCGACGATCACCTGAGTGTCGATCCGGCCTGCGTTCTCAGCGGTGATTTGGTTTTCGAGCGCAGCCGGGATGAGGATGTCGCACGGGACCTCGAGTACTTCGAGGTGGCCGAGCTGCTTGGTGGCGTCGAGGCCGACGACACTCCCCGTCCGATCCTTGAACTCCTCGATACGTGAGACTTCGATTCCGTTCGGATCGAACACACCGCCCTGAGAATCGCTCACCGCGACGATCGTCGCACCCGCCTGGTCGAACAGGGTCGCTGCGTTGCGGCCCGCGTTGCCGAATCCTTGAATGGCCACCGTGGCGCCCTTCAGGTTCGACAGGCCGACGACCTGGCCCAGTTCGACGAACCGCTCGGTTACGAACAGGGCTCCCTGTGCAGTGGCAGTGGCACGTCCGAGCGACCCGCCGAGCTCGAGTGGCTTGCCGGTGACGACCGGCCGGTTGTTCTGACCCGGGTGCATCATCGAGTAGGTATCGAAGATCCACGCCATCGTCTGCGCGTCTGTGTATACGTCCGGTGCGGGGATGTCCGTGTAGGGGCCGATGTTGGAGCCCAGGGAGGCGATGAACCGCCGTGTGATCGACGCCTTTTCGTGGGCCGAGAGCGTGCGCGGGTCTACTTGGACCCCGCCCTTGGCCCCGCCGAAGGGGATGTCGACGAGGGCGCACTTGAGTGTCATCCACGCAGCCAGCGCTCGGACCTCGTCTTCGTTGACCTGCGGGTGGAAGCGAATCCCACCCTTGCCAGGACCGCGGACCGACGAGTTCAGAACGCGGTACCCGTAGAACACCTCGATCTCACCATTGTCGCAACGAATCGGGAGTGTCACCTTGACCGTCTGTTCGGGTTCGAACAGCCACTCGGCCAGACCTGGCGATAGGACGAGCTCGTGGATGTACGGAATCACCTCCTCGAACTGCTGGCGAGCAATGTGATTCGGGTTGAGATCCTCGACGCGCCCAGACGCGTTCATGCTGCCTCCTTGGGAGCTGCCGGTTGGGTGTGCGTGCATCCGCCGCTCATGGTGAGCGTGGTCTCGGCTCGAAGGTGCGATCCCGGACCGTGCACGTTGCCGAGTCTACGGGAACGGACACGGCTTGTGCACAGGGATTCCTATGGGTCAGATGCCTGAGCATTATCAGGGCAAATGAGCCGGTTCGACCGGCAGGGTGGGTCTTTGAGTGTGCAAGACTTGTCGAGTCGAGAGGAGTGCACTCATGAGGAGTTGGGCCGAGCCGTTCAAGATCAAGATGGTGGAACCGATCAAGCTGACCACCAGAGAGGAACGGGAGCGGGCAGTTCGAGACGCCGGCTACAACACGTTCCTGCTGCGTTCCGACGACGTGTACATCGACTTGCTGACCGACTCGGGCACCTCCGCGATGAGTGATTACCAGTGGGCGGGCCTGATGCTCGGTGACGAGGCCTACGCAGGCTCGAGGAGCTTCTACCACCTGGTCGAAGCCGTCGCCGATGTCTACGGGTATCCGGAATTGATCCCGACGCACCAAGGCAGGGGCGCCGAGCATCTCCTGAGCCAGATCCTCATCAAGCCCGGCGACGCCATTCCTGGGAACATGTACTTCACGACCACCCGCTTCCACCAGGAGTACGCCGGCGGGACGTTCGTCGATGTGATCATTGACGAAGCACATCAGCCTTCGAATCGACATCCGTTCAAGGGCAACGTCGACATGGACAAGCTGAGAGCCGTCGTCGAGGAGTATGGGGCCAATCGGGTGCCGTACATCTCGTTGGAGACCAACGTCAACATGGCCGGCGGTCAACCGGTGTCGATGCAGAACCTGCGTGAGGTGTACGAGTACTGCCAGAGCCAGGACATCCTCGTGATGCTCGACGCGACGCGGGCGCTCGAGAACGCCTACTTCATCCAGCAGCGTGATCCCGACTACTTCGACACACCGATCCGGGAGATCCTCCGGGAGATCTGTTCATACTCGGACGGTGCCACCGTGTCGTCCAAGAAGGACAACCTGGTGAATATCGGAGGCTTCCTGGCCTTGCGTGATCCAGAGCTCGCTCGGCGTGCCCGAGCCTTGCTGGTTGCCTTCGAGGGGCTTCACACCTATGGCGGCATGTCGGGTCGCGACATGGAGGCGCTCGCACGAGGCATCGAGGAGATGGTTGACGCCGACGATCATGTGCGCGCACGTGTCGGTCAGGTCGAGTACCTCGGCCACAGCTTGGAGAAGGCCGGCATCCCGATCGTGCTTCCGATCGGAGGACATGGCATCTTCCTCGACGCGATGTCCATCCTTCCCCAGATCCCTCAGGACCAGTTCCCTGCCCAGGCGCTGACCGCCGCGATCTATCTCGACTCAGGGGTGCGTGGCATGGAGCGGGGCATCGTGTCGGCAGGGCGTGACGCGGAAACCGGTGAACATCACTACCCGAAACTCGAGTTGGTGCGCCTCGCAATCCCGCGGCGCGTCTACACACAGGCCCACATGGATGTGGTCGGCGAGTCGGTGGTGAGTGTCTACGAGAATCGTGAGACCTTGCGTGGTCTGGAGTTCACCTACGAGCCGCCGGAGCTCCGCTTCTTCCAGGCGAGGTTCGCGCCGATTCGTGACTGATCGAGCGTCGAAGATGAGGACCGGAGGTTCGCCGAAGTAGTCTTCGTCGTCGGATGAGACGATTCTTCACTTCTGAGCAGGCCCACCGCGCCCACGAACAGTGGGACACGGCACGCTTCCTCGGCATGGCCGTCATCGTTGGTGTCCTGGTGGGGGCAGGCGCATCGTTGCTGATCTTTCTCATAAAGTCGATGGGAGATGTTGTCAATCTGATCCCCTGGGGACGATGGACCCCCCTGCTCGTGCTTCCCGTCGGAATCCTGATCGCGTGGGCGGTCGCGAGTCGGTTTGCACCGGAGGTGGAAGGCGATGGCGTGCCGGCAACCATCGAAGGACTGACGATTCGGTCCGGGTATCTCCCTACCCGGGCGGTGTTCTTCAAGTATGTCGCGACGACGCTCACCCTTGGGGTCGGTGGTTCGGGCGGTCGTGAGGGACCGATCGCGCAGATCGGGGCGACGATCGGATCATCGATTGCGCGCCACACGAATCTGGGAGAAGACCAGGTGCGAAGCCTCGTCGCCGCCGGTGCCGGTGCGGGGATCGCCGCCAGTTTCAATGCCCCGATCGCAGGGATGCTCTTCGCCATGGAGGTCATACTCCGGACCTTGTCGATCCGCCACCTCTCCGCGGTGGTTGTGGCGTCCGTGGCATCGGCCGTCACCACCTACAGCCTGACCGGGCGTGAGTTGATCTTGAGAGCGCCCGCATACGGCCTCATCGAAGGTCACGAGTGGCAGGAGCTGATCGTCTACGCACTCGTTGGCATCATCGCTGCGATCTTGGCCTGGGGCTTTCTACGGATGATGGGAGCCACCGAACGCCTGGCCGGCAGGCTTCAAGGGTGGACCCGTCCGCTGGCGATCGGGTTGGTCATTGCGGCTATCGGACTGATGTCGAGTGAGGTCACCGACTGGAGCGTTCTCGGCACCGGCCAGAGCTTCGTCGCAGAGATCGTGAAGGTGACGCAGTCCGGGAACGAGATCTGGTGGGCGTTGATGGTGCTCGCTGTGCTCAAGATGGTTGCCACGTCGCTGACGATCGAGTCGGGTGGTGCTGGCGGCGCCTTCATGCCGAGCCTGTTCATCGGGGCGGCGTTCGGAGCGGGACTCGCGGAGCTGTTGGCGCCGATCTGGACCGTGACCGCGCTTCGACCCGGCCCGTTCGCCGTCGTCGGAATGGCTGCGATGTTTGCTGCGGTCGCGCGTGCGCCGATGACGTCGATCCTCATCGTGTTCGAGATCACAACCGACTACGGCCTCGTGCTCCCTCTGATGCTTGCCGTGTCGCTGGCGACGTTGATCGCGGACGTGCTCAGCCCAGAGAGTGTCTACACGATGCCCCTGATCCGCAAAGGGATCCGACTGGTTCGATCGTCGGAGGTGGATGTACTCGACGCTGTCACGGTGGGGGACGTGATGTCGACCCAGGAGCCCCTGACTCCACACATGACGTTGGAGGAGGCCAAGGACATTCTCGACATGCACGGACATCATGGCGCAGCCGTGCTGGACCATGGCAAGCTGGCCGGGGTGCTCAGCATGGCAGACATCCTGCGGGTTGGGATGTCGGGCATCGTGGCGGACGCCATGACCGCCAAGCCGGTGACAGTGACCGACCGCTTTCCCGTCAGTGAGGCGTTGGAGCGGATGGCTGCCCTTCGTGTGTCCAGATTGCCGGTGGTTTCAGAGGACGATCCGACGCATCTGATAGGGATGTTCCGTCGTGGAGATGTGGTCAAGGCGTATCACATCGCGCTGGGTGCTGTCACGGGTGTGCAAATGGCGAGAGAGCGACTGCGTCGCAGATCAGAACCCGGAGTGTCGTTCTTCGAGGTTCAGGTGCCTCCACGTTTGAGCGGAAGACTGCTGAAGGATGTGCCCTGGCCTCACGACTGCACGCTCGTGTCGATCCGGCGGCGTACGATCGTATATGTCCCGCGAGGCAGTTCGACACTCGAAGCGGGAGACGTGGTGACGGTGTTTGGCACGACCGAAGCCAAGGATCAGCTCGTCGAGCTCTTGGAGCACGAAGGGCCGACCGACGTCATGTAGACGTGCCGCAGGAGGTGGCGTGAGCGTTCGCAAAGGCATGCGCGTACGGGAACTCACCAAGAAGGTGGGGCAGATCGGCCGCACAGGCGTGGTTGTCGGTATCAGGAATGGCATCGTCGAGGTTCGTTGGGACGACGGCCGGGTGAGCACACTGTCAGGCGCGATGCTGGTGCCCGCCGAGACCCGCTAGGCGACACCGGTCGATGTCTCCGCAGCGGAGGCGGCGACCGGAAGCGTGAGCACGAAGGTGCTCTGGGGCCTGCGGGTGTAGGTGAGGTCCCCTTCCATGAGCCGTGCGAGGTGTCGAGACACGGTTAGTCCGAGGCCGACCGAGTTGGGCTGGGAACCGGGTGTGTGTGCTCGTCCGTAGGGTTCGAAGATCTTCTCTTCGAGGCCGGGACTGATTCCCGGACCGTTATCCGAAACGGCGAGTTCGATGTGGCCGTCGTGTTCCGTCGACGTGATACGCACCTCGTTGCCGCCGTATCTGATTGCGTTGGTGAGTAGGTTGCGGACGATCTGACGGACCCTTGTCGGATCGGCCCACGCCTGCGCCATGCAGAACTCTGTCTCGATCTTCGAGCCGGCCAGGCCGAGGCCCGTGAGGACGCCGCTCACCTGATCCTCGATATCGACTGTCTCCGGTGCGATCGTCACTTTGCCGATATCGGCTCGGGCGGCGACGAGGAGGTCCTCGACGATGTCGGCCACTTCTGTTGCTTGGTCTGCGATCAGGCCTATGAACTCGGTGGTTTCTTTCGTGGAGAACATCTCCCAGGATCGGCGCAGTTCCTGCGCGAGCCCGACGACGGCAGTGAGTGGGGTTCTCAGTTCGTGGGAGACCGATGCGACGAATTCGTCTTTCGATTCGACGAGTTGCTCGAGACGCCGCTGTGTTTCGACGCGTTCGACGAGATCTCGGAATGTGGCTGAGACGTGGGTGATACGGTCGTCGTCGTCCCGGTGCGCAACGACGACGGCGGACCCAGGAACGACGTCGCCGGAGGGAGTCTTGATGTTGACGTCGCCTTCCCACATGTTGGAGACGACGAGTTCGGAGAAGATGTCGGACACACTGGTTTCGCTTGACTCGTCGACGAGTTCGGCGATGTCGAGAGCGCCAAGTTCATGCTGGTCGCCGAATCCGTACCAGTCGCGGGCTGCGCTGTTTGCATACTTGACCCGCCCTTGGATGTCGAGGATGGCGACCAGGTCGGTGGTGGCTTCGAGGATGCCGATCATGTTGTCGCGGTCGGACTCCGCGTTGCGCTGTTCGGTGATGTCCCTGACGAGTCCGAGAAGCAGCTCAGGTTCTCCTTCGGCATCGTACACCAAGGTCATCGTGAGTTCGACCCACACTGGATGTCCGTCGGCATGCAGGTATCGCTTGGTGGTGCGGTAGGAGGGGATGACACCAGAAACGAGTTGCTGGCGAAGGTCGGTGTCGACCGTTTGGTCGTCGGAGTGTGTCAGTTTCTCGATTTTCGAACCTCGAAGCTCCTCGACCGGCCTGCCCAGCATGCCTGACAGACCGGAGTTGGCGGCGACGATGAGATGATCGAGCGTGGTTGCCATCACCCCGATGGGGGCATGTTCGAAGATCGCCCGCAACCGCGCTTCCGACTCGCGCAAAGCCCGCTCGGCCTTGTGCCGGAAGGTGGTGTCGACGAGCGCTCCTTCGTAGTACGCGATGTCGCCGTCGGCGTCGTGGACGACTCTGGAACTATCTCGGACCCAGATTTCTTGACCGTCATAGGTGCGAAGCTGCTCTTCGATCCCCAGGAGCTGACCCTCGACCTCGAGCTTGCCCGTCATGTCGTCTCGCCCGCGTGGATCGACGTACGCGTCATGAACGTCCATCTGAAGCATCGATTCCCGGTCGGGGAACTCGAGGAGCTCGACGAGGGCAGGGTTCGCGTCGAGGATCTTGCCCTCCGGACTGGTCCGGTACAGGGCGACAGGGATCCCCTCGAAGAGACTCCGGTACCGTTGCTCGGAGCTACTGAGCGCCTGTTCGGCCGCCTTCTGTTCGGAGATGTCGGAGATCTGGAGGAAGCAGGAGCTCGGGTTTCCGCTCTCATCGTGGATGAGACTCATGACGATTGCCGCCCAGAATTCCGAGCCGTCTGCGCGCACCAGCCGGTCTTCAGCCTTCCAGTGCGTGGGGCCGTCTCCAAGCGCGCACGCGATGCGCTCTTCTGCATCCTCTCGGTCGTCGGGGTTCATGAGATCGCACCACTTCATTCCGATGAGTTGTTCGTGGTCGTAGCCGATCTGTTCGCTGAAGGCGGAGTTCGCCTGGACGATGCGGCCTTCGGTGTCGAAGGTGATCATGCCGGTGGCCGCCCTGTCGAACGACAGTCTGAGGCGTTTCTCGCTGGCGGCGAGATCGGTGGAGGCTCGTTCGAGTATGCCTGCCACAAACGTCATGAACCCTCCGACGAAGATGAGCATCAGGAGGGGAAGGCCGAATTCGACGAACCGGTCGAGCCACGTCAGACCCGACCGGTAGTAGCCGGGGAGGGGCCGCTGCGCAGAGATCACGCTTGCGGCCGCGATCACCAGAATGACGGAAGCTTCAACGCCGATTACCGTCAGCGCTCGCCTGCGCTCCAAGACGATCGGAGCGACCACGGCGACCACGGCGAGGATCAGGTATACGAGGGGTACCGATCCGAAGAGCCACCACACGAGACCGATGCCGACTATGTCGAGGGCGAATCCCCACGCGATGCCGGCCCGTCGGGTGAGGAATGTGTTGAGTCCTATGCCCACGCCGGCCGACAGGACAAGCAGTGCGACGTTCACGGATGGCTGGATCGACCAGACGATCACGAGAACCAATGCGCCGAGGAGATAGCCAAAGTGACGGAGCCGCATCAGCAGGCGCGTCAGGCGTTCACGTGGGCCCAAGTCCATGGGATGAATCATCGGCGCTGGCGGGGTGTGTCTTGAGAAGGATGTGACTAGAGACCCAGATGCCGAAGTGACTAGTTACCACCCAATGGGTGGGGTGCCGTCAGAGGTACTGGCCGGTCGATTCGTCGGGGGAGTCGAGCGCTTTTCGGGACCGAACTTCGGCGAGCTGCTGTTGGGCGGCCATCTGCTGGGTCCAGAGGCTCGCCTGGATGCCGTGGAACAGCCCTTCGAGCCATCCGACGAGCTGAGCCTGCGCGACTCGCAGTTCGGACTCGGACGGAACCTGTGACGTGAGGGGGAGGAAGACCTCGTCGAGTTCTTCGCGAAGGTCGTCCGAGAGAGCCTCCTTGAGTTCCGTGAGTGTGGAGTTGTACACGCCGAGGAGCCGCTTGCGGCCGGCCTCGTCGAGTGGCGCTTGGCGGACTTCATCGAGGGTTGCTCTCGTCATGGATGCGATACGGATGAGCTTTGTCGGCTGTGCAACGGTGGGGTCGACGATCTCGGGCTGGGTCGGCTGTTCGTCCATACCTCGAAGCCTACCTCTCTCTGTTTCGGGCCTATTCGCTCATGTAGACTATCGCCAACCAGCAAGGAGCGGCATGAGCGATGAGTACCCGGAGATTCTCGGGACGGCCCATGTGGCCGAGATGCTGGGAATGAACATCCAGATGGTGCGCAAGTATGCCCGCGAGGGTCGGATTCCCGCCTACCGTCTGCCTGGCGGCCGATCCTTCCGCTTCTTCCGCGACGAGATCATCGACTATCTCAAGCAACACCGGGTGACCGAACTGGTCGACGAAGAGGGATAGGGGCGGGCTGGCGCACGTCCAGCACCGAGCAATGGTCCGACACATCTCCGAGCACCTTGCCCCGATCACAGACGTGTCGTGCGTTTGGTGGTGAGCAGCGACCTTCCTCGGGGGGTGAGGGTGTGGGTCACCGGCGTCGATCCCCGCCGAGCTTTTCGGCTGTCTGGCTCTAGATCAGGTCTCCACGGGGGAGGGCTTTGCGGAGAGCTCCTCTGGGATGCCTTTGCTCGTGCGTGTGCAGGGTCCGAAGCTGCCGCGGCTCGCACGGTCGAGACGATCAGCGAGGCGGCGGCTTCGTTCTACGCGCGCCCCGGATTGTCGATTCCGGGGAACTCGAACCCTGCGCCCGCTCGTTGGTCTCCCCGCATGAT
>Ga0315542_1000921_pt1 | contig 18595 bp, 10 predicted proteins | sample SalMarSW160120MG_FD_202541 | JGI IMG/M metagenome (GOLD analysis project Ga0315542, IMG submission 202541) | Salt marsh sediment microbial communities from the Plum Island Ecosystem LTER, Massachusetts, United States - Salt Marsh Sediment SW1601-20 ...
CAGGATGGTGTTTTCATTCGGACCGATTGTCTGAAGAGTCTGCCAGGAAGCGGTATCAAAGACGCGCACAGTGCCATCGTCGCCCGTGGTTGCCAAGCGTTCACCATTAGCCGAGAGCGACATACTGCTTATCGGCTTGTCGCTGACCTGCAATGTCTTGATCACCTGGCCGCTGGAGACATCCCAGACTCGCAGTGTGCCATCCTGACCGGCTGAGATCAGGCCAGTGCCATTGGGTGTAAAGGCCACTGAGTTGACCGCTCCACTGTGGCCTTGCAGAATGCGCGGCGCCCAATTACTCTGCATATTCCACAAACGCACTGTGCCGTCTTGCAAGCCGGCTGCAGCCAGTGACCCGCTGGGATCGATCGCCACATGGTTGACTACGCTGGTCACTGGCAGGCGGATTGGGCTTCCGGCATAGTATTGGATGGCATACAGCAAGCTCAGGGCAATGGTGATGGCGACCAGTATCTGTACCCGGCTGACCGCTTTAGGACGTGGTTGGATCCCCATTCCTTCAGTTGCGTTCATGGCCTCCTCCTTTGAGGATATACGCGTTGCAATTGGGACACAGCGTCGGTGTCTGTGCCCCAATTAATCGATTCAACCACATGAGGTAGTGTTCAGATAGTTGACGCATCAAGCATCTGAACACCTAGCTCGATGAAAAAATTTCTTGAATTGAATGGCGACCAGCCTATTGAGGTTTGATCACCGTAGTCAGGTCGACACCGTACCACTTGAGTGACAGGTCGGTCAATGTGCCGTCCGAGTGCATGGCGGCGATAATCTCGTTTAATTTAGAGATCATTTGATCGGATGCGCCACGGCTTTTATCCAATGCAAAGGCCAGGGGCTCATAGAAGGCGGGTGTGCCCACGTATTTGATTGGCACACCGCTATCGATGGCCTGTTGAATGGTCGGCTGAGCGGTCATCACACCATCCAGGCGGACACCATCGCCCAAGGCGAGATCCTGAATGGCTTCCGCATCGGTGGAATACGGTTTAACGATGATGCCTGCGGGCGGATCGTAAGCGACCTCACCACCCATGATGCTCAACGACCCATTGATCCAGGATTCGTAAGTGGTAGCTGTTCCTAGCCCGACCTGCTTACCGGAGAAATCCGCTACCGAATTGATGGTGGTGTTATCTTTGTGAACGGCGAAGGTTGCAGGCGTGTAGTAATAGGGATCGGTAAACCACAGCACCTCGGCGCGTTGTTCTGTGGGAGTCATCGACCCGATGCTGATGTCCCAACGACCGGCCCAGCCACCGGGGGTAATCAGATCCCAGTCAACCGTCTTAAATTCCACTTCGACACCCAGTCGTTTGGCAACTTCTTTGGCGACATCGATGTCAAACCCATCCATCTGTCCCTGGTCATTCAGGAAGCTTTGGGGGGCATAGTTGGGATCGGTGGAAACCAGCAATTTGCCAGCCGCCATGACCTGGTCCAAGAGATCCTGGGAGGCGGGCTGGGCAGCTGTTGTTGGTTCTGCAGCTGCCATGGTGGGTTCTGCCGGGGCAGCAGTCTGCTGCGGCGTAGAGGCGCAGGCTCCTAAAAGGGTGGCCACCAGGATAAGAACTAACACCTGGGTTAATATTGCGCGTTTGCGAGACATAGATTCACTCCTCCTTAAGGTTTGATCGAAAAAGTTTGGAATTCGCTTTACCGACGTGAAAGCGAACGGCGAATCGTGCTGCAATTTGCAAGATGGATTTTTACTCGCCCGGTTCGTATTGGTCGATGAATCAAGGTTGAGAAGTTGGGAAGAGAATAATTTTGGGCTGGCTTTAGTGTACAAGAATTCGGGGAGAGTGTCAATAAGTTTATGATTTTTTTATAATCTTACTCATAAGGGCACGGTTTTTTGTCGAAATGCCGGATATTTAAAATTCGGTCGTCGTGCCTTGCTGTTGTTCTGGTAGATCATCTACGACAAAGTAGGCCAGGGCTTCACCGCGCTCGTCATCCATGATCAGCTCCAGGTGGTGCCCGGGATGGTAGGCTTTGATATCGATCAAGCGGACGCATTCTGCAATCGGGCGGTCGACCCTGATAAACTGGTGGATGGCATTCGGCGCCTGGTAGAAGAAACCACGATTGAAGCGCACGTTTTCGTCATCCAGAGATAACGCCAGCGGGTAGATGCGCGCTTCCATTAGATCCTGGAAGAAATGTGTTCCCAGGGAGGGCTCTGGTGCAGGACCGATGCCGCGACCGGTTACCTCCACCAGTGCGGCGGCGTGGTGGATATCAGCATAGCTGACGTAAACGCCCAAATCCAGATTGGTGGAGCCCCAGCGCCCAGGCCCGACACAAACAAAGGTCTTCTCGCCCAACACATTGTTCAATTGGGAAATGGCCTGGCTGACCTGGGCGCGCAGCTCGTTTGACGGCAGGCTGAGATAGCTCTCAGGGGTGACGAACAGCACATAGCGTAGGTTCTTAAGGTGGCCGCGCGGCACCATGAAACGGGTGGAAAAGATGATATCCTCTTCGGTCAGATCCTGTGGGGGATGAACGGGCAGGCTTTCTGCCAGGTAGCTCTGCGGGCGACACTGCAGCAACGTGAGATGGACCGGTGGTTTGGCTGCATTCGGGTCGGGCAAGTTTATGGTGAACTCCATATCCACGCTGGTATGAAAGTGGATTTCCAGCAGGCGCAGGATTTTGGTGAGCATGGGGGCGAAATTACTGCGCTTAAGGAAATCTTGATAGTTGATCGCCAGCCTGGGCAGGTCAGAGGCCTTAACGCGCATGCGCGGCGAGACAAAGAAACCGTCCTGCTCCAATTGGGCGATCAAGCGCAATGGTGGGTAGCCGGGCGTGAGCACCTCGTGGACCGGCAGAGTTTTCAGGCTGTTTTCCTGCAGGTCGATCAGGTCGACGCGCTGCTGTGAGTAGTGGCGGATGGCGTCGGGAGAATCATCAGGCAGCAGGTTGGGGTGGCTGAGGGCCACCAGGCGGGGATAATCGTCTCCCAGGCGCTGCACAGCGCGCGTCCCCAGGCCCCAGACCAGGCGGGCGAAACCGTCCTCGCGGCGAATTTGTGGGGACCAGCGAAAGATATTGTGGCTGAAAGCGACCCCAGATCCGTGAGGCAGATAATAGTGCCCGAACTGCTCACCCTGGACAGCCTGGATGAGGACTGCCATGCGTTCATCGTAATCTTGCAGGTTCTTCGAACGGCGATAAAGCAGAGCTTCCGGTTTTAGCGTGCTGGCGTAAGTCCTGGCGATAGCGTTGGTAAATGCCGTCAGGTTTTCCTCCGGCGTGCCCTGGTTAGCCAGGAAAAAGCTGTCGTATTTGCCGGCGAAGGAGGTACCGAAGTTATCTTCGAGCTGGCTGGAAGAGCGCACGATAAGCGGCTGGCTGCCGATATTCTCGAGAAGCTCACGAAACTCCGCCAGAATCTCAGGAGGAAAACTGCCTTTCTGGAACTCTTCTTGAATCTGTGGATATTCGGCTCGAATCTGCTCCTCCGACTTGTACTTTTGATCGTTCCAGTACATCAGGCCGTTCATGGACATGAAGATGTAGATCAGGTCAGAGCCCAGGAAGAAGGATTCGGGCACGCTCAGAGAGGTGCGAATCTCATCATCAGCGACCTCATTGAGGATACGGGCTGCCAGCAGCATGCCGGCAGCCTTCCCGCCGATTTTGCCGAAGCCAATCCGGCGTTGATAGATATTATCGAGGTCTCTGATGGTGAACCAGCGCTTGGCAATATCGATATAAGCCAGGTGTTCGCTGATCATGCGGCGGATCAGGGTGACTTTAAGATCCATCAAGTGGTGTTCCAGGGCGCTACGATCCTCTACAGGGATGCGCTCGATGGCAAAAGCATGATCAATCAGCCTGGATTCGGGGATCAACTCCGGGTCGAAAGCGTCCGGTAGAGAGAACCCGACTAAACCAGGGATCGCCTGTGGTTCGGAACCAGGAGGTTGCACTGGGGTGGTGCGCTCCCAGATCTGGCGGACGCGTATGGCAGGCGCTTCTACCAACAAACCGAAACCGCGGCGCTCGTTGATGTCACGGTCATCGACCATTTGCACGTCCAGGGTGAAGCAGCTCGGGGCAGCTTTAACGCAGCCAATCTTCAGTTGGCTCAGGGTCAGGGCTTTTTCCAGGCTTTCGACCAGGGCACTCAGGGCGGCGCTTTTCCGTTCTACCCAGGCGACCAGGTTGATGCCGGTGTGCTCTTTGAGCGCGCCGCGATCTTGATCGAAGGGCGAGAGCAGATCATCATCGAAAGAAGGCCGGTATTCGTAAATAGCTTTGACGGTGCGATCGACCTGGCCGAGGTAATCAGCGATCTGGTGCACCAGGCTCCCGGAGAGGCAACTGCAGTGCTCGCATTGCCCTTGAAGTAGGGCGCGGCGCATACGACGAGCGTCCCCGGCGAAGTGCTCTTCCGCACAAGCCTCAACGGCACGTTCAACCATTTTATCGGTGAGGGCTTGATCGATTTGAACTCCAAACATCTCTGCTCCCCTCCGATCCCGGGTAGGAAACCCGGGCTACGGTCCCCTGGGTATGGAAACCCGGGCTACGGCGATGTAATATAGGGCAGGATTCTTTCCTGCCTATCCGCAGATCCCGGGTAGGAAACCCGGGCTACACTACGCCGAAGGCCATCATGGCATTGGCTACTTTTAAGAAGCCAGCGATGTTTGCGCCGGTCAGGTAATCGCCTTTTTTGCCGTAGGTGGCGGAGGCATCCAGGCAGGATTTGTGAATGCTCTTCATGATTTTCTGCAGGCGGTCATCCACTTCTTCGCGTAGCCATGACAGGCGCATGCTGTTCTGGGCCATTTCCAGGCCGGAGACAGCGACCCCACCAGCATTCGCGGCCTTAGCCGGGCCGTAAAGTACATCATGCTGGGTGTATACCTGGATTGCGTCCAACGTAGAGGGCATATTGGCCCCTTCGGAGACACAGAAACAGCCGTTCTTCACCAGTGCTTCGGCATGTTCGCCATCGATTTCGTTCTCGTGGGCGGAGGGGAAAGCCATCTGGACTTTGAGACCCTGGTCTTTGATCACCTCCCACACGCTTTGGTCTGGGTAATAAGGCACCTGGTATTTTTCGGCGTACTCCTTAATGCGGCCCCGGCGGACGTTCTTGAGTTCCATGACGAAGGCCAGCTTCTCACGATCAATGCCAGCTTCGTCCACGACGGTGCCGTTTGAGTCGGACAGGGTAATCGGTTTGGCACCCAGATCGAGCAGCTTATCTACCGTGTATTGGGCGACATTGCCGGAGGCACTGACAGCAGCGACTTTACCACTGATTTGCTGGCCGCAGTTGGTAAGCATCTCAGCAGCAAAATAGACCGCTCCGTAACCGGTGGCTTCTGGGCGGATCAGGCTGCCGCCATATTCCAGGCCCTTGCCGGTCAATACGCAGGTATTGTTATTGACGATCTTTTTGTAAAAGCCGTATAGATAACCGATCTCACGCGCTCCTACGCCTATGTCACCGGCGGGCACGTCCGTATCCGGGCCAATGTGGCGGTAGAGCTCCTGCATGAAGGACTGGCAGAAGCGCATCACTTCGTAGTCGGATTTGCCCTTAGGATCGAAGTCAGAGCCGCCCTTGCCGCCGCCCATCGGCAGGGTGGTCAACGAATTCTTGAAGATCTGTTCGAACCCCAGGAATTTGATGATCCCCAGGTTGACGGACGGGTGGAAACGCAAGCCGCCTTTATAAGGTCCAATGGCGTTATTGAACTGCACCCGGTAGCCGCGGTTAATTTGAATTTCTTCCTGGTCATCCATCCATGGGACACGGAACATGACGACTCGGTCGGGAATGACGATTCGCTCGAAGATCTTGGCTTTGACGAATTCGGGATGTTTGTCAACGACGGGTCCCAGGGTGGTGAGCACCTCCCTGACGGCCTGGTGAAATTCTGGCTGCGCGGGTTCTTTTTCCTGCACGGAAGCGATCACATCTTGAATGACAGACATCTTTTTTCTCCTTGTTGGATCGAACCTTGAATGTTTTTTTGCGTGATTGGTGAATGAATAACAGCGATCACCGGCAGGCTTGAATACCGACCTGGTTGGTCCCCTGGGTTTGTTGTGTTGGTTGGCGATGGGGAGCTAGGTAATATAGCCTGCTCTTCTATAAATACTATAGAGCATTGTGCGTGAGGATTTCATAAAAAAAGCGGCTGGTGGCGTGAAAAAGTTATGAAAATGGGAGGCTTACAGGTCTTCAAGGACTGCCAAGGCATAGCCTATTTCGGCGTTCATATAAACTTTAAGCATCTGCCCTTTGTCGGCGTGACTTATATCGATCACCCGCAATACCGCAGAAAGATAGGCGAATTCCGGCAGCAGATCCTGCAAGCAGTTGGGCTGTGAGAGCAGGAAGTGATCATTGAAGATCACATCCGTGTCATCAGGGTAAAGAGGCAGGTAGTGAATAGCAGCCTCGATCAAATCCTGGAAGAAATGCGTGCCAAAAGATGGATCGGGGACATAACCGTTGCGCTTGCGGGCGATTTCGACCAGCAAGGCGGTGTTGTTGATATCCGAATAGGTGATGCTAACCCCCAGTTTGATGTCACCGCGGCTGCCCCAGCGTCCGGGACCCATCAGGATGAAACCTCTCCTGGGCAGGAGCTGGTTAAGCCTGCCGATGGCCTGACCGACAGCGATCAGGTCGCGGTAGTTTTCCAGCTCACCATATTTCTGCGGGTCAACATAAACGATATGAGACAGGCCTGATACCAGGCCGTTGGTGATATAGCGGTTGGCGGAAAATATCACCCGCTCCGGAGCCGTATCATCTGGGATTTTCACGGGAATATGATCCTGGCTATAGCTCTGCGAGCGGCATTGTAGCAGATAGAAGTTGTCGCCATCATGGGCAAACTCGATATCAACCGGGAAGCCGAGGGCCTCTTGAAGGGTGCTCATGATCTCGCACATCTGCTTTATGAAATCTGTGCGTGTGATCAGGCCGTCGAAGGTGACGATGAGCTCATCTTTCTCATAATCCAACATAAATGCGCTGGGCTGCTGTAGATGATCCTCCCTTAAGACAGAAACGATCTGGTTCAGCAGTGGGTAATGGCTGCCATAGGATCTCAGCAAGGAGCGTAAATCGATTGTCTCGAATGTGCGGTTTTTGAGGTTGATGAGGTCGATTTTCTTGGGTGAGTAACGTATCATTTCATCAAGCGTGGCATTGACCCGTAAGCCGGGCTGGCCTGGGGCGACAAGGATGGGATAATCATCGCTGACCCGGTCCACAGCGCGTGTGCCCAGCCCCGGTACGATACGGATAAGACCGTCCTGGCGTCTGACACGGCTCGACCAACGGAACTCGTTCTGGCTGAAAGCCACACCGGCGAAGGCGGGCAGGTAATAACCCCCGACCTGCTGTCCGACGACTTCCTGGATCAGGATGCCCATCTCTTCATGAGCGTCGATCAACCCGTGCTCGAAGCGATATTCGATCGGATCCGGTCCGAAGAGCGAAGCAAAGACCTCGGTGATTGCATCCATTAAAGCGGTGAGGCGTTCTTCTTTAGAGCCTTTATTGGCGATGAACAGGCTGTTGTACTTACCGGCGAAGGCTGCACCGGTCTGATCTTCCAGCAGGCTTGAGCTGCGTACGATCAATGGCACATCGCCAAAATCATCCAGGGCCAGGGAGAGACTCTTGATGATCTCAGGTGGCAGCGGCGAATTCTTGAAGATATGTACGATGAAAGGGTATTCCTGGCGCACCTGGCTGACATCCTTATATTTCTGCTCAACGATGTCCTCCAGGTTGTTGTAGCTCATGAAGTAGAACACGGCATCTGAGGTCAGATACCAGGTTTTGGGTGTTTTGACGCTGCGCAGCAAGGGCGAATCGTGGTGTGAACGTTTCAAAATCTGAGCCGCCAGGAACAGGCCGGAGCTTTTACCACCCAGCTTGCCATGGCTGCCTTGCGGGTAAATAACCCGGCGCATAAAATTACTGAAGTCGGGGATGTCGATATAATCCTTGGCCGATCGTACGAATTGGGGCTGGTCGCTGAGGATGCGACGGATCAGGGCGACCCTGAACCACTGCTCGCGTGGGGCGGTCAGTTCGATGCCCTGGGTGGCCAACAACCGGTAGCGTTCGATGGCCGAGCTGATCTCGGCCAGGGAGGAGCTGGGGTTGACCAGGGCGTTGACCAGGAAGCCGGAGCGGTCTTCTTTGATCCACTTCTGAATATTATCCAGGATGACCTCCTGGGGGAGGTATTTTCTGGCAACTGCAAAGACGTTGTCACTTAGCCCGAGGAGATGATCCCCGGCCTGGCTCAGGTTGGGCCGGTTCACGTCGAGCTGCTCGCCGCCTTCCTTCAGAGCGGGATTGAAATCTTCGAGCAGATCTTCCGCCTCTTTGACACCGCTCCAACCAAGGAAGTTGATCATTTTTCTAGAGAGGCGAGTCAACAGGCTGGGATCGGTGCGTTTGAGCAGGTCCAGAATGACCCACCACTCGCCTTTGGGCTCCTCGAAAACTGCGCGCTCCTGGAAGACATGGCGCAACTGGCGGTGTAGAAGATGGAATCCGAACTGGTCTGCGATGGTATCGATCAGCTTACGCTCTTCCTTCAAAAACGGACCTTCATCGGAATCGGGTCGCTCCTGGGTATAAACCACACTGATGCAGCCAACCTTTTCATCTTGAACGATAATATCGGCGCTTTGTTTCCAAGGGGAATCCTTGAACTCGGGCGTGTGGTGGCGATTACCGTCATACTCGATCTCGGCCTGGCAGACATCCGGATACTGCCAGCCCGGGGGCAATACATTTACCATGCCAGTGCAAATTTCGTCAATGGTGATATTGGGTACGCTTAGCAGCTCCTGCACCTGATACAGGCAGTTAAGCTCCTTGGCACGTTCTTTGAGCTCGTGGATTAAATTATCCAGGGGGATATTTGGGCTGCTCATAGGCTACTCTTGTGGTTTGAAAATCACGCCGCGGCTGTTGAGACCATCCACTTTGACAAACAGCGGTTTTGCCAGGTGCACATGGCGTACGAAGCTTAATTCTTCCTCGGCCGGCTGTTCTGCCAGCCAACCCCAGTCGATTGAGAAATGGTTGGAAGGTGGCAGCATAAAATACTTGATACCCAGATTGATGATGTTATGGAAATAATGAGAGCCCTGGCTGAGCTCCACTTTGATGTTGCTTTGCGTGGCCTCCACGATCACTTTGGCACCCGAAATCTGGCCCCAATTGATCGGCACCCCCAACCAGGGATCCGTGGTGCCCAGGCGACCGAGAGCAACCAGCAAGTAGGGCCGTTCGAGCGACTGCAGTTTCCGGTTCAAGCGGACGAACTCGGGTACGACCGCACGGGTGTGGCGCAGTTCGAAATCCTGTGGCTTAATGTAGACGATATCCTGGATGGTTTCATCGATGCCATTGCCCAGTACGGCGGTCGAGGCGATTAAGGCGCGGCTGTTCGCCAGTTCTTCATCCGCCACTCGAACTTCACCGGACGGCACCACCATAGTGCGCACCTGGAGAAAGCCGAAGCGGTGGGGGTTGAATGTCATAGCAAACTCGATCTCCACCGGGGTTTCTAATGCCTGCTCGCAGACCGCCATCAATTTGGCGATCAGTGGGTTGAAGGGCAACTCTTCCAGCGCAAGCAGTGGGGCAAAGGTCAGGGCGCGCGGGCCTTTGAAGCCAGTACCGATCGACAGTCGTCCAGAATGGGGCATATAGGTAGAAGCCAGATAGCGCAACGAGCCCTCTTTATCGGCGGTGGTGATATTTTCCAGCAGCAGATATTCGGTCTCACGGGTTGGATCGTAATCGGGCGGATCGCCCATATTGACCACCCAGAATTGGGTCTGGGTGCCTTTCATTAATTTCTCTACCGAACCGAAAGGCGGTTCCACTTTGGGGTAGGCAGGCGAATAATTCCAGGCGCTGCCACCGTCCACGATGAACTTTCCCAGGCCGAGCGCCAGTGAGATCACGCCGTCCTGGGGTCTGGCGGGCTGCATGGGATAGTAATTGTACGAACGACCCACGCCAGAAAGCTCAGGGTAGAAGTGGTTGTAGTAACGCTTACCGACCATTTCCTGGATGATAACAGCCATTTTCTCATCCTCATCCTTATAACCGGTCGCCTTGCGGTAATTCCTGGCATTGCTCGAGAAGGTGGAGGCGTACACGAATTTGATGGCTTCGACCAACTGCCGGAAGCGCAGGTCGGGATCGAAGCGGTTGTTGGGGATCATTTTGGTGGCGTAGATGCCGGCAAATGGCTCGTGCATGCTGTCTTCGAGCAGGCTGGATGAGCGAATCGCCAGGGGCATATGCACCTGATCGACGATGGCGCGCAGGTCGCCGAGTACTTCGAAGGGTAGCTCCGCTTTTTGGAATTCGTAGGCAATGCGATTGTCCGGCAGATCGGATACGGCAATCTCGTGCAGGTGATTGCGGGCCATGAAGGTGTCGAACACCCCGGTGCAGATCACCGCAAGGGAGGGGATGTCGATGGTGATTTGTGGAAATTCCTGTGGATCGAGCTCAGACCGTAAGATATCGCGGATGAAAGTCAGACCATGCGCTTTGCCACCCAGCTCTCCCTGGCCAATGCAGCTCAAGGAGGTATCCGGGTCAAGAAAGTTGCGGTCAAAACGAATGATTCGAGAGCGAGCAATATTGGAGCGATCTTGAGTCATCAGACCCAACCTCTTTCCTGACAGGCGCGGGCGACGCGCTCGACGGCAATGACATGGGCAGCATCTCGCAGGCTAAGCTTGTGGTGGCGAGCGAAATCGCTGACTTCGATGAAGGCGGATGTCAATTGCACGTCCAGCTTACCGAGCACCTCTTCTTTGCGCCAATAGTAGTTCATATTGCTTTGAACCTGCTCGAAATAGCTACAGGTCACACCGCCAGCGTTGGCCAACAAATCGGGGATGACGAAGATGCCCCGGTCGGCGATCAACTGCTCGGCATCCGGGTTGATGGAGGCGTTGGCACCTTCAGCGATCACCTGCACGCGGCGTGAAATACAGTCCACATTACCGGCGTAAATCTGGTTCTCGAGAGCAGCAGGGATGAGAATGTCAACATCCTGCTCGAGCCAGGCCTCTCCCGGCAGGCGCTGGTAATCCAATTCTTCAGCCTTGGTTTTATCGATTTCCCCGAACGAATTGGTGATCGTCAAGAGCTCATCCAGGACGATCCCGCCTTTGCGAGTGTAGGCGTAGCTGGTATTGTCCTCGTGGTCGTAGCACGAGACGCTGGTGACCGTGCCCCCCATGCGTTGATAAAGACGGATAGCGTGCTGGGCGACATTACCAAAACCCTGAATGCTGGCAGAGGTGTTCCCGGGTTGTATATCCAACGTCTTGAGGGCTTCGCGAATGGTGATTACGACTCCATAGCCAGTGGCTTCGATTTTCCCTTGTGAACCGCCCATACCAACCGGTTTGCCGCTGATGAAACCCGGCTGCTTGCTACCATAGATGGCTTCATACTCATCCAACATCCAGAGCATGTGCTGTGGGCTGGTCATCAAATCCGGGGACGGTACATCCGCTTGAGGTCCGAGGTTGCGCGCAATCTGGCGAACCCAGCCACGACAGAGGCGCTCCTGTTCCAAGCTGCTCAAGTCGTGCAGGTCACAGACCACGGCTCCCATGCTGCCACCCAGCGGCAGGTCGAGCACGGCACATTTCCAGGTCATCCACATCGCCAGCGCACGGATTGTGTCGATGGTATCGTGTGTGTGGAAGCGGATGCCACCCTTTCCTGGTCCGCGGGCATCATTGTGCTGGACCCGGTAGCCGCGGAAAACTTCTACACTGCCATCATCCATGCGTATCGGGATGCTGAAATGATATTCGCGCAGCGGTATGCGCAGCAGGTCGCGCGTGGCACGATCCAGACCAAGTATCTCGGCGATGTGATCAAACTGGTTTTTAGCAAGTGTGTATGGATTGTAGGCGCTGTTGTTCACATGTTCCCTTTTATATCATGTTGGGGTTCTGGTTGGCTTTCTACCAGCATGTAGCCGACGCCGGGACTGCTAAGAATTATGCTGGGGTTGGATGGGTCGGCTTCCAGTTTTTTGCGCAGGATGTGGATATAAGAACGCAAGTAATCCAGGTCATCGCGGTACTCTGGTCCCCAGACCGCGCTGAGCAAGTGCTCATGTAGCAAGACCCGGTTGCAGTTCACGGCCAGCTCGCGCAGCAGGCTGTATTCTGTGGGAGTAAGGTGGACCTCCTGGTTATTCAGGCGGGCTGTACGTCGCAGCAGATCGATAGTTAGCTCTCCGCAGACGATCTCAGTTTGCTGGTCAACTGGCGGCGCTCTGTGGGAGCGCTTTAACACAGCGCGGATACGTGCCAGCAGCTCCTTGGAGCTGAATGGCTTGGTGATGTAATCATCAGCACCGGCATCGAATCCACGCAGCATATCGGGCTCTCGGATTTTGGCGGTCAGCATGATGATCGGGATCTCGGAGAATTCACGTATGCGCTGCGTCACCTGGTAGCCATCCAGCCCATCCCGCAGCATAATATCCAGGATGACCAGATCGGGTTGTTCGATGGCAATCAACTCCAGAGCTTGCTCCCCAGTGCTGGCAGCCAGCACATCGTAACCAGTGGCGAGCAAGATTTCTCGCACCAGGCGGACGAGTTTTGGTTCGTCGTCGACGATCAAGATGCGTCCCAGGCTCATGGTTGTACACTTTTCGGAAGGGAAAAGCTCAGAGTGGTCCCCTCCCCTATTTTGCTTTCTGCCCAGATGCGCCCGCCGTGAGCTTCGACGATGGCACGGGCGATGGGTAACCCCAGACCGGTGCCGGGGATCTGCAGGCCAGTAGGAAGACGAGCACGAAAGTACTTTTCGAAGAGGCTGATCAGGTCTTCCGGTGAAATACCGATGCCCTGGTCTGAGATATGGATGGCCACATCTCCGAGGCGATCCTCGCCGTGAATGACGATCAGACCGCCATCGGGAGAATATTTGATGGCGTTGTCGAGCCCATTGCGAAAAACCTGTTTGATCCACAGGCAGTCTGCAGCGACGATGGGGAAATCCGCGGGAAAATCGACGATGATGTGGTGGCGGCTGGTGCGGTGCTGCTGTTCTGAGGCAATCTCCAGGGCGATCTTGGGGATACGCAGCGGCCGAGCCTCTACACTCAAGCGCTCATCTTCAATCATCGAAGAATCCAGGACCTCGGTCAGCATGGATTCCATGCTGGTGCACTCATCTTCGATCAAGTGTAGAAATTCGCTGCGCTTCTGCTGACTCCAATCGACCTCCTCGAGTAAAAGAGCGGTAGCATAACCTTTGATGGCCGTCAGCGGCAGTCGCAACTCGTGGGAAACGGTTGCCATGAGCTGTGAGCGCATGCGTTCAGTCTGGCGGGTGGCGCGCAGTGCGTCGGCCCGGGCGCTGAGGCGGACGCGCTCGATCGCCAGGGCAATCAGGTCGGCGATGGTTTGTACAAAAGGCAGATCTTGCGGTGTGAATATCTGCGGGCCACGCAGGATTTCGAGCACCAGCACACCAAACTTTTGCTCTCTGACGAAGATCGGAGCCGCGAGTGTGCAGATCGGAAGGTGCTCTGTTCCCAGGGCGCGAGCCCGTACGGAGCGATTGGCCGGACGCATATCCTGCATGGCTTGAGCGACTTCATCCGGAGTGGCAAGTAAACGGGCCTGTCCCTGGTCGAAGACTTTGCCGGTGATGGCCTCTCCGGCGCGCAGCCCCAAGGATTGGTAAGAGTCAAGCTCATAGCCGTACGCAGCTCCTGGACGAAAGAGGCCAGCAGACTGGTCCCAAAGCATAATAGCACCGACCTCAGCCGGTTCGAGCACACCAATGATCTTCTCCATGATCGCGCTCAGCAGCTCGTTGAGCTCGATGGAAGCGGTCAGGGTCCTGGAGACCTCTGTCATGGCGTTCAGCTCTCGCTTGAGGCGAGCAATTCTGTTATCGGATGCCATCCTGCTGCACCTTGACGTGCAAATGCGAACCGATTCTTACTTCTATATCTTAGTATATATCAATTCGCAGGGTTGGGCAATCAAATGATGCAGGGATTAAGGGATAGGGGGCATCGTAAATGGGACTTCAGTGATCAGTGTTTTTGTAGGTAAGGGGTGAGATCAAAAAAGACGTCCATCAGTTGGACGCCTTTTTTTCATAGAAAAATCATTTCGGATATTTATTGGGCCGGATTAAGGACACGACCGGCGAAGAGGATCGTGCCGTGGGTGGGTTCGTAGATGAAGAACATGAAAGGGCGGTCCACATTGACGGAGATAGTTTCCTGAACAGCGGTCAGCGACATGGCCACACCGGTGGCGGCGGCTGCCTCGGTACCACTCTCGTCCACATTCACGAAGGCCTTGTGCATGACCTGCGAAATGAAAAGATCACGACGCCCGTCCATACCTGAAAAATCGGCCTGAGCTGGGTCGAAGGCAGCCGGCATGCCCATAGCTGCCAGAGTTTCGGGCAGGCTGAACTGTGATTCGATCGTGAATTTTGGCATGCTCAGCTCAATTTCTTTGTTCTGCAAGCTGTTCAGGACTACGTTCAACTGCTGATCGTCAAGACTGGCTTCAACCTGGTCAAATTTGCCCTGATCCGGTAACAGGATAACCATCATGGACTGATTGCCCAAATAAGGCAGGCCGACTACCTGGTAATCCGTGCCACGAGCGTAAAATTTGGCAGCCTCGCCGGATGCCATCATCGGCACGGTGACCTGATTACCATCTTTGAGATGGAATACATCTGGCTGGGTCTGATCAGCGTTGAAGGCGTTCATCCAGGATGCTTTAAAGTAGATCGCGTTAACCAAAGCCAGGCGGGTATTTGCATCCAGACTGCCCTGAGGAAAGAGGTCCTGGATTTTATCCTGAGTTTGTTGACTGACCCAATCGTTGATCTGTTGGCGAGCGACTTCAGGATCGGCGTTGAAATCCACCAGGCGCAGGCCAGTCCCGTAATTCTGAGCCAATAAATCGAGATACGCCTGCTGGAAGTCAAAATCCTTTTGACCCCAGATGGAGTTGGCGATGTCAAGCTGCAAGCCTTTGGGCGGTTCGCCGGTCGGTGTAGGCTGTGGAGATGAAGGTGGTTGGGCCAGCGTTTCCAGGTACTGGCTCAGGGCGTTGAAGGCCGGGTGTAAGCTTTCCTCCGGCAGCAAGAAGTGTAATGTATCCGCCATCTGACCGGCGGTCTCGGTGCGGGCGCCGCCATAAGTCATTGCCAGGGCTAATGAGATGCTGTAAGGTGAGAAAATCAGGTTGCCATCTTTTTCACGCAGTTTGTTGTACAAATCGGCGGTGAAGGCGCGGTTGCCAGCGGCGAGGGTTTGCAGATCACTTTTCGGGACTTGCGGATTGGTCAGGCGGGCCAGCTTGGACTCGGCTACCTGAACACCCGGCTGGGTATTTGCAGAGGGAGTCTCTGTTGCAGACATACAGGCTCCTAAAAGCAGTGCGAGAATCAAGATCGCTGGAACGATTTTTTGTGGAATTGGGTCAGTTTTCATTATCTCATCTCCATACTGATGGTAGTTTACCAGAGATTAGACGAGTTTAGATGCGGATGAGTTCCCCAGTGATTAAACCGCGAATGTGCACGAATTTTCACGGAGACTGATAGATTAGAATTCGATCAGAATCTCCGATTCTGAATTTGAATTGTGAAATAAATTGCCTTGAAATTCGTGCTTAATAATAGCTGGGGATGATACGCAGCACGGGGATTATTTCTCCTGTGTATGAACGGAGAAATGCTGTTCTATTACGAGGAGTAAAGGAAATATATTAATGAGCAAGATTCGTTGGATTCTAATCATTGTCTTGCTGGCGGCTATTGGGGGTGGTGCTTACCTGTACCTGCAAAACAAGGACCAGGCTGGCCAGCAGATCAATTATCAAACCGCTACCGTGACACAAGGATCGATCGCTGAAACCGTCAGCACCAGCGGCAGTGTGCGCGCTGCGAAAAGTGCCGAGGTAGACTGGCAGACGAGTGGACAAGTCGATACTGTAGATGTGAAAGTGGATCAGTCAGTGCAGTCCGGGCAAGAGTTGGCCAAGCTGGACCCTAATACCGTCTCGTCATCGGTGTTGGACGCCCAACAGACCCTGGTGGATGCTCAAAACAACCTGCAGATCTTGGAGACGTCAACACTTTCTACAACGCAAGCCGAGCAGGCGCTTGCCGATGCTCAAAAGAACCTGGTGACCGCCCAGGTTGCGGTTAACTTTTTACAGAAACCAACCAATGGCGATGCGACGACCATCGCTCAAGATCAGGCAAACCTGCAAATCGCCCAACAGAACCTCATCCAATTGCGCCATCAATTTAATTCGATGATTGTAAAACCAAATGCAGTGAATAAACAGAAGGAGACTCTGCAAAAATTAGCCGCCCAGCAGGCAATTAAAACGGCGCAGGCCCAACTGGACTGGGCGGAAGGTCATGCTACGAATACGGAGATTAGCACGGCACAGGCCAACCTTGCAGTCGCACAAGCCAAACTGGCAGATGCCCAACGGACGTACAACGCAGTCAAGAACGGAGTTCAGCCGCAAGACATTGCCGCAGCAAAGGCAGCTGTGGTTGCCGCCCAGGCCACTGTCAACGAGATCAATTTAACCGCACCGATCAGCGGTACGATCACTGAGATAGACACCCAGCCTGGTAGTCTGGTGTCGGCCGGCACCGTCGGGGCGCGCATCGACGATCTGTCTACGAAGTATGCAGATGTGATTGTGTCTGAGGTGGATATCAATAAAGTCCAGGTCGGGCAGGCTGTGCAGCTCATATTCACCGCGGTGCCCAATAAAACTTACATCGGCAAGGTGACCTCAGTGGGGGCAGTAGGCACTTCCACATCCGGCGTGGTGAATTTCCCAGTTACTGTGGAATTGACCAATCCGGATTCCCAAATCAACCCTGGCATGTCAGCAATCGTAGACATCGTAGTAGCGCAGGACACCAACGTGTTGCTGGTGCCCAACCAGGCGGTCCACACACTAGCGGGCCAGTCGACGGTCACAGTGCTTTCCCAGGGCCAGTTGACAACGGTGCCGGTAACGGTGGGAATTACCAACAACACCACCAGTGAGATCAGCAGCAGCCAGTTAAAGGCGGGTGATGTCGTGGTGTTGAATCCCTAGGACCCAGGTCGCTGTTCGAAAATTTGTCAATTAAAGCTTTTCCCCTCCGTGTCAGGGGCTGTTTGGGATCAATGGCAAGAAAAGCGGTAGGCCATTGGGAGTGCCTTCCACCAACCAAAGATCAACGCTGATTGTTTGCGGGCTATCCTGGGTCATACTGCCTGGGGCACCGGATACGCTGATCGTTGCACTGTAGTGTCCAGGAACCAGACCGTTCTTATTAACGTCAACCTGCAGTTGATCGTTCGATAGGTTGAGATTCAACCAGGTGGCACTGCTTTTAGCGCTGGGTGAAAGGGAGCCTGCCCCAGTGTTGGTAATGCTCACAGTTTGTCCTGGCGGGTTTGGGGCTGAGCGATAGGCAAAGAAGGTCAGATGTGTTTTGTCCAGGCTGAGATCTGGGGGCAAGGCATTAGCCGTGATGGTTTCTGGCGTCAACGGGGTGCTGCTGGGATCCATTGGGTCACTGCCACCGGCGACCTCCTGGCCATCCGAGAAGCCATCGCCATCCGTGTCCGCCAGGTGGGGATTGGTCCCCAGGTTGAACTCCTGCTGGTTGGTCAGGCCATCGCCATCCGGGTCTGCATTCGGGTCGCTCACGTTATGAACACTTTCCCAATCATCGGGCAAACCATCGAGATTGGCGTCTACGCCGTTTGTCAGCAGCAGCACCAAGTCATTGGATAAAGCGCTTAAACGGCCATCGTTGTAATAGGTTTGTATGGCAAAATGGTAGAAATAGCCGGGTTGCAAGCCTTGAACGACCGTGGATGTGGTGTCGCCGACATCGATGGGTGAATCACCGGCATTGGCACCGCTGCCAGGCTGTCCCGGGCCGGCAGGTGTTTCCTGAGCATAAAATAGCTTGTAACCAGATCCGGAGGGCAGTGTTCCGGCACCGGTCCAGTTCAGGCTAACCTGGTAGTTGTTGCCGACACTCCCACTAAGTGTACCGGGGTTAGGGGCTGAATCGGGAATATATGCTATCGGAGTACCGCTGACGAGCGCAGAGGCACTGCTTAAATTCCCGCTGTGGTCATATGCTTCGACCTGCATATAAATCGTGTTGTTGGCATTCAAACCGCCAATGCGGGTGCATTGCTGGGGGGCACCAGGCCCCGATGCGTACTGTACGGTTGCCGGGATGCGGTATTCGTGAAGCTGCAAATTGCCATCCACGTCTGGAGAGGCATAGGCCACCAGGTAGCCGGATAGATCATGGGCGGGAAGCGGTGGCCAACAGGCCATAAAGGCCTCATCGAGCGGAGTCAGGGTCACCGTCCAATTATTCGGTGTGACCGGACCCGTATTATCCTGCAGCACGATGGTCCCCGGCGCGTCGACTCGTTGATAACCGGGAACCTGATCGCTGCCGTAGGTCGTTGGT
>Ga0315542_1000922_pt1 | contig 18591 bp, 14 predicted proteins | sample SalMarSW160120MG_FD_202541 | JGI IMG/M metagenome (GOLD analysis project Ga0315542, IMG submission 202541) | Salt marsh sediment microbial communities from the Plum Island Ecosystem LTER, Massachusetts, United States - Salt Marsh Sediment SW1601-20 ...
GTCGCCGGTGTCCTGGGGGCGTGACTCGGCCTGCTCCTCGCCGTTCGATTCGGCGGGCGGAGTGGGGTCGGTCGGCCGCGGAGTGTTGTTGTCCTCGCTCATCGGCTCCTCACGAGGCCCGGCGGCGTGCGATGGTCGAGCGATCGATCTTGCGCTGCAGCTGCATCAGGCCGTAGAGCAGCGCCTCCGGTCGCGGCGGGCAGCCGGGGATGTAGACGTCCACCGGCATCAGCCGGTCCACGCCCTGGGTGACGGCGTAGGTCCGGTAGGGGCCGCCGCAGGTGGCGCAGGATCCCATGGCGATCACCCACTTGGGGTCGGCCATCTGCTGATAGAGGCGCTTCACGATGGGCGCCATCTTCTCGGTCACCGTGCCGGAGACGATCATCAGGTCGGCCTGCCGTGGGGTCCCCCGGAACACCTCGGCGCCGAAGCGGGCCATGTCGAAGCGGGGGTCGAGCACCGCCATCATCTCGATGGCGCAGCACGCGAGGCCGAACTGCATGGGCCACAGGGAGCTCCGCCGCGCCCAGTTGAAGACCTTGTCGTAGGTGGTGGTGATGATGTTGCGGTCGAAGCGCTCCTCGATCAAGCCCATTCCAGCGCTCCTCTCCGCCAGGCATAGACGTAACCCACCAGCAGGATCGCCAGGAACACCATCATCTCCACGAAGCCGAACAGGGCCAGCTTGCGGAAGATCACCGCCCAGGGGTAGAGGAAGACCGTCTCCACGTCGAAGACCACGAACAGCACCGCGATCAGGTAGTAGCGGATGGAGAAGCGCGTGTCGTGGGCGTAGGTGGGCGCCCGGACGCCGCACTCATAGGGCTCCGCCTTGACCGGGTCCGGTGAGCCCGCCCGGATGATCTTGGCCAGGACCAGCAGGATCACGGGGAACGAGATCGCCACCAACGTGAAGACCAAGATCGGGATGTAGTGGTCGATGGGGTTCATGGGCCTCCTCGTTCCCCGGACGGGCGCGACTATTCTAGTCACCGACCCCGGCTTGTCAATAAATTCACAAGCAACCAGGGTCAGGAGCCATAACTAGTAAGATGCCGCACCTGCGATCCGGACCGGCAACCGGCGAGCAGCGCCAGCCTCCGCGACGTCTCGCGCCACCTGAGGATGGCGCCTCGGAGAAGATCGCGTTGCGGTCGCCCCACTCACAGGAGAGACCAGAGCCCTCACCCCGGCGCCCTGACGCGGTGGTGCTGGACCAGCCCGAGCAGCTCGTGGGTCAGGGTGTGGTTGCGGTGGCGACGGTCCTGTCCCCGCAGGCCGTGGATGGCGCCGACGAGCTCCCCGGCGCCCACCGTGAAGGCGGCGAACCCGGGCTGCCACGCGAACCCCTCGCCGTTCACAGCCCGCCGCAGGCGGGCCGCCGAGGCGGTCTTGACCAGCGCGACGGCGGCCGCCAGGGAGTGCTCGGTGCCGAGGCGGAGCAGCAGGTGGAGGTGGTCGGGCAGCGCCGCGGCCTCGATGAGCTCGCCGCCGTGGTCCCGCAGGATGCTCGAGACGAGGCGGGTCAGGTCGTTCGAAAGCGGGGGAACGAGGAGGGGGCGGCGCTCGGAGGTCACCACCACCACGTGATAGACGAGATCGCTGAAGCATGCTGCGAGCATGTGTCCTTCCCTTCCAGGCGCCGCGTGGACGGGGGCGCCGGGTCGGCGCGGCGCGACCGCGCGCGACCCTCTCCTCAGCTCCAGTCGCCCACGGCGCGGCGACCGTGGTCGGCCCGCCGATCCAGGCTGCGGTAGGCGACGGCCTCGGCCAGGTGCGTGGCGGACAGGCCGTCGCAGCCGGCCAGGTCGGCGATGGTCCGCGCCACCCGCAGGATGCGGTGGTAGGCGCGGGCGGACAGACCGAGGGTGCGGGCGGCGTGCTCGAGCAGGCGGCGCCCGTCCGCGTCGGGCGGGGCGTAGCGCCTGATCTCGTCCGGGCCCATCTCGCCGTTGGTGTGCACCCCCTGACCGCGGAAGCGTTCCTCCTGGAGGCGGCGGACCACCTGCACCCGCTCGGCCACCACCTCGGACGGCTCGCCCCGGCGGTCGGCGGAGAGGGCCTGCCACGGTACGGCGGGCACGGTGACCTGGAGGTCGATGCGTTCGAGCAGGGGCCCGGACAGGCGGGAGCGATAGCGGTGCACGGCGAGGGGGGTGCACGAGCAGTCCCGGCGCTCATCTCCGAGGAAGCCGCAGGGGCAGGGATTGGCGGCGGCCACGAGCTGGAAGCTGGCCGGAAAGCTGAGGCTCGAGCGGGCCCGCGCCACCGTCACCGCGCGGTCCTCCAGGGGTTGGCGGAGCGCCTCCAGCACGTCCCGCCGAAACTCGGTGAGCTCGTCCAGGAAGAGCACGCCGTGGTGGGCCAAAGACACCTCCCCGGGCTGGGGGAGGGCACCACCGCCGATGAGGGCCGCCGACGAGATGGTGTGATGGGGCGCTCGGAACGGCCTGCGGGCCAGCAGCCCGGCGGGTCGGGGTACCCGGGTCGAGACGGAGTAGACACAGGTCGTCTCCAGCGCCTCCTGGGGCGACATGGGCGGCAGGATCCCCGGCAGCCGGCGAGCCAGCATGGACTTGCCGCTGCCCGGCGGGCCCATGAGCAGCAGGTGGTGCCCCCCGGCGGCCGCGATCTCCAGGGCTCGGCGCGCCTGCTCCTGGCCCACCATGTCCGCGAGGTCGGGGGCCCGGCCATTGGCGGGAGGAGCGACTCCGGGCTCGGGGTCGGACACCTCGGGGAGGTGGCCGTCCCGCAAGTAGGAGACCACCTGGCCGAGGGTGGCGGCCGCCACCACCCGGACGTCGGCGACCACCGAGGCCTCGGCCGCGTTGGTGGCCGGGACCACGACCTCGGGTACCGCCCGCGCGCGGGCGGCGAGGACGATGGGCAGCACGCCGCGCACCGGCTGCAGCCGACCTTCCAGGGAGAGCTCGCCGAGGAGGAGACGGTGGCGCAGGGACTTGGCCGGGATCTCGCCGGCAGCGGCCAGGAAGGCGGCCGCCATGGGCAGATCCAGGAGCGCCCCCTCCTTCTTCTCGTCGGCGGGAGCCAGGTTGATGACGACGTTCGCGGGCTCGGCCCGGCGACCGAGGTGGCGGATGGCCGCGAAGATCCGTTCCCGGGCCTCGCGGACGGCGGTGTCGGGGAGGCCGACCACCGTCACCGACGGGAGCTGGGAGCGGATGCGGTCCACCTCGACGGTGACAAAGAGCGCGCCCACGCCGCAGGGCGTGGCGGAGTATGCCTTCGCCAGCATGGAAATTCCCTTCAATTGCAGCGTGGGACGAGGTCAATATGGCACCCGCAGGGTTCTCAGTCAAGTGCTGCATGAGCGGCGATGGGCAGGCGAGAGTGGGTGCCAGGCACCGTTGGAGATGAAGAGACCGAGTGTTCCGTTGCGGCTTTGACGTTGCCTGGCACCCTCTCTGGTGCTTCCAGGGCGCGAGGTCGTAGGTGAGGCCAGCGGCGGCAGCGGCAGCGACCGCGGGCAGCGCACAGCGGCCAGCGGCCAGCGCGCTGCGGCATGTTCACCTCCGGGTCGTTCGGTCGGGAATGTAGGCGGTGGCTAGCCCACGTCAAGGGGACCCGGTCCGGTGGACCGGTGCTCCGCACGCTTCGCAGCGATGCTTCGCACCCTTGACGTGGGCTGCCCACCGGCCTGTTGCGCGAGAGCATGAACGACCCGGAGGTGAACATGCTCGACGCCCCCGCCAACCCCGGCCTGATCGCCCACTGCAAGGCCCTCGACGCAGCGGGCACCGCCATCAGGCTCGTGATGCGGCTGCCGGCTCCGCTGAAGTCCATCACCGACCAGGTGATCCGCTCGGCGAGCTCGGTGGCAGCCAATTTGGCTGAAGGCCACGGTCGCTCCGGTCGCGATCGCCAGCACTTCTGGAGAATCGCGTACGCGTCGGCCAAGGAGGTCGACAGTCACCTGCGCCTCCTGGCTGCGACAGGAGCAGTCGATCCGGCGGCGGCTGGCAGCGTGCTCGCCCGGTTTGATCAGGTTCGGGCAATGACGTGGCGCCTCCTTCACCCCACGCAGTGACGGTCGGCGCACAGCCGCTCCGGCCGCGGCGATCGCGGCCGCTGATCGATGATCGCTGACGCTGCTGACTGCCGCCGGTCGCTGCCGCTGTCCCGGATCACTGCCCCTGCTGGCATCATCGGGAACGTCTGCGGCCCTCCGGATGTTGAAATGTACGTCAGCGCACCGGCGTCTCGGAGCGCTTGGGGGCGTCCGAGATGCTAGAATGCGCGGTGCTGTCGAACCTGGGGGCGTACTGGGCTCGACGGGGAACATGTCCGGCTGTCGGCAGCGTGTCGAGGTCCATCCGCTCGTAAAACGGGTGGGGCAAACACAACTGCCAACAACGACTACGCACTGGCTGCGTAAGCAGCCGCGCCGACCCGACGGCTCCGCCTGTCGGCCAGGGCTCGGCGCCGTTTGACGGGCTGGACCACCGGGGAGCCCTGACCCGGTAGTCGAGAACTCAGGGGCTGGTCCCCCGGCATGGGTGCCCACCGACTGGCCGGGGGACGAGATACACCCGGTGGGCTGCACACGGAGACACCGCCGGCCGGAGTTCCTCGGACGTGGGTTCGATTCCCACCGCCTCCACCAAAGACGTCGAAGCCGCCAGACGGGCGGCTTCTTTCGTCTTCGGTTACGGTGGGAATCTCACTGTGGGTGGCTCGCGGCCCCCCATCCCCCTCCCGCCGCGGCGCCCCGCCGAGACCAGCGGGCGGCTGTAGGCCGTCCGACCCCCTCCTGCGGACCCCCTCGGCCACAGCCGCAGCCGCTGTCTTCGGCGTGGTCGATTCCCACCGCCTCCACCAGGCTTCGTCTCCGCCCGCCCACCGCGACTTCGCCTTGGCAAGCCGGGCCGCTCCGAACCGCGAGAGGCGGCTGAGAGCTACGCCCTGGCGAGGGGGGGATTTCAGCGATCATGGCTGCCGTCGCCCGCCAGCGCCAGGATCCGGCGAACTGACGGGGCATCCTTTCACGACGCCGAAACCCTCGCGCTCTGGCGTTGCCGAACTGCGATCTGGCGCATGGCATGCGGTGTCGCAAGTCAGATCCACGGGGGCGTCGCAGACAGATCCAGGATGGCGCTGACGATTTGAAAGCGAGGGCTCGTGGGTGTGGGAATCGACGCCCCTTGCGAAACGTATAACTTGACCGGCCCTCCGGTATACTTATATACTCACACACTGTGAAGGACACGACTGGCCAAGGGCGTCGCACGGACGCCTGGGGATCGGCGTGAGCTCACCAGACCAGTCGAGCGTAGGGAGGTGTGTATGCCAGGCAAGGTTGTGATCGTCGGGGCGGTGCGAACGCCCATCGGTGCCATCGGCGGGGGGCTCGCCGGGCTCCAGGCCGAGCAGCTGGCGACCCACGTCATCAAGGCCCTGCTCGCCAGGTCTGGGGTCGACCCTGCCGTGGTGGAGTACACCTGCATGGGCTGGGTCATGCAGGACCCGCGCAGCCCCAACCTGGCCAAGAACGTGGCCGAGCTGGCGGGGGTGCCGCCCACCTCGCCGGGGACCACGTTCCATGAGAACTGCGCCTCGGGCGGCGCCGCGATCCACAGCCTGAGCAGGCGCATCCTGCTGGGCGAGGTCTCGCTGGGCATTGCCGGCGGGGTCGAGTCCATGAGCAACGTGCCGCGCTACCTCTACACCGGCCGGACCAGGAGCCAGCTCTACGGCGATATGACGCTGGTGGATGGGCTGTTCGGCGCCCTCACCGACGCGCACGTCGGCGGCGGCGAGCTCATGGGCCTGCTCACCGAACGCCTGGTGGAGAAGTACGGCGTCACCCGGGAGGCGCAGGACCAGGTGGCCTTCCGCAGCCACCACGCCGCCCTGGACGCCTGGGAGCGGGGGGCGTTCGACGGGTACGTGACGCCGGTGGAGGTACCGCAACGCCGCGGCGAGCCGGTGGTCGTGGCCAGGGACGAGGGTCCGCGGCCGGTGACCTTCGAGCAGCTGGCGGCCGCGAAGCCCTACTTCAAGCGCGACGGCGGCACCATCACGTCGGCCAATGCGTCGACCCTCAACGATGCAGCGGCGGCTCTCCTTCTGGCGAGCGAAGAGCGGGCCGCCGAGCTCGGCCTGGAACCGCTCGCAGAGCTGGTCGCCTTCCACAACGTGGGCGTCGAGCGCGAGCTGATGGGCGAAGGCGCGTTCAAGGTCGTGCCGCCGCTTCTCGAGCGCGCCGGCGTCAAGCTCCCCGAAGTGGACTTCTTCGAGATCAACGAGGCGTTCGGCGCGGTGCTCGCCGCGGCGTTCCACTACCTCCCCGAGCTCGAGGTCGAGCGTACCAACCGGTGGGGTAGCGGCATCTCCCTCGGTCACCCGGTGGGGTGCACGGGGGCGCGACAGGTCGTGGACATGGTCCATCAGCTGCGGTTGCGGGACGCGAACCTGGGTGTCACGAGCCGTTGTGTGGGCGGCGGCATCGGCAGCGGCGAGGTGCTCCGACGGCGGTAGGGACCACGAACGGGCAGCAGCGTCGGACCCACGGAGGACAACCTCCAGGCCACTCCTCCGCGGGGGCCAAGGTCGTGCGCGGGGCACGGCACGGTGCGCCGGGCATGGCCCGTCACTGGGCCCGGCGCCGCGGACACAGGCGCCTGCGATTGCAGGATCGGGTCCGCTCGATCATGCTCTCCGCATGCGTCTCCGACGCGAGCATCGAGATGCAGGGTGCGATGGATGTCCGGCTCGGTGGCGGCGCGTGGTGCGCGGTACGCGCCGAGCCCAGCCTGGCGAGAGCCAGTGGCGCGGAGCGAGCTGAGGGGGAAGACTGCATGAGTGGACGGACCTTTGGTCGTTGGGGATTGCCGGTGTGTGTCCTGATGCTCTCGTTACTCGGCACGCCGGCGGTCGGTGCCGGGGAGAACGGCGCGACGGCGGCTCCCGAGCCGCAGTGGGACCGGACGGCGCTGGAATCGGCGATGGCATATGCCCGGGATCAGCGTTCGAGCGCCGTCGTCGTCGCCGACCACGGTGAGGTGATCGCCGAGCGAACCTGGTCGGTGGACGCGGACGCCGGGTCGGCGTACAGGAACCTGCTGTGGGGGAAGACCGAGGCAGGTGCTCCCATCGAAGATGTCGCGTCGCTGCAGAAGAGCATCGTGTCGGTGCTGGTGGGGATCGCGGTCGATCGGGGGCTCCTCGACCTCGGGGCGCCGGTCTCGACCTACCTGGGGGCGGGATGGACGAAAGCGCCGCGTGACGACGAGGCTGCGATCACGATCCGGCACCTCCTCTCCATGACCAGCGGGCTCACGCCCACGCTGGAGTACCAGGCGCCAGCGGGCACGGTGTGGCTCTACAACACGCGGGCCTACAGCCGGCTGGTCGACGTCCTGGAAGCGGTGACGGGGGATGACATCGGCGCCATCACCGAGCGCTGGCTCACGGCACCCATCGGGATGGACCAGACTGCGTGGCGAGAGCGGCCCTGGGTCACCCCCGCCATGGATGCCAACCCCCTCGGGCTCTACACCACGGCGCGAGATCTGCTCCGCTTCGGCGAGCTGATGCTCGCCGGAGGCGCTTGGCAGGGCCGGAGGGTGGTCTCCGAAGGCTATGTGGAAGCGGCTGTCACTCCGTCGCAGGAACTCAATCCCGCCTATGGTCTTCTGTGGTGGCTGAACGGCCGTCCGCTGCGCATCGGTCCGGAGGCGTCCGGCCATCGAGTGCTGGCGCCCGCCGCGCCGGGAGACATGTACGCGGCACAGGGGCTCCTGGGGCGCAAGGTGTACGTGGCCCCCAGCCTTGGCCTGGTGGTGGTGCGCCTGGGCGATGCGCCCGACGCCGACTTCAATCAGCGCTTCTGGGAGCTGCTGATGGCGGCGGCCCCCGCGTCGCCCATCTGCACCCCGTGCCCGGCGCCCATCGCCGACCAGATGAGCCGGGCCCGGGCGTCGGACGGGCGCACCATCAGCTGGCGTGAGCACATCATCGACGATCCGACCCGTGGCGTCCCGGATCTCACGGGAGGCGACGGCCTCGCCATGGCCGACCTGGACGGCGACGGCTTCGACGACATCGTCTCGGTGCACGAGTCGGACACGGTGTACGACGGCAAGCCCCTCGGCCACGTGCGCATCGCCTGGGGGAGCGCCGATCCCGAGCACTGGGACCTGGGGACGCTGGCCCTCGGCCCGGAGGCCGCGGCCGCCGAGGACGTCACCCTGGCCGACCTGGACGGCGACGGCGACGTGGATGCCGTCGTGGCCTGCGAGCTCGCGCACCTGATCTACTTCTCCAACCCTGGCGGCCGCGACGCCCGCACCGTCGAGTGGCCGCGGGTCGTCATCCCGATCACGGAGAACCGCGGTTCCTACATCCGCGTCTTCGCGGCCGATCTCGACGGGGACGGACACCCGGAGGTGGTCGCGGCGAACAAGGGCGAGCAGAACCCGGACGTGGACACCCCGAGGCTCAGCGATATCTCGATCTACCTCGTCCCCGGTGATCCGCTGAAGGGCGGGCTGTGGCGGGAGCAGCTCCTGGGTCAGGTCCACATCCCCATCAACTCCGAGCCCGTGGATCTGGACGGGGACGGCGACCTGGACGTCGTGGGGGGATCCCGGGGCGAAGCTCGGGTCGTGTGGTTCGAGAACCGCGGCGGCCTCGAGTTCGTCCAGCATCCCATCGTGCTCCAGGATGCTCCGGAGGCCCTGGCCGTGACCGGGTTCAACATGGACTACGCCGATCTCGACGGGGACGGTCGCTGCGACATCGTGTCCACCGCATGGCCGGGGTCGATCGTGCTGCTGCACCGGCCCGAGCATCCCGACGACGTCTGGCGATGGTCCCTGATCGGCGCCGCACCCCCGGACCAGCTCGTGAGCGTGCGGTTGGGAGACATCGACGGCGACGGCGACCTCGACATCTTCAGCGGGGCATACAGCCGCGGTCCGCGGGATCACGACGGCCCGCTGGTGACGGTTGACGATCCGCTGGGCCGCATCGCCTGGTTCGAGAACCCCGGAGACGGCAGCACCCCCTGGCCGCGCCACGACATCTCGCGGCGCAAGCGTGGGATGTACGACAAGTGGCTGCTGCGAGATCTCGACGGCGACGGTGACCTGGATGCAGTGGGCACCCGCGGCAACAGCGAGCCCTACGGCGGCGTGATCTGGCTCGAGCAGGTGCGGCAGCCGGGACCGCACCGGGTGTTCGAGGAGGCCCGCGCCATCGACAGCCAGCAGATGCCGCCGCCTGACGCCGAACAGGAGTACTAGGGTTCGACCGCGGTGTCGGGCAGCACTGCGTGCAGGGCGAGCGTGGTGATCTCGTCCGCCATCTTCCCGGCCGGCATCCGACCGTCCCGTCGGTACCACTTTGCCAGCCACAGCACCATGCCCACCAGAGTGTGGGTGGCGGCGGTGGTGTCGACGTTCCGTAGCTTGCCAGCGGCAGCGAGGCGATCCAGCCGGTCGTGGATGAGGGCGAGGTAGGCACGCTTGCGGCGGGCGATCTGCGCCCGGTCGGTCGGCAGCAGCGACCGCATCTCGTCCACGGCGAGGTTGGCGAAGGCGGCATCGTCCTCACGGGTGATGATCAGGGCGTGGGTGCGGATGAGACGGCGCAGCCCCTCCTCATCACTGCGGCTGTCGTCCAGCTCTCTCTGGATCTCCTCCTCGAGGATATCGTGAGCGTAGTTGACGATGGCGGCGAGCAGCTCCTGCTTGCTGCTGAAGTGGTAGTAGAGCCCGGCCTTGCTGATGCCGACAGCGTCTGCGATGTCCACCAGCGAGGTGATCTCGAACCCCCGTTCGAGGAACAGGTGCGCAGTCCGCCGGAGGATCTCCGTGCGCCGGCTGGGCCGTCGACGGGGTCGGGTGGCGTTCGCCGCTGCTTCGTTTTCCGGCTGCCGCGGAGCGTCCATGGTCACGCGCTCTCCCTCCTCGGCCGATGCCCCTTGACTAGCTGTGCCTGCCATTATATGTAATCATATAAGTGTACCGGGAGGCCGGTAAAGTTATAAGCTTCACGGGAGCGATTGATCCGGAGATGCATGGGTGCCATTTGCTTCGCGAGCGCGCCACAGTACTGTCGGGGCTCACGTTAGGAGAACATGCTTTGGGGGGCGAATACTCCGATGCCAAAGGTCGGCAGCCCCGGTTGGTGCCGTCGGCCGCGGGCGGGCGACGCCGAAAGAGCTTCCCGAAGGGACCGTCGATACCGGGGCTGAGACGGGAGCCGACGACTCGCAATGAAAGGAACGGTGGGTGAGCATTCGATTCGATCAACGAGTGGCGATCGTGACCGGCGCCGGAGGCGGTCTCGGACGATGCTACGCCCTGGAGCTCGCGCGGCGCGGCGCCCGGGTGATGGTGAACGACCTGGGGGGGGCGTTGGACGGCACCTCGGGCTCGGCGACCAGGGCGCAGGCGGTGGTGGACGAGATCACGGCCGCCGGCGGAGAGGCCGTGGCCAACCACGACAGCGTGGCGGACCGGGAGGGCGCTCGGCGCATGGTGGAGGAGGCCGCGAGCCGGTTCGGGTCGGTGGACATCCTCGTCAACAACGCCGGCATCCTCCGGGACAAGACCTTCGCCAAGATGGAGCTGGACGACTTCGCGGCGGTGGTGGACGTCCACCTCATGGGCAGCGTCAACGTCACCAAGGCGGCCTTCCCGTTCATGAAGGAGCAGGGTTTCGGGCGGATCGTCCTCACCAGCTCCTCGACCGGTCTCTACGGCAACTTCGGACAGACCAACTACGGCGCCGCGAAGCTCGGCCTGGTGGGGTTCATGAACACCCTCAAGCTCGAAGGGGCCAGGTACGGCATCAAGGTCAACTGCGTCGCGCCCACCGCGGCGACCCGGATGACCGCCGGCCTGTGGCCCCCTGGAGCGGACAGCGCACTGCCTCCCGAGCGGGTGGTCCCGGCCGTCATCTACCTGTGCAGTGAGGACGGCCCCACGGGCCACATCATCCAGGCCGGCGGGGGCTACTTCGCCCGGGTTGCCGTCGTCGAGGGCAACGGCGCGGTCCTCGGCCCGGAGGCGACCGCTGAGGACGTGGCCGACCGCTATGGCGAGATCGCCGACCTGGGCGGTGGGCGGACCTTCGGGGATGGCGTCGAGTTCGTGACGACGATCCTGAAGACCATCTCGGAGAGTTCGGGTTGACACTGCAGCATCACCGGGCACGGCACGGTCTCGCCCGGGGCGGGCTGCGGTCGCGATCGGAGGATCAGCGCCGGGGCGGCGGCCTCTTCGACGCGGGTGCCCACAAGGTCGGTGACGGCCCAACGTCCGGACCGCGTCGCCGGTCGGGTCGCCCGGCGCACGGGCGGGGTGGGCGGATGCCACGGAGGGCGACATGACGACGAAGCTGGCCCCGAAGGCTTCCTTCTACCTGGGCTTCCTGCTGCTCCTGAACGTCTTCAACTTCGCCCACCGCCAGATGCCCATCTCCCTCGGCTACCAGATCGAGACGGGGCTCGGCATCTCCCACGCCCAGCTCGGCCTGCTCATCGGTTTCGCCTTCATCGTGGTGTACTCCGTGGCGGGCATGCTGTTCGGCACCGTGGCCGACCGCTGGAACCGGCCCCGCCTGATCGCCCTCGGGCTGACCCTGTGGTCAGCGGCCACCGTGGTGTCGGGCCTGTCCCAGAGCTTCCTCCAGATCGCCCTGCTGCGGCTCCTCGTGGGCACCGGGGCCGCGGTCCTCACACCGACGGCGCTCGGCATGCTGGCCGACGTCTACCGCCCCGAGAAGAGGGCCTTCGCCTCGGGGGTCTACTACGGCGGCATCCCGCTGGGGGCCGGGCTCTCTCTGATCGTGGTGGCGCTCCTCCAGCCCGTTCTCGGCTGGCGCGCCTGCTTCTACGTGGTGGGAGGCGCGGGGCTGCTGATGGTCCCGTTCATGCTGCTCCTGAAGGACCCACCGCGCGGCGGTGGCGAGGCGGCCGAAGCCCCGGCGGTGAACCAAGCTCCCGCCGCGGGCAGGTCGATGGCCGAGGTGCTCGGCGAGATCGTGGCCGTGGCACGACGCTCCCCGGCCCTGGTCGCCTCGGTGATCGGCAGCGTGATCGTGCTCTGGCCCATCAGCGCGTTGGCCCTGGGTGTGACCTGGCTGCAGGCGGAGCGCGGCTTCACCATGACCCAGGCCGGGCTGTACAGCGGCGTCATCTTCCTGGTGGCCGGATTCCTGGGCAACATCGCCGGCGGCTGGCTGAGCGACCTCTGCCACCGCCGCTGGCGAGGCGGGAGGCTGTGGTTCCTGGCCATCGCCCAGCTCGTGATCGGCCCGCCGGCATTGGCCTGGTACGTGCTGCCCAAGGACTCGGTCCTCTTCTACGTGGTGTGGTTCATCGGCAGCTTCGCCGCCACGGGCTACTTCGGTCCCATTTTCGCGACCGTCCAGGATCTCGTGCCGGCGCGGGTGCGCTCCACAATGGTGGGGGTGTTTCTGCTGCTGGCCAACATCTTCGCCACGGGCCTCGCGCCCTGGGTGGCCGGCGCCATCGGCGACGCCACCACCCTCACCAGGGGGCTCGTGATCTGCACCCTGGTGGGTTTCCTGTCGGTGCCGTTCTTCGTCTTCGCCGCGCGCCGCTACGCCACCGACGTCGCACTCGTCGACGCGCTGCCGGCGGGAAGCCGGTGATGCGGCGGAGTGCGGTCTCCGTGACGGCCGGACGTCTCGGGAAGCCGTGCCGACAAGCCCCACGCTGTGTTCATGGCAGGAGGAGGATCAGGATGTCAGACCCCACTCGTTTCGATGACCCGCGGACGGTCCTGGGTTGGATTCCGGGCCGACTGATCGTCACTGTGGCCGTGCTCGCGCTCGGGGCGCTGGCCTGCGCGCCGTCCGCCACCGTCGAGCGACCGATGGTCACGGCCGGGGGTGAGCGCCTGCTCGGCACCTTCGTGGGCGAGGGCTCGGCCGAGGCCGCGTTCAAGGGGATTCCCTACGCGGCGCCGCCCGTCGGCGACCTGCGCTGGCGGCCGCCGGCGCCGATAGCTCCACGGCAGGGCGTGCAGCAGGCAACGGACTTCGCGCCGCCATGCTCCCAGGCCGCCACGGTCAACGAGTTCGCACGCAACATCGCCTCCAACTTCGGGCAGGACCCCGACCTCGTGCCGGAGCCCCATCCCTCGAGCGAGGACTGCCTCTACCTCAACGTCTGGACGCCGAACCTGGGGGGTGAGGACCCCCTCCCCGTGATGGTGTGGATCCACGGCGGCGCCAACGTCGCCGGCAGTGCTGCGGAGCCGGACTACAACGGTGCCAACCTCGCCCGCAAGGGGGTGGTGGTCGTGTCCATCAACTACCGCCTCAACGTGTTCGGCTTCCTCGCCCATCCGGCCCTCACCGCGGAGTCCGAGCACGGCTCGTCGGGCAACTACGCGCTGCTCGACCAGATCGCCGCGCTGCGCTGGGTTCAGCGCAACATCGCCGCCTTCGGAGGAGACCCGGAGCGAGTGACGATCTTCGGCGAGTCGGCCGGCGCCACCGACATCGCCTATCTCCTGGCCTCGCCTCTCGCCGCCGGTCTCTATCACCGCGCCGTCATCGAGAGCGGGGGCTACGCGGTGAGCGACTACCGCACGCGCGCCGAGGCGGAAGCGGTGGGCGAGACGTTCGCCACCGCCCTCGGGGTGGCGGACGCGGACGACGTACTTGCGGCCATGCGCGCCGTTCCCCCCGAGGAGCTCCTCCGCACGTGGTTCTCCATCAAGAAGCCCGGCAACAGCGCCCCCAACATCGACGGCTGGGTGCTGCCCGAAGCGGCGGCCAGAATCTACGACACCGGCAAGCAGAATCGAGTCCCGCTGGTCATCGGTTTCAACGCCGACGAGTGGACCACCCTGCGACACTACTGGCCCAACGTCACCCTCGACGGCTTCCGGAAGGTGCTTCATACGATGTACGGTCCGCTGGCGAACGAGGCGCTGGCCCTGTATCCGGCGACGACCGATGAAGAGGCGGCGAAGGCGGCGGATCGCTGGCAGACCGACTGGTACTTCGCCTGCCCCTCCAGGTTCATCGCGGACCGGATGGCGCGCTCGGACAGCCCGGTCTACTTCTACGTCTTCAGCCGGGTCGTGCCGGCCCCGGGTGGCGAGAAGCTCGGCGCCTATCACGGCGCCGAGATCGCCTACGTCTTCGACAACCTGGCCGTCGAGACCTGGGTGCCGCGCCAGCCCTACGACCAGGAGCTCGCCGAGACCATGAGCGCCGCCTGGGTACGCTTCGCCGCCACCGGCGATCCGAACGGAGGCGGGCTGCCCACCTGGCCGACCTATCACAGCGGGGAGGAGGGGTTCCTCGACCTCGGCGATCCGGTCCGCGCCGGAGCGGGCGTTCGCAAGGACTCCTGCGACCTCTACGAGAAGCTCCAGGCCGCGCGTCTGGCGGCGGCAGGCCGCTGACGCCGTAGCGAAGGAGGGACACGCGTGGGTAGTGTCGGCGTCATCCTCGGGCTCGCGCTCCTGATCGTCCTCGCGCTGCGGGGGATCAACATCTTCATGGCGTCCATCGTGGCTGCGCTGGTGGTCGCCCTCACCAACGGCCTCGGCATGGCGACGGCGTTCGGCCAGGAGTACACCGGAGCCATGTTCGGCTTCGCCGAGAAGTACTTCCTGCTCTTCCTGGCGGGGGCGCTCTTCGGCCGCGTCATGGGGGAGTCGGGGGCCGCCGCGTCCATCGCCCACGCGCTCGCCGACCGGCTGGGACCGCGCCGCGCCCTGCTGATCACGGTCTTCGCCACGGCCTTGCTCACCTACGGCGGCGTCAACGTCTTCATCGTGGTCTTCGCCATCTACCCGCTGGGTCTCGTGCTGGTGCAGCGCGCGAACATCCCGAAGCGGCTGCTGTTGGCGGCCATCGGCCTGGGATCGGGCACCTTCACCATGACCGCCATGCCGGGCGCGCCGTCGATCCAGAATGTGATTGCGGCCCAGAACCTCGGCACCACGCTGGCGGCGGCCCCGGCGCTGGGTCTGGTTGCCAGCGGCGTCATGCTGGCCCTGGGGCTCGGCTACCTGGAGTGGCATCGGCGCCGTGCCGAGCGCGTCGAAGAAGGCTTTCGACCCGCCGTCACCGATGTCCTCCCCGAAGACGGGGAGGCCCTCCGGCCGACGCCACACTGGACCGTGGCCTCGTTGCCCCTGCTCGTCGTCGTCGCCACGATCCTCGTCCCCCTGTGGCTCGCGAGCTGGCTCGACCTCGACTCGGGCGGAGGTGCGCTGACCACCGTGCTCCGCTTCGCCAGGGACGAGCAGACCCTGTGGCCGGTGGGGGCCATGGCCCTCGGCGCGCTCGTGGCGGTGCTCTCCATGGGCGGCTACCTGTCGGAGCTGCGGAGCACCCTCGGCCGGGGCGCCGAAAGCTCGGCCCTGCCGCTGCTCAACACCGCGGCGGTGATCGGTTTCGGCGGGGTGGTCCAGGCGACGTCTGCCTTCGACTGGTTCACCGGCCTGATGGTCGGCAGCGGCCTCCCGCCCCTGGTGTCGGCCGCGGTCTCCGTCAACATCGTGGCCGGGATCGTGGGGTCGGCGTCAGGGGGCCTTGGCATCTGGATGCCGACCCTCGCCCAGCACTACCTGGACGCGGGCGTGCCGGCGGCGGTGCTGCACCGCGTCGTGACGGTGGCCGCCGGCGGCTTCGACACCATGCCCCACTGCGGGGTGGTGATCACCTTCCTGACCATCACGGGCATGACCCACCGCGAGGCCTACAAGGACATCTTCATGATCTGCGTCGCCATCCCGGTGGTGGCCACGATCGTCATCGTGGCGCTCGGCATGGCGCTGTACTGACGGGGCGTCGTGATGGACCCCAGGCTCAGCCCGCGGCCCCCGGCGCCTCGACCTCGGACCTCCGAGCGGTCCATCGGTCGACCCGGTCGGGGGCAACGGCCCGTACTCGGGGAATGGGCACGACGCGACCTAGGAGGGCGCGGCTGGTGGGGTGGACTTTTCCTGCAACGAGTTGGATGGGGGTGGAGTGCATCATGAACGTCGGATCATTGCTTGCTCGGCACGCACGGTACCGGGGCGACCACACCGCGCTGGTGGTGGGGGACGTCCGGCTGAGCTTCCGTGAGCTCAACCGCTACGTCAATCGACTGGCCAACGCCCTGCTGGCCTCCGGCCTGAAGAAGGGGGACACGTTCACCACTGTGCTGCCCAACTGCCTCGAGCTGATGGCGGCCATCTGGGCGGCGGGCAAGACGGGGATCGTGGTCGTACCTGCGAGCCCACTCCTGCAGGCAGGGGGCCTCGCGACCCTGATCGACGACTCCGACTCGGCCATGGTGATCGCGGACGCCGCCTTTGCCGGTGCGCTCGATGGGCTCCGCGGCGCGCTGCCGAAGCTGGTAGACAACGGCGTCGTGCTGGTGGGTGAGGACGCCGGACGGCATGGATTCACGTCATTCGAGTCGTTCATCGCGGGCGCATCGGAAGACGATCCCCCCGACGCCGGCATCGTCGGCGACGACGTGTTCAACATCATGTACTCCAGCGGCACCACGGGCATGCCCAAGGGGATCGTCCACACCCACGACTGCCGGGCGGCCTTCTGCACCCTCTTTGCGTCGGCGTTTAGGATCGTCCCGGAGAGCATCGTGCTGCACTCCGGTTCCATCGTCTTCAACGGCGCCTGGGTCGACCTGATGCCGTGGATGTTCGTGGGCGGGACCTACATCCTGCACGAGGCCTTCGACGCCGAGCGGGTCATCGCGACCATCGAGCGGGAGAAGGTCACCCACACCATCATGGTGCCGTCGCAGATCATCGCCGTGCTCTCGAGCCCGTCCTATGACCCGGCCAGGCTGCAGTCCCTGCAGATGCTGCACAGCGTCGGCGCTCCGCTCCTGCTCGAGTACAAAAGGCGGATCAACGACGAGCTGCCGGGGAGGTTCTACGAGCTCTACGGTCTCACCGAGGGCTTTGCGACGATCCTCGACAAGCACGACGCGGTGCGCAAGGTGGGGTCGGTGGGCTGCCCGCCGGCGTTCTCGGAGATCAAGATCTTCCGCGAAGACGGCTCCGAGTGTGAGCCTCGCGAGGTCGGTGAGATCTGTGGGCGCGCTCCCATCATGATGGCGGGCTACTACAAGCGGCCCGACCTCACCGCACAGACCATCCGGGACGGCTGGCTGCACTCGGGCGATGCCGGATACCTGGACGAGGACGGCTACCTCTACCTGGTGGACCGGATCAAGGACATGATCATCTCGGGCGGGATCAACGTCTACCCCAAGGACATCGAGGAGCTGATCATCCAGCACCCGGCGGTCCAGGAGGTGGCGGTCTTCGGGGTCGCGAACGAGCACTGGGGCGAGACACCGGTGGCGGCGGTGGTGCGCGCGTCCGGGGCGGACGTCGCGGCCGGGGAGCTCGTCGCCTGGACCAACCAGAAGGTCGCGGCGAAGTACCAGCGGATCCGCGGGGTGGTGTTCTACGACGAGTTCCCGCGCAACGTCGCCGGCAAGACCCTCAAGCGCAAGATGCGGGCCGAGTACGAGGGCGGCTGACGCCGGACCCCGCTTCCCGCCGCGCTCACCGACCCGTGTGCCGCACGATCGTGGCGATGACGGTGGGCCAGGTGCCCTTCGCCAGGTCGTGGCCCATCCCTTCGACGACCAGCACGTCGGCCCCGTCGATGAACTCGGCGGTGGCGAGGCCCGCCTCCAGCGGGACCACGGGATCGCTGTCGCCGTGGATGACGAGGGCCGGGCAGCGGATCGAGGCGAGCGCCTGCCTCCGGCTGCCCGACGCGAGGATGGCCGCCATCTGCCGACTGCGACCCGCCGAGTGGACGCCGCGCTCGAAGAGCCGCGTCGCGTGCTCGTCGGCCGCGCTCGGATCGATGGGGTACGCGGGCCCGGCGTAGACCCGCCACTTGGAGACGTACTGCTCGATGAAGGGCTCGAGCCGGGTCGGCAGGGGAGCGGTCAGGCAGGCCCACGCCTCGGGCGTCGAGGTCGGGTAGCCGGGCTCCCCGGAGGAGGACATAATCGAGGTGAGGGTGAGGACCCTCTCCGGGTGGTGTGCGGCCACGAGCTGGGCGATCATGCCGCCCATGGACAGGCCCACGACGTGCGCCTTCTCGATGCCGAGCGCATCCAGCAAGGCGACGGTGTCGGCCACCATGTCCGACAGGCGGTAGGGCGCCTGGACCTTCTCTCCTCGCTCCAACGCCTCGATCATCGCGTCGATATCAGGCTCGCCCGCCTCCTCGAGGACGGTGGATTGGCCGGCGTCGCGGTTGTCGAAGCGGACGACCCGGAAGCCGCGGCCGGCGAGCTGGATGCAGAACTCGTCCTTCCAGTCGATCATCTGGGCGCCGAGGCCCATGATCAGCAGGACGGGGGGCGCCTCGGGCGATCCGAACGCGTCGTAGACGAGCTCGATGCCGTTGGCCGTGACCCGCGCCGGGCCGGTGTGGGGGATGACGTCGGTCATGTGGCGACCTCCAAAGCGTCGTCGATGTGCGTTCAACACCGTGCAATAGGCGTCATTTCGTCGCGGCCTGGATCTCGCGTCCCTTGGCCACCGCCTTGCGCGCCTCGGCGGGACGGCCGGTGCGGTTGAGCAG
>Ga0315542_1000923_pt1 | contig 18588 bp, 12 predicted proteins | sample SalMarSW160120MG_FD_202541 | JGI IMG/M metagenome (GOLD analysis project Ga0315542, IMG submission 202541) | Salt marsh sediment microbial communities from the Plum Island Ecosystem LTER, Massachusetts, United States - Salt Marsh Sediment SW1601-20 ...
GTTGGAGACCCTCGGATTGTCGACCGGCCACCAGGCGACCGTCTCCGGCACGATCGGGACCGCGCCGTACCAGACGGGCGAGAACGGAGCCGTCTTCGCAGGGGGGGCGTCCTTGTCGTACGGGGGAGCGGGCGTGCAGAGCGGGACCACGACCTACGGCCCGGGCAAGATCACGTGGGGGCTAGCGGATCCGCTCCACACAACGCTCTACGCCATCCGCGCGATCGTGGACGGCTCCGGCAACCCCACCAGCTACACGGGCTTCGGGTCGCTGCCGGTCACGCTGCACGACGGCGATGCACTGACGGGACTCAGCATCCCCGTGACGCCCGTGTCGACAGCGTCCATGAGCGGTTCGCTGAGCGCGCCAGCGGGCTATACGCTCACCAACGGTCGGGCGGTGGTCCGGTTCGGGCCCGCCTCCGGAGGGGCGATGCTCGGGTTGCAGCTCGTCAACGCCAACCCCTCCGGAACGTTCTCGAACACGATGGTCCCGGTCGCCAACGGCATCAGCTACGGCTTGGCCGCGCAGGCGGACGACAGCGCCGGCGACTACGTCTTGAGGTGGAGCACCGTAACAGCGCCGAACACTTCGGCCGCCCTCACGCTCCCGGCGGCAGCGCTGCCCAGCGCCCCCGCCCCGAACGCCGGCAACGTCGCTCCCGGCACGGCGTTCGGCTGGACGCCGTTGGCTGGATCGCTCTACCTGATCTCGATCGCGCCGAGTGGTCCGACCGGACCCCACGTCTACATCGTGACGACCGCCACCTCGACGATGCTGCCGGACCTGTCCGCCATCAACCGGGCGCTGCCGGCCAACACCGGCTACAGCTTCGATGTCATGGCGCTGGGGCCCTTCGCCTCGATGGACGCGGCCGCCGGCCCGAGCGGGATGCTGGCGCCGTACATCGACTTCGAGGCCATCTTCAGCGGCGGTTCCGGGTCCGGTCCGGTGGCCATCTCCGGGCCCGATCAGCCGATCTGGCTCACGACCTCCAGGCCATCACCGTTCACCACGGCGCCCTGATAACGCGCCATAATGGGTTGGAAGCGGGGCAAGCGGAGCCTCGGCACGGCCCCCAGGGCCGCCCGCGTGTGGACGCGGACCCCGCTTGGCGATGCGCTCGCAGTCCTACCGATCTTTCCGCCGTCGCAACCTTCGAAGGGGCCGATGAAACGCCCCGCCGGGTGCCGTCTGGCACGGCCGGGCGCGAGAGGAGTGGCGATCGTGATCCCGTCTCCGCTGCTCTTCGACCGAATGGTCCGTGAGCTGATCCGCCGCCGCGATGACGAAATTGTGGAGCTGGTGCAGGCCCGTGGGCGTCAGCGCGCTCGTCTCGAGCGTCGCCCGAGCCGGACCGAGGTCCGTCCGTTGCCGGCCGGTCGGCCCCTCGCGCCGGGGAAGCGCCGCCGGGGCGCAACCTGAACGGCGACGGCCGGCGCCCCGTCGCGGGGCGCCGGCCACCATCGTCCGCGCGGCTCAGTCGCGCCCGTACATCTCGAGCGGCGCCGGCCGGGTGCCCAGCACCTGCTCGATCGTCTCCATCACGTCGGGCGTCAGCTTCTCCGCCACGTCGATGGCTTTCATGTTCTCGCGCACCTGCTCGGCGCGGGAGGCGCCGGTGATGACGGTGCTGACGTGGGGGTTCTTGAGCGCCCACGCCAGCGCCAGTTGCGCGCGGCTCGCGCCCAGGTCGTCGGCGATCGGCTTCAGGTCCCGCACGGCCTTGACCTGCCGCTTCCCCTCATCCGACTCGAGCCGCTGGCGCAACCACTCGTAGCCCTCGAGGGTGAAGCGCGTGCCCTCCTGGATGCCTTGGTCGTACTTGCCCGTGAGGATCCCGCTGGCCAGCGGGCTCCATACGGTCAGGCCGAGCTGGAACGCGTCGTACAGGCGCGCATACTCGCGCTCGACGCGCTCGCGGTGGAGCATGTTGTACTGCGGCTGCTCCATCGTGGGCGGGACCAGATGCTCGCGGCGTGCCACCTCGTACGCCTCGCGAATCTCCTCCGCCGACCACTCGCTCGTTCCCCAGTAGAAGGCCATGCCCTGGTCGATGAGGTAGTTCATGGCCCGCACGGTCTCCTCGATCGGCGTGGTCCGGTCGGGGCGGTGGCAGAACACCAGATCGACGTAGTCGGTCTGGAGCCGCTTCAGCGCCGCAGTGGTGCCTTCCACGACGTGCTTGCGACTGAGCCCGCGGTCGTTCGGGCCGGAGGCGCCAGCACCGAAGAAGATCTTGGTGGAGAGCACGAGGTCGGAACGCTTCCAGCCGGCCCGCTTGATGACGTTCCCCATCATCGTCTCGGCCTTGCCGGCGGAGTAGGCCTCGGCATTGTCGAAGAAGTTGACGCCCGCGTCGACCGCCGCCTTCATCATCTCCAAGGCCGTGTCCTCCCCGATCTGGTCGCCGAAGGTGACCCAGGCGCCGAACGAGAGGGCAGAGACACGAAGACCCGATGAACCCAGATGCCGATACTGCACGGAGAACCGCCTCCTTCGATGACAGGTGCCGCGGATCCTGGCCGCGGCGGGGGGTGCGCGGCCACGAGCCTACCCGAACGCCCACGCCACGGAGTGCGTCGCAAACGACACGGGAAGGTCGGACGGCCCTCGCCCGGCACCGGCTGCATCGTTAGGCTGGAACCATGAGCACGACGGGCGTCCCGCGACCCGGGGACGAGGCGGGCCCGGGGCCGGCTCCGCCGAGTCCTGCATCGCCCTGGGCCCGATCGGCCGCCGACGTGCTCGGCGCCCTGATTGACGACCCCGAGCACGGCCTCGCCGCCCCCGAGGCGGCGCGCCGCCTCGAGCGCTTCGGCCCCAACACGCTCCGCGCGGCCCCACGCCGGAGCGCCTGGCAGATCATGGTGGCGCAGTTCCGGAGCCTGCTGGTGGGCCTGCTGGCGGCGGCGGCGGCGCTCTCGGCGGCGTTCGGCCAGTGGGTGGAGGCCCTGGCCGTCGTGGTGGTGCTGGTGCTGAACGCCGCCATCGGCTTCATGACCGAGCTCCGTGCGGTCCGATCGATGGAGGCACTGCGGAGCCTCGGCCGGGTGCACGCCACGGTACGCCGAGCGGGACGCCTCCAAACGGTCGAGGCCGACGCCCTGGTGCCCGGCGACATCGTGGTGCTCGAAGGGGGCGACGTCGTCACGGCCGACCTGCGCGTGACCGAGGCGTCGAAGCTCCAGGCCAACGAGTCCACCCTCACGGGCGAGTCGCTGCCGGTGAGCAAGCAGGTCGCCCCGGTGGCGGCGGACGCTCCCCTCGCCGAACGCGCCACCATGCTCTACAAGGGGACGTCGATCACGCGCGGTTCGGGGGAGGGAGTCGTCGTCGCCACCGGCATGCGCACCGAGCTGGGCAGGATCTCCCGGCTGGTGGCGGAAGCCGAGGACGAGACGACACCGCTGGAGCGCCGGCTCAACCGCCTCGGCCAGCGGCTCGTATGGCTCACCCTCGCCATCGTCGGCGTCATCGCCGTCACCGGCATCACGGCCGGCAAGCCGTGGCTGCTGATCCTCGAGACGGCGATCGCGCTGGCCGTCGCCACGGTCCCCGAGGGCCTGCCGATCATCGCCACCATCACGCTGGCCCGCGGCATGAGGCGCATGGCGAACCGCAACGCCCTGGTCAACCGCCTTTCGGCGGTCGAGACGCTGGGTGCCACGAGCGTGATCTTCACCGACAAGACGGGCACCCTGACCGAGAACCGCATGACGGTGGCGAGCCTGTGGCTTTCGGAGGGGCGCGCTGTGCCGTCGGCCGAAGAGGGCGGCTTCGCGCTCGATGGGAAGCTCGTCGAGCCGGAACGCCTCCCCCACCTGAGCACGGCGCTGGAGGTCGCGGCGCTGTGCAACAACGCCTCGCTGGGCCGCGAGCGAGAGCACGCCATCGGCGATCCGCTGGAGGTCGCTCTGCTGGAGGTTGCCGCCCTCGGCGGCGTGCATCGGGAGGACCTGCTGCGCTCCCAGCCGGAGGTGCTCGAGGTCGCGTTTGATCCCGATACCAAGATGATGGGGACGCTGCACGGCACCCAGGGTGAGCCCATGCCCGACGGCAGCCGCTACCGGGTCGCCGTCAAGGGAGCGCCGGAAAGCGTGCTGGCGGCGTGCACGCGGGTCGCCACCGCGCACGGCAGCCGACCCCTGGAGGACGAGGAGCGGAACGCCTGGGAGGGCCGCAACGGCGAGCTGGCCGGGCGCGGGCTGCGGGTGCTGGCGCTCGCCGGCCGGGACGCCACCGACGCCGGCGCCGAGCTCTACCAGGACCTCACCCTGCTGGCGCTCGTGGCCCTGGAGGACCCGCCCCGGCGGGACGTTCGCGAGGCGATCGACGGCTGCCGCCGCGCCGGAATCCGGGTCGTGATGGTCACCGGCGACCAGGCCGTGACCGCGGCCAGCATCGCCGAGGCCGTGGGGCTGACCGTGGGGCCCCCTACGGTGGTGGCGGGCCGCGACGTGGAGCGGCTCCTGGGGAGCGGAGCGACGGGCCGGGACGCGGCGCGCAGCGAGCTGCTCGGAGCCGACATCCTGGCCCGGGTCAGCCCGGAGCAGAAGCTCGAGCTCATCCGCCGCTACCAGTCCGAGGGCGCCATCGTGGCGATGACCGGTGACGGCGTCAACGACGCACCCGCCCTCAAGAAGGCGGACATCGGCGTCGCGATGGGCCGTCGTGGCACCGAGGTCGCCCGTGAGGCTGCGGACATGGTGCTCAAGGACGACGCGTTCGGCACCATCGTCGAGGCGGTCAAGCAGGGCAGGATCATCTTCGATACCATCCGCGCCTTCGTGCTCTACCTGCTGTCGTGCAACTTGAGCGAGATCCTCGTGATCGGAATCGCGTCCGCTCTCGGCGCGCCCCTCCCCCTGCTCCCGCTTCAGATCCTATTCCTCAACCTCGTCACCGACGTCTTTCCGGCCCTCGCGCTAGGAGCCGGCGAGGGCGCGCCGCACATCCTGAGCCGGCCGCCGCGCGATCCCGACGAACCGGTGCTGGCCGCGCGCCACTGGCGCGCCCTGTCCGGCTACGCCCTGCTCATCACCGGTGCCGTGCTGGGGGCGTTCGCCCTGGCCCTCGGGCCGCTGGCGCTGTCGCGCACCGAGGCCGTAACGGTGTCGTTCCTGACGCTCGCCTTCGCTCAGCTCTGGCACGTGTTCGACATGCGTGAGCCCTCGAGCCCGTTGCTGCGCAACGAGGTCACGCGCAACCCGTGGGTGTGGGGCGCATTGGCCTTGTGCGCGGTCTTGCTGGTAGCGGCCGTGACGGCACCCGGCGCGCGCGAGGTGCTGCGCATCGCCTGGCTCGACGGCCGTGCCTGGGCGCTGATCGCCGGCGCCAGCCTGACCCCCACCGTGCTCGGGCAGATCGGCAAGGTGTTCGGTCTTGGGCGCGTCGCCTGACGCCGGACCGGAACTCCACATGACGACCCCGGAGAGGAACTCTCCGGGGCCTCCATCTCCTCGACGTCGAGGGTCGGACGCTGCTGCGCCGCCGCTTCAGGCCTTGCCCGGGCGCACGAACTCGACCGCCTTGCCCCCCAGGTCGACGTGCTCGACCTTCCAGCCCGCCGACAACCAGGCCAGGGCCTGGGCGTGCGAGCTGGTGTTGGCCCACCAGGCACGGTGCGCGAAGGCGGACTTCGGCAGCGGCTTGCCGAGCACTTTGCTGATCTCGTCGAAGCGCAGACTGACCTTCCTGCGATCGCGGCCCACGCCCTCCAGGTGTTCCTGAAGGGGCGCGTACCGGCTCTTCGGCGACAGGCTGGGCTCGCCCCGCTGTCCGCCACGGTCCCGATCCAACCACACCCCCACCATGCGGTAGAACTCGGCGACCCGCTCCTCTGGTACCAGTACTTTCACTTCGGACTGCGGCATCCAACGTCTCCTAGATCCACGGGGATTGAAGGGTTCGACTGGGGGTGGATCGGTACCAGTGTAGCGAACCGAACGAGACGCCACAAGGAAGCGTGCACACCGGCCGTTTCAGCGGTGGACGCTGTTTGGCAGGCGTCGACGACGCCGTGGACGGCGCCGTGGGTCTGATCGGTACTTCAGTACACTAGAGGAAACAGGTCGGCACGAAGAACCACTCAGTCGACTCCGATCGCCTCGCCCCACGCCCCGAACGCGGCGTCGTGGCTGAGCAGAACGACCTGGCGCTCACGCGCCACACGCTGAAGATCGACCCGCAGGCGCTCCAGCCGCGACCCGTCCCAATGTAGGAAGGGATCGTCCAGCACCAGAGGCAGGCGGACATCATCGGCAACGTGATCGGCGATGGCGAGCCGGAGCGCCAACGTGAGCTGATCCTGGGCCCCGCGACTGAGACGCTCGGGCGACAGCTCGTGACCGTCGGGCTCCACGACCTGCACCCCGAAGTCGTCGAGCAGGCGGACGCTCCTCCCCTCCCGCTCCGTCAGGGCGGCGAAGTGCTGCGACGCCAAGCGCTCCAGCCGCTCACGGTAGCTGCCCTGGAAGTCCCGCACCGCCGCTCGCAGCTCGACGTGGGCGGTAGCCAGGGCCTCGATCTCCTCCACGAGCGCCTTGCGCCGGTCGAGCAGGGCCGCGCGCTCGGTCTCGGCCTTGGCCAGGTTGACGACCGGCTTCGCCTGCAGCGCCGCCAGCTCGCGGGTGCGTTCGAACACCTCGCCCTCGGCAGCGTGACGCGCCGCGCGCTCGAACCCCAGACGCTCCTCCAGCGCTTCGAGCCGGTCGAGCATGCGCGACCGGTCGAACGGCTCGCCTGCCGCAGGGAGCTCGCCCTGCTCACCCACCACGGCCTCCACCGCCAGGCGCTCCTCCTCGACCTCCGTCGCCAGGCGCTCCACGCGTTCGCGCAGCGCCGCCAGAGATTCGCCCTCGGCGGCGTCCAGCACGGAGGCCAGAGCGTCGAACGAGCGCTCCGCCTCCTGCACCGCCTGGTCGCGTTCGCGCCAGCGCCGCAACAGCTCGTCGGCATCGCCGCCGCTCGCCTCGAGAAGCGTCTGGAGGGGCGCCGCCTGCTCGTCGCGCGCGGTCGCCACGGCCTTGAACTCGACCCGCAGGGCCGTCATCGACGCCTCCCGCTCCTCGAGCACCGTCTCCGCGACCGCTACCTCGCGCCGCAGCCGTTCCCGCTCGGCCCGGAAGGCGCGACGGGCCTCGTCCCGCCCCTGCGCTGCAGCGATCACCTCGTCCCAGGTCGCGTCCGCTGCATCCAACAGGAAGGTGCACAGCTGCGCCACACTCTGGGCACGCCCGCCGCGCGCTTCGGCGAAGGCGGCCAGGCGCGGCCAGGGAGCGGGCATCTCGAGGGGCGAACGTCCCCGCACCTCCGCGGGCGCGACGCCGAAGGTGCGGATGGCGAGCTCGCGGTGCACCTCCTCCCGCTGCAGGAGCGTGCGTTGCGCCTCCCGGAAGGCGTCGAACGCCGAGCCAGGCTCCGGGTAGGCCTCCTGATACGGCTGCATGCGGCGCTGGAAGGCGCGAAGCTGCTCGCGCGCCGCCTCCATCTCGTTCTCGAGGCGGAGCACGTCCCGACGGGTCGGTACCGGCTGGGCATGCCAGGCGTCGAAGCGCGCAAGAAGCTCCTCGAGCTCGGCGCGGCTGCGCCCCCGGAAGCGCTTCAGTTGCGGCCCCGTCACCGACGGCGGCCGGAACAGCGCGACGACGCCGAGCCCCACCAGGACCCCGACGCCCGCCGATGCACCCAGCCCGATCGCCTGGTGCGCCACCCAGGTCACCGCCGCAGCCAGCAGCACGCCCGCGCTGCCCTGCGCTACGGCGGCACGCCAGCGCGCGGGCGGGTGGCTGAGCGCGGCGCGCAACACCTCGGCCTCCAGCTCGTTGGGGAGGCCGGCGTCTGGCACCAGGAGCCGGCGACGTTCCGCGCGGGCCTCACGAACGGCCGCTTCCAGCCCCTCGACCGCCCGCACCCGGGCCTCGGCCTCGTAGTCGTAGCGTCGAAGGAGGGCCCGGTCCTGCTCGGGCGCGAGTGCCAGCATGGCGTACGGGCGCAGATCTGAGCGGGCCTCGGCCACCCCCTCTTCGCGCCCAAGGAACGCACGCCAGTCGGTCGCCGCCTGCTCCGCCGCAGCTCGGAGCTCCCGCACGGCATCGACGGTCAAACCCTCGTCGTCGTCCTGGAACGGGGCGCGCGTGACATGGCGCTCCAGCTCTCGCGTACGTTCGGCAGCGGTGCGGCGTGCCGTCTCCAACGTGCGCTCGCCGGCCTCGGACGCTGCCCGCGCCTCGGCCAGTGCGCGCTCCGCCGCCATCAACGACGCCAGACGGGCCTCACCATCCTCCGGCGCATCGGCGAGCTCCGGCCAGACCTCGGCGACGCGCGCGTGGGCGCGGGCGGCCTCGGCCTCCAGGGCCTCTGCCCGCGCCAGCGTCTGCGCCGCCGCGCGGTGTGCATCGACGCGCTCCTCCAACGCCCGTCGCCTCGCCAGGTAGGTGCGAAGCCGCTCGGCCTCGCCCTCCAGCCGGGCGGTCTCCTCCCGGTGCTGGCTGCGCCTCGCCTCGGCCTCGGCCAGGCTTCGCGCCGTCTCCTGGGCCCCGTCGGCGGCCTCGCGCCCCTCCTGCAGGCTGAGCTCGAGCGCCTCGACGCGCGTGTCGAGGTTCTCGAGCTCGCCATCCTCCTGGCCGTCCGGAAGGCCCCAGGCATGGCCGTTCCGGGTCCGGACCCCGACCTCGTCCTCGAGACGCGCCAGCGCCAGCTCCACGCCGCCGCGCCCCGACCCGACCAGCAGACGTTGCACCTCCGCGCTGAGGCGCTCGGGGCGAGGCAACGGCTGCGACACGCAGAAGCTCTGGACGAACGTCTCGCGCTCCCCCAGTCCGAGCAGTCGCTCCAGCACGTCGACCAGGCTCTCCCCCTCGACGCGCTCCACGGGGGCCCACGAGGGGGCCGCCGCTGCTTCGTCGGGCGCGTCGCCCAGCTCGGCGCCCTCCTGGGCCAGCTCGCCCTCTCCGGTGGAGAGGTCCCGCTCCAAGCGGTACCGGACGCCGTCGACCCCTACGAAGGTGAGCCGCGCCCCACCGCTTGCCTCGCTCCCCGGTTCCGGGCCGAAGAGCACGTCCGTGAGCACGCTCACCAGGGTCGACTTGCCCCACTCGTTGGGCCGCACCAGCGTCGCGAGCCCCTTCGGGAAGCGCACCGTGCGGGCCTCGATACCGTACAGCTCGGGCAACTCCAAGCGCTCCCAGAGCACGCCGACCGGGTGGTGCCCGGCACGCCCCGGGCGAGCCCGCGACGAGCGCGCCCTCGACCGGCCGCGCCGACTCACGCCACGCTCCCGATCGGAGCGCGGGCGCCACCCGGAGGTGGCCCGTCAGAGAGCGCGGCGATGCCCCATCGCAGGCTGCGGGCCAGCCGCGCGTAGGCGCGCTCGCCAGCGCCATCGATGCGCGCCAGCATGCGGGCCACGAAGGCACCGCGCACGCTGGCTTCCTGCGCCCAGCGCTCCAGCAGCTCGGGAGCCAGCCCCGATACCTCGTCGCGCACCTCGAGGTGGAAGAAGGCGTCACCGTGCCGGTCCTCCAGCGCGGCGGCGTCGAGCTCCGGCAGCCACAGCGCGCCGGCGAGGCGCACGCGCTGTACCGCGTCCGGATCGCCCCTGGACGCGATGAAGGCGTCTACCTCGGCGATGTCGTCCACGGGCGTGAGATCGAGCACGATGTCGCGGACGGGCTGCACGGGCACGGCGACGACCTGCACGTCCATGCGCTCGCCGTCCCACGCCGCCACCGTCACCGCGCCGCTGCCGCCGTCGGCGAAGCCCATCGCCTCGGGTGAGCCGGGGTAGACGGCCGGGCCCGCGGGGAAGCGGTGCTGCAGCGGGTCGTGGAGCGAGCCCAGCGCCACGTAGTGGTAGCGCGCGGCGGCCAGCCCCTCCTCGTCGAGCGAGAGCGTCCGGGTACCGCTGTCGGCAACGCCGAGCACGCCGTGGAACACGGCGATGTGCACGCCGGGCCGCTCCAGGCGCGGGAAATCGCGCACCGGAAGGTCCGCGGCGGTGACCCCTCCGGTGTAGGCCATGCCGTAGAGGTGTACGGTTTCGCCGCCGAGCTCGAGCGTGGCGAGGTGTGCGGGCGCGGGCTCGGTGACGAGCAGGCCGGGCCAGGTGTCCCGGTGGCGCCGGTAGACGCTGGTGCCGTAGGTGATCTCGTCGTGGTTGCCGGGAACGGTGACCGGCAGCACGCCGCCATCCTCCAGGCGGTGCAGCTGAGCGAGCGCAGCCTCGACGCACGCCTCGTCGGGATCGAAGCGGTCGAACAGATCGCCGGCGACGATCGCGAGGTCGACGCCCTCGGACAACGCCACGTCGACGGCCCGCTCGAGCACACCGTCCCTGCGCCGGCGACGTTCGGTCGCCCGCTCTTCGGGCCATCCGGACGGCTGCCAGCCCAGGTGCAGGTCGGCGAGGTGGATGAGGCGCACGGGACCTCCCGCATCCCTCGAACGGCGCCACGTGCCGCGGCGCGCTACGAGCCTTCTCCAGGCCCTAACCGTAGCAGGTCCCTTGCCGATAGGGAGAGGAATACCTCCCCCGAGGACGTCCGCGTGGGGGTGCCACCTTTTTCATGCGCACCCGGGAACCACTCTCATGGGCGGGCCCTACCATGCCTGCGTCGCGGCCTCGGGCCGCACGACCGCTGCCAGCACCTCGCTCGGGACCCCCCTCGCCCGTCCACGACCGCCGGTGCGAGCCCGCGGCGGCAGCGGGACCCCGTACGACCGCGTCTGCTGGGCCTCCGGCGCCCTCCTCTTCGCGCCGTCGAGGCCACCCCCCTTTCCCGGCCCGTGGCCACCAGGTCACGGGCCTTTTCGTGGGGGCCGCCTGTGGCACGGGCATGAAGCTCGCGATAACGCAGGTTTACGCTGGACTCATCTGTCGTGCGTAGAGTCGCCCCAGGAAGAAGCTCGATCTCCGGTCCGCCGTCGACCGGCGCACGGCGCTCCCCGCCCGCACGCGGGCGAACCCAGCCAGTGAGGTATTCAGCATGACTCACCAACCCACGCACGCTCGGCACGCACCGCGCCCGTTCCGTCCGCTCATGGCCGTGGCCGCGACCTGCGCGCTCCTGTGCGGCGGCGCCGCTCTGGCCGCCAGCTCCATCCTTCCAGGCAGCTTCGCGGTGGGCTCCGGGACGCTGTGGCAGTACGTCGTCGACCATTCGGCCAACCGCCTGAACCAGACCTGTTACCAGAGCAGTGCCAACCCTACGGAGAGCTACAGCTGCCTCAAGGCCGCCCTGCTCAGCACCGGGCTCGACAAGGAGCTCCAGGGCGATCAACCGATCACGCTCTTCGCGCCCAGCGACGCCGGCTTCGCCCGACTGGCGCACCTCATGGGAGCGCACGCCTTCGATGTCCTCATGGCAAAGCCCGATCGCCTGACCACGTTGCTGCACAGCTCGATGGTGCGCGGACGCTACACCAGTGCCGACCTCCGGGCCCGCTCCGTACCGGCGACCGGTCTTCTCACGCTGACCACGCTGGCCGGCACCCAGCTCGAGCTGACCTTCGGCCACTTCTCGACGGGAGCTGGAAGGATCACCGTGCGGGTCGGCCCCAGCGCCTTGGATCCCGGCTGGGAGCCCTACCTCGTGGGCCAGACCACGCTGCTCTACAACGGCTCGTTCATCCCCATGGACATGGTCTACCTGCCGAGCAGCCTGCGTTAGTCGCTCGGCGCCGTCCCCTGCAGGCGCTCGCTGACGGCGCCGGCCGCCTGCTTGACGGCGCTGCGGTAGCGGCGCTCGATGGCGCTGTCGAAGCGGCTGAGCGGCCCCGCCAGGGCGATGGCCGCCGCCATCCGCCCCGGCCCCTCGAACACCGGGGCGGCGACGGAGAAGGCCCCGTCCTCGAAGTCGCCGATGGCGACGCAGACTCCCTGGCGCCGCGCACGGTCCATGTCGATGCGGAGCAGCTCGGGGTCGGTCTCGCTGAGCTCGGTGTAGGCGGGGAGCGGCTCGCGCACCAGCCAGTCCATCAACTCCGGGCGTCCGTAGGCGAGGAACAGCTTGCCGGCGCTACCGGCGTTGAGCCGCGTACGCTCGCCCACCGGCGAGACGACCCGCACCGTCCTGGACGACTCGCGTACGTCGGCGATCACGGCGTCGAGGCCATCGCGCACGACCAGGTGGATGCTCTCCCCGGTCTCCTCGCGCAACTCGTCCAGGGCGATCGCCGCGACGTCGACCACCGGTTGCAGGCGAGACGCCTGGTGGCCCAAACGAAGGGCGCCGTAGCCGAGCCGGTAGGTCTTGTCCGCGCTCTTGACGACCATGCCGTGCGCCTCCAGGGTCGCCAGGATCTTGAGGACCTGGCTGACGCTGGTGCCGGACCGCTCGGCGAGAGCCTGCAGGCCGAGATCGGGCCGGCTCGCCACCAGCCCCAGCAACCCCAGCGCGCGATCGAGCGCCTGGATGCGGTAGCGGCCGCCGCCGTCGGGCTCGAGCATGCACCAGTCTAGAGGACGCGACATTTCCCTGCAAGGAATCGCATTTCTGTCAGAGAAAGCGCGCCGCCTTCAGGCCCCTCTCCTGAACGCTCGGATCACCGTCCCAGACGCCGCGCGTCCCCCAGAGAGCGGTCTCCGCAGGCGCAGTCCGGGGCCCCAGCACCGTCGGCACCGCCCGGCCTCAGACCGGCACGCGCAAGAGCCAGCGGAACCCCATCGCCAGGAGCCCGAGCAGCGTCACCCAGGCGAAGAAGGGGGCGACGCGCAGAACGTACGGCTCCGGCAAGAGTCGCTCGAAGAGCCAGTCGTGCCCTGTGGCATCCCCAAGGCGGCGCGCCAGCTTCGTCAGCGGACAGCGCAACCCGTTGACCGCGTAGACGACGGCTTCGACGCCGACCACGGCCAGCGAGAGCGCCAGCCACACGTCGCGACGCCCCGTCAGGCCGTCGACGAGGATCGTGACGGCGGCCGCCGCCATGACGAAGACCAGCGCGCTGTGCAGGACCTTGACGGCGACGGCCGCGCGCTGGGCGCCCTCGCCCCGCTCGGCGCGCGCCGGCTCGTCTTCCGGAACGCGAGAAGCAGCATCACGATCCTCGGACATCGTTCCTCCCACGCTCACGTCGCGATCGGCGCCGGAGGGGCGCCGATCCGCGGCCGGCTCCGGCACGGCGCCGGACCTCGCTTCCATGCTACGTGCGCCGACCGGGCGACGCCAGGACGGACGCACCGCCGCCAGGTTCCCGGGCACACGTCCGTCGGCCGCTCGGCATGCGCTAGGCCATGCCGGTCCCGCCGGCCCTCACGGCGCGTTCCGATGCGTCAGATAGGCGCCGCACGGTCCATTGACGTTCACGGCCTGCGGCGAGATCCACCCCGCCCCGGCAGCGAGGGAGCTCCCGCTCCCCGCATCGACCCGCAACCAGCCGGAAGGGTTCGAGCCGACGACGGCGACGTAGCCGTCGGCGGGAAGCGTGACGACGACCGCAGCGGACCGGTCGGGAGCCGCCCGGACCGGCGTCGCGACCATGGCCATCTCGAAGCACACGCCCGGCTTCGGCGATGCCCGGACGGGAAGGGCGCTGCAACTCCCATCGAGCCGGACGGGGGCATCGGGGGGGAGCCACCGCAACCGGAACGGTCCCACGTTGGCGGCCTGCGCCGTCCCCGGTGAGAACGCCAGCCAGCCGCCGGCGTTGCGGGCCACCACCGCCACCGGGTCCCCGGGGCTCACGGTGCCGAACACCCGGGCACCCTCACCGGCACGCTGGTATGCCGTGACCGACGCGTGCGCCCAGCCGGTACAGGGCCACGGCGGCGTACCCCCCGCCATACCGGCCACGTCGGAGCTGCTGCCTGCCGCCGAGGTCGCCTCCTCGATGAAGGCGCTCGCGGTCGTGGCGGCCCGGCCAGCAGACGGGGACGTGACCCCACGGCCGCCTCGGGAACCCGGACCGCACCCGGCGAGCACCAGACATACCCCTGCCAGGCTGACAGCCAGAACACCGCCCCCCAGTCGTAGACGGCGCTGATCCACAGGAATCCTCCGCTCCGCTGGACGGCACACGCACCGCCCGCCGCTGCTCCATGCTTGCGCCGCGGGGGCGGGCACCGCAACCGATCATGCGACGGGAGCGCCCTTCAGCTCACCCCTCGCTCACGTCGAGCGACCTTCCGAACCAGCCGACCGGTCGGACGTCGAGGTTGAGGTAGAGATGCTTCTCCTCCTGGTACTCGCGCAACCCCGTGAGGCCTAGCTCGCGCCCGACGCCGCTCTCCTTCATGCCGCCCCAGGGCGCCTGCGGGTAGTAGGGGTGGAAGTCGTTCAGCCAGACCGTGCCGAAGCGCAGCGCACGGCCCACGCGGACGGCCTTCGCCACGTCCCGCGTCCACACCGCCGCCGCCAGGCCGGTGCGCGTCTCGTTGGCGGTCGCGACGGCGTCTTGCTCGTCCTCGAAACGCTCCACGGTGAGCACCGGTCCGAAGATCTCTTCGTGGGCGATGCGCATCTCGCGCCGCACGCCAGTGAGCACGGTCGGCTGGAGGAAGGTGCCGCGCTGGAAGCGTTTGCCGTCGGGGCGTCCGCCGCCGAGTCGCAAGCTGGCACCTTCGTCCAACGCCAGCGCGATCATGCCCTCCACCTTGGACCGGTGCTGCTCGGACACCAGCGGGCCCATCTCCGTCCCGTCCTCCCAGCCGAAGCCCAGCCGGATGGCGGCGGCTCGCTCGAGGATGCCATCGACGAAGCGGTCGTAGATCCCGGCCTGTACGAGCAGCCGCGATCCGGCCGAACACACCTGGCCGGCATGGTAGAAGACCGCGTTCAGGGCATGGTCCAGGGCCACGTCGATGTCCGCGTCCTCGAACACGATGTTGGGGTTCTTGCCGCCGAGCTCGAGCGCAACGCGCTTGGCGGTGTCGGCCGCCACCCGCGCGATCGCGCGGCCGGTCACGATGCCACCGGTGAAGGACACCATGTCCACGTCTTCGTGGGCCACCAGCGCGGCGCCGACGCCCGGCCCGGCGCCGAGCACGACGTTGGCGACGTCGCCGGGGACACCCGCCTCGTGCAGCAGATCGATGGTCCGGACGGTACTGAGCGGCGTCAGCTCGCTGGGTTTGATCACCAGGGCGCAGCCTGCTGCGAGGGCCGGCGCCAGCTTCCAGGAGGCCTGCAGCAGCGGGTAGTTCCAGGGCGTGATGAGCGCGGCGACGCCGACCGGCTCGTGCAACGTGAGGCTCAGCGCGTCCGCCTCGACGGGGTTCACCTCGCCGCCGGTGGTAGCGATGAGGGAGCCGAAGTAGCGGAACGCCTCGGCGACCTGCACCATGTCGTCGCGGCTCTCGGGAAGGGTCTTCCCGGTATCCCAGGTTTCCAGGCACGCCAGCTCCTCCCGGTGTGCCTCGATCAGCGAGGCAGCCCGGTGAAGAACGCGAGCCCGCTCCTGCGCGAACAGGCGTGGCCACGGGCCGTGGTCGAAGGCGTTGCGCGCGGCGGCCACGGCGGCCTCGGCATCGTCGGCCGTACCCTCCGGAACGATGGCGAGAACGGACCCCGTGGCGGGCTCGAGGATCTCTCGAGTTCCGCCCCGCGCTGCGGGAACGGCGCGCCCCGCGATGCGTTGCAGCGGCCGCAGCGGCTCCGACGGCGGCTCGGACGGCGAGGCCGGGTCGACCGGGACCCAGGGTGCGTTCCCGTGTCTCGAAGCGTCGCTCACGCTCACCAGCTCCCTTCCGGATCGGACCGCGCGCGGCTCGCATCACGAAGCACGCCCGCCGAAAGCGTGGGGCCATCGCGCAACCGGGCCGCCGCCGGCTCCTGCCGGTGGGCGGCGGTGGCCCCCAACCTACCACCGGGCCGGACGCGAGCCGATCCGCCCTCCACCGCCCGGCCGGCGCCGCCTCAGAGGCCGGCGATCATCATGTCGACCGCCTCGGAGACGGCACGCTCCGGCTCGACATCGGGACCGAAGAGGGCCTGGAAGGCGACGGCGTTGAAGAACAGGCGCGCCATGCCGGCGGCGCGCTCCGCCTCGAGGGGCGGGCCCTCGGCCGTTCGGATCCGCTCCGCCAGCACCCCGATGGCCCTCTCCAGTACGTCTTCCCAGTGCCGCCGAAGCTCCTCTCTCTGCAACACCTCCCGCACCACGATGCGCACCATCGGGCCACTACGGTGGGCGAGGTCGTACAACCGTTGTCCGGCCGCCTGCAGGAGCTCGCGGCGATCCCCGGCCTCGACATCGGCGACCAGCTCGGCGAAGCGAGGCAGGAACGGGCGTTCGTCGATGAGCGCTTGGAGCAGGCCCCGCTTGGTCTGGAAGTAGTAGAAGATCAGTGCGCTGGTGACCCCGGCACGGGCCGCGATGGCGCTGGTGGGGGTCCCGTCGAAGCCGCGCTCGGCGAAGAGCGCCTCGGCGGCGTCGAGGATCTTCAGACGCGCCTCGGCCCGGCTGCGGTCCACGCGCGGGCGCCCTACGCGACGACCCGAGCGGCCGCCCTCGTGCCCACCGTCACTCGAGGTGGGCGGGTTCCCATTCGCTCCACGCGATGAAGCTGGGGGCGCCACGATCTGCTCCCTCCCCGTCTGCGCGCCGACGGGCCGCGCCCGCTAGCCGACCCGTGATCGACGTCCATCGGTGCGCTTCCAGTCTACGAAAGCGGGCGGGCCCGGTCCCGGGCCCGCCCGCATCGCGAACCGTTGGTTCGCTCTGCCATGTTGTACGCCGGGACGCTCCGGCTCAGGCACGCTGCGGCGTGCCGCGGGCCTCTCCTACGCTACCCAACGCCCACAGGGCGAGGATGAAGACGATGGCGCCCAGGATCCACGCATTCCAGGCAGGCACGGCCGCGACCGCGAAGGCGAGCACCCACGGGGCCACGAACGTCCACGCTCCCAGGAGGGCCTGGAACCAGAGCACGCCTCGGGAGTCCGGGCTGCCCAGCGACCACAGCGCCACGATGAAGACGAGCGCCCCCAGGATCCACGCATTCCATGCTGCAACGGTCGAGCCGGTGAACACCAGGATCCATGGCGAGAAGAACAGCCAGGCACCGGCCACCACATTGATCCAGTCTTGCCAGCGAGTCCATGCACGCATCAAAGAACCTCCTTCCGGTCCCTCTAGCGGCGTCCGATCAGGCATTTGCCTAACCGGTCAGTTAAAGAATGACGGATCGTCCTCGATCTGTCAAGGGACCACCCGACGTGCTACCCAGCGCGCAGCCGGGGTCGCGTCCGAAGACCCGCCCTGCGCTCGGCGACGCTGGCCGCCGTACGCCACCCCCACTCGACGCGGCGCCCCCGTGACCCGTCGTCGGCCGTATCCCCTGCCGCCGTTCTATGCTCGGGGCACCGACAGTCGTGGGAGGCTCACCTTGCGTCTTGCAGTCCCTTGGAACCCGCCCCGCCGCCGGGGCGACGCGGCGGAGCGGGCGGCAGCGCCCTCCGCGCCCCGCTTCCGCGTCCCGGCGGTCGTCGCCGGGCTCGTGGTGCTGCTGAGCGGTTGGAGCCTGGGGCAGACGAGGCCGGTCGACCCCTTCGCCACCGTCGCTCCCGTACCGCACTCCGAGCCGGGCTCGCCCGCCCTCGGGGCCGGGCCGAGCGGTCCCCGCAAGGCGACGCCCTTCGCGACGGACGCCGGGTCCGGCCCGACCCCGCTCGTAACCGGGCGCGGCCCGAGCCCGGTCGCGACATCGTCCGCCCCCGCGCCGGCGGTGGCCGGCCCTCCGGTTTCGCGCCCGCTCGACGTGCACAACGGATCCGTGACCCTGTCCGGCACGCTGCTGGTTCCCTCCGGGCCAGGGCCCTTCCCGGCCGTGGTGCTGCTTCCCGGACGCGGCGCCTCCAGCCGCGACCAGGCGGCCGCCGATGCGCGCCTCTTCGCCACCCACGGCATCGCCGCCTACGCCTACGACAAGCGCGGCACGGGGAGCTCCACGGGCGACTGGCGCAGCACCATCGCCCTGAACGACCAGGTCGGCGACGCGGTGGCCGCGGTCGCCGCCGTGCGGCGGCAACCGGGCATCGATCCGTCACGGGTGGGCGTGTGGGGCGTGGGTCAGGGGGCGTGGCTGGCCCCCTTCGTCGGCGAGCACGCCGACGTCGCGTTCCTCATCCTGCTCAACACCAACGCCGCACCGCTGGGGCAGGAGGAGGTGTGGCATGCCGGCGACGCCGTGAGGGCCCGGGGCTACTCGCCCACGGCCGCCGACACCGCCATGCGCGGCGTGCGCCTGCTGGTGAGCACCCGCCCGGTCCTCGCGGCCCTGCTGCCCCACGGCCAGCTCGGCTTCCTGAAGGACAATCCGTCCAGCACACCGGCCGACGCCCTACGCCGCGAGAGGGCACCCGCGCTGCTCGTCTACGACGACCTCAACCCGCATGCGGCGGGCGTCAAGACCACCGCCCAGCTCCTGCGCGCCGCGCAGAACCGCGATCAACCCCTCGACCATGTCACCGTTCTGGGCCGCCAGGGCGCCGGCACGGACGGTGCCGGCACCGGAGGCAACCCCGGGGCCGCCCTCGCCAACGCAAGGCGCGCGGCGGATCCGGCCTATCGCTCGGTGGTGGTGGGCTGGACGCGCACGGTGCTCGCGACGCTCGCACCCTCGCGAGGAGCGGCGGTGCCTCTCGCAG
>Ga0315542_1000924_pt1 | contig 18587 bp, 24 predicted proteins | sample SalMarSW160120MG_FD_202541 | JGI IMG/M metagenome (GOLD analysis project Ga0315542, IMG submission 202541) | Salt marsh sediment microbial communities from the Plum Island Ecosystem LTER, Massachusetts, United States - Salt Marsh Sediment SW1601-20 ...
CCGTTCCTGCCGGTATAAAAACACCATCCCCTGGTTTTGGTGTAAAGTATGATAAATGATCAGCAATTGTACCGTTTGTGAGAGCCTTTTGTAAATTGTCAGCTGAGGACCCTGGTTTAAGTCCTGCATAAATGCGACTGTCAGGCCCTGCCTCCAGCACAACCCATGCTTCGGTCTTGCCATGTTCACCAACCGGCAGATAGTCCTTTTTAAGATCAGAAGGGTGCACCTGCACTGACAACATTTCATGCACATCGAGGAACTTAAGCAAAAGGGGAAATCGTTGGAAGTGTCCGGCAAGTTTTCCGAGTAATTGTTCCGGCTCCTTCTCCATCAATTGATTGATGGTCTGTCCTTTGAGTGGTCCATTTGTGACAAGGCTCTGATGGTCCTCCCGGTCGCTGAGAATCCATGCTTCACCAATAGGACCGTTACCTGGCAGAGGTGCAGTGAGCAGATCAGTTAAATGACGACCGCCCCAGAGCCTATACTGATAAATCGGCTCGAATTTCAATGGATACAATAGCATTTGACTACTGGAATGTTTTTGTGATTTTGTGCTCATTTCTTTTCTATTTCTTCAGTGTATTTACCACGTCGCGCATCCCGGTTGCAACTTGCACGATGATACAGAGCCTGTTGCGCTGCTGACACATTAGTCTCTTCTCCATGCCAGATCTCCAGAGCTGGTTGCTGTATCGCGCGGGCAAACGAAAACGCCAGCGCCCAGGGAATTCGCGACTTAAATCTGACATTCATTGCATTCAGACGTGCTGAAGCCAGTTCCCCGGATTGGCCACCCGACAAAAAAGCAATCCCCGGGACTGCAGCAGGGACAGCTCGCAAGAGACACTCCACAGTGATGTCGGCTACTGCATCCACTGATTCCTGTTTAGGACAGGTCAATCCCGGAAGCACCATATTGGGTTTCAGGATCATACCTTCCAGTGTTATACGCTGTAAATAAAGCTGTCTGAAAACAGTTCGCAAGACTTCTTCTGTAATATCAAAGCAATGCTCAAGTGTATGCTCACCTATCATTAGCACCTCCGGCTCCACGATGGGTACCATTCCCGTTTCCTGGCACAATGCGGCATACCGGGCCAGTGCATGCGCATTAGCCTCTATGCAACCACGGCTGGGGATACCATTTCCGATGGTAATCACTGCCCGCCACTTGGCAAAACGGGCTCCCATTTTAAAATATTCCCGGAGGCGATCGCGCAATCCATCCAGACCCTCGGTTATTTTCTCTCCCGGGTGACCTGCCATATCCTTTGCACCAGTATCAACTTTAATTCCGGGGATGATTCCCAAATCGGTGATGGCTTTAATAAATGAAGTCCCGTCTTTTTTCTTCTGCCTGATCGTTTCGTCGAAGAGAATAAGACCATTAATACATTCACCCAGATCAGGTGTTGTTATGATCATTTCCCGATAGGAACGCCGGAACTCCTCTGTTTGAGGAATCCCGGCAGCTGCAAATCTTCTATTGCAGGTTGGATTACTTTCATCAATTGCCAGCAGACCTTTGTTGTCGGCTACCAATGTTTTTGCAGTTTTTATAATCTCTTTTAAATTCATCTTTTGTTCCTCCCTGATTTTATCAATAATCAATCGAGTGCTTTATGTCCTGTCTGTCAGAAGATAAGTGAAGAAATTTTCTCTATTGCCTCTTTATCTCTTTTTCCAGAGACGCCACTTTCGCAAGGCGTCTGATGAATCTTTCATCTCCCATGAAATGAGCATTCAGAAAGGTCCGGACTAAATCCCATGACAGAGAATATCCGCTGACTTGTCCTCCCAGGCACATTACGTTCATATCGTCATCCTCCACTCCCTGATGAGCTGAGAAGTAATCCGTGATTAATGCAGCACGCACACCCTGAACTTTGTTGGCTGCAACGCAAGCTCCTACCCCGCTTCCACAGATAGCCAGACCTCGTTCGACATCCCCCCTCGCCACTGCTATGGCAAGAGGTACCACAAAATCGGGATAATCATCATCCATAATCAGTCCATCGGCTCCGAAGTCTTCTACCTCATAACCGGCTTTCTTAAGTGCAGCTATCAGCTGAACTTTCAGTTCAAACCCACCATGGTCCGCTGCTATACCAATGTGCTTTATTTCTCTTTCGCTTTCTGCGTTTCCTTTTTTTATTTTTTGTTCTGATTCCATTTCCAGTTACGAATTTCCGGCAGATCCTCGCCGTGTTTATCAATATATTGTGTGTGTTCAATGAGCTTATCCTGCATCATCTGTTTCAGGTAGGACCCTTTAGTACCAAGATGAGGCAGTCTGTCAACAACGTCCTGCACCAGGTGAAACCGGTCAAGTTTGTTTTGCACCCTGATGTCAAATGCGGTCGTGATAGTGCCTTCTTCAACATAACCCCGAACATGTATATTTCTGTTGGTGCGACGGTAGGTCAACCGATGAACCAGCCATGGATATCCATGGAATCCAAAAATTATGTGTTTATCTTTTGTGAAGAGCGAATCGAAATCCGTTTCATTTAGACCATGTGGATGCTCGCTGGCCGACTGCAACTTCATCAAATCGACGACATTGATTACCCGTATTTTCAAATCAGGCAAATTTTTACGTAGTATAGTAACGGCTGCCAATATTTCCAATGTAGGAGTATCTCCGCAACAGGCCATTATCAAATCCGGTTCGGCATCCTGATCGTTACTTGCCCATTGCCAGATACCAATTCCTTCAGTACAATGAACTACAGCCTCTTCCATTGTAAGCCACTGAGGCAGCGAATGTTTTCCTGCAACCACTACGTTGACATAATGGCGACTGCGCAGGCAATGATCAAAGACCGACAGTAAACAATTGGCATCAGGAGGTAAATAAACACGCACGATATCTGCCTTTTTATTGATAACATGGTCGAGGAAACCCGGGTCCTGATGTGTGAATCCGTTATGATCCTGCTGCCATACATGAGAAGCGAGCAAAAAGTTCAGAGAGGCGATCTTCTTTCTCCATGGCAGCTCCAAAGTTACCTTAAGCCACTTGGCATGCTGGCTGAACATTGAGTCGATGATGCGAATGAATGCCTCATAGCTGTTGAATAGTCCGTGACGTCCGGTGAGCAAATATCCCTCCAGCCAACCCTCGCACTGATTCTCACTAAGCATAGAATCCAAAACACGTCCTTCGGGAGCCAGAAATTCATCATTTTTAACTGTCCGGGCATCCCACTGACGATCAGTTTCTTCAAATACAGCACCCAGAAGATTCGAGATAGTCTCATCGGGGCCAAAGATCCGGAAATTTCGCTGATTCTGGTTAAGTTTTTCCACATCGCGCAGGAACTTACCCAGTACCATCGTATCCTGACCGCTAATAGCACCAGGAGAAGATACTTTCACCGCGTGAAGGTGAAAATCAGGCATCCGCAGGTCTCGCAGAAGATTACCGCCATTGGTATGAGGGTTTGCACCCATTCTCCTGTTGCCCTCAGGCGCCAGTTCGGCCAATTCCGGCATTAGCCGGCCACTCTTGTCAAACAGTTCTTCTGGTTTATAACTCTTCATCCAGCTTTCAAGCATCTTGAGATGATCGGGATGTTCGGGATCTACCAGAAGAGGTACCTGATGCGACCGGAATGTACCTTCAATTTGGAGGCCATCTACTATTTTGGGTCCTGTCCATCCCTTGGGAGATCTCAGGACTATCATTGGCCAACGAGGCCGGGTCGTATCGTTTTTGTTCCTTGCATTTTTTTGTATTTGCCGGATATCATCGATGACCTTTTCCAAAACACCAGCCATTAGCTGATGCATTTTTTCAGGCTCATCTCCTTCTACAAAGTAAGGGGTCCAACCTGTACCGCGGAAAAATTGGTCCAACTCCTCATGCTCGACACGTGCCAAAACCGTTGGGTTGCTTATCTTGTAGCCGTTAAGATGCAGTATTGGCAGAACAGCACCGTCGGTGATAGGATCAAGAAACTTGTTTGACTGCCACGAGGTAGCAAGCGAGGCCGTTTCTGCTTCACCATCACCAATTACGCATGCAACTATCAGTCCTGGGTTGTCGAAGGCAGCACCAAATGCATGGCTAAGCGAATAGCCCAGTTCACCACCTTCGTGAATCGACCCGGGAGTTGTAGGCGCTACATGGCTGGAAATCCCTCCCGGAAAAGAGAATTGTTTGAATAGTTTTTTCAGCCCGGCTTCGTCCTGAGTGACGTTAGGATAAACTTCGCTCCAGGTGCCTTCGAGGTAAACGTTGCCTACAATAGCAGGCCCACCATGACCGGGTCCGGCAATGTAGAACATGTCCAGATCATATTTTTTTATGATTCGGTTCAAATGCACGTAGATAAAATTCTGGCCGGGTGTTGTACCCCAATGTCCTACCACAAGTGGTTTCACGTGTGACATTTTTAGTGGCTCCTTCAGCAGCGGGTTATCGTAGAGATAAATCTGCCCTACTGACAAATAATTGGCGGCGCGCCAATAAGCGTTAATCTTCTGAAGAAATTCCTGTGTTAACGGATTATTTTTCTCATCGATCTTTTTTGTTTTCATGATCATATTTTATTTCCTAGTAATATTTAAAACCTGGCTGACTGTTTTAGCTATCATCCATTCCTCATCAGTGTGAATGACATACACAGTAACACTTTCCTTCTTTTTAGATATAATCGCTGCGTTTTTTCTGTTTTGTTTTGCATTGAGTCCGATACCAAGAAATCCCAAACCCTCACAGATACGGGAGCGGATAACAGGGCAGTTTTCTCCAATACCACCGGCAAAAACAAGTATATCCAGGCCTCCAAGCGTAGCAGCGAAAGCGCCTATCCATTTCTTTGCCTGGTAGCAAAATAATGCAACGGCTTCTGCAGCCCGGATATCATCGGATTCCCTGGCAAGCAAATCGCGCATATCAGAACTGGTTTCAGAAATTCCGAGGAGACCCGATTCATGATTGATCAGATTATTAAACTGTTTAGGTGTAAGATTCTCTGACTTTATCATGTACCATGCAACACCAGGATCCAAATCACCAGGCCGGGTGCCCATAATCATCCCTCCGTCAGGTGTGAATCCCATACTGGTATCAATGCTTTTGCCTTTGAATACAGCAGCAATACTTGCCCCATTTCCAAGGTGAGCCAATATCACGCGGCCATTGGCAACTCTCTTACCAGATACTCGTATGAGTTCTTCGATGAGATAGGCATATGACAAACCATGGAACCCATATCGTTGGATTCCAATCTTGTCGAACCGACGGGGAATCGGAAGCAATTTAGCCACCCGTGGCATTGTGCGATGAAACGCTGTATCAAAACAAGCCACCTGCGACAGGCTTGGATAACGCTGACTGAAAACCTCAATCAGTTCAATCTCAGCCGGCAGATGATCGGAGTCATAAGGAATGATACGATGTAGCTCATTCAAAAATTCCTTTGTAATGAGTTCGGGTTCCGTGTGTTTCATACCAAAAACTACACGATGACCTACGCCATTTAACAAAGAAAAATCAATCTGCTTTTCAAGCCAGTCAATTAGAAAATTAGCCACCGATTTATAATCTGAGACTTCAATCTTTATATTGCCTTTCTTCTTTTTTGTCAGGTTGTTGAAATCCAGACTGGTACCTTTTAACCCAATCCGATCAACCTTTCCATACAGAATTCGTTCTGACGGTCCATCAATGCGATACAGAGCAAATTTAACAGACGAAGAACCACTGTTAATGGTTAATATGAATGGCCGTATTTTCTTCATTAATGATTCCTCTGTTTTTTATCCATTCTTTAATCCCAGAAGGGCCAATTCTGCAGATGTTGACAAATAATTTTTATGATGAATGCTTCTGATCCCTAAATCGCTGGCAACATCAACGAACATCGGCATATCTTCAATATATACAACATGCTGGACCGGTACCTGAGCAATGTCAAGCGCAATACGGAAAATATCTGCATCGGGCTTTCTAAAATGGACGAAACAGGAGGAAATGAAAAAGTCAACGAAATGATTCAGCTTAAATTTCTTTATTCTGTGTTCGTTCAACTCCCGTCCTTCGTTGTTGACTACAGCAATTTTCAGATTATACTCGTCTTTCAACTGCCGTATATACTCAATCATCTCAATATTCGGAGTGGACTGCGAGAACATAAAATCACGAAATTGATCAATTGTGAAAGAGCGTTTCTGGTAGAACACTACTCGTTTAAGGTATTCATTCAGCGTAATCTTTCCCTCTTCATAGGTAATCTGAATGACATGATGCCGTTCATCCATTTCGTCAAAGTCCAGATTAAAAACATCAGCTGCTGCTCTGCGTGACACGTGACCCCACCCATTGGAAAGCATTACGCCGCCTATATCAAGAAACAATGTTGTGACCGGGATTGATTTGCTCATTTTCAAAGTATTTTGTATTATTTAAAGATTAACGTTGCTAAAGAATCAGAGCAACTTTAAATGGAATAATATTAGTATTAATAAAAATTAGTCCCGTTTTTTAGTCGGAACAATTAAAAGCGGTATCGAAGTATGATGTAACACTCTTTCCGTAACACTTCCCATTAATATATTTTCCAGCCATTTCCGGCTGTGAGAACCAATCACAATAATATCTGCTTTCAACTCTTTTGCAGTCTCTAATATAGATTCAGCAAAATCACCTTCTTTGACAATTGTCTGAATTGTTTTATCACCAAGATGTTGTCTTGACTTATCAAGATATTGAAGAGATGCATTTTTCAGTCCATCAACACTGTCCAACTTCATGGGACCCACATCCACATAGCCGTTAAAACCCATTATCGGTGAATATCCAGATGTGGAATAAAACACCGGATCAGTTATTACATGCAGCAATGTTATTTCAGCATTCATGGATTTTGCCATTGAAAAACCTACCTCCGCAACTTTTTGAGCTGTTGGATTATAATCCAATGCTATTAACACTTTTTTCATCTTAATTGTTTTCATTTTCATTCTATTTTTATCTTAAGTATGTAATTTAGCCCCAATCGTGTTCTCATACATTATTAAATACTCCCAAAGTCAGGATATCCTCTGCTGTTAAGGGTAAATAAATAAAATAGGAGCTAAAATAGGCATCCGGACCATTAAAAATATTATATAACTTTCATAAAAAGTTACAATATTCACATATTTTAGGTTTAACTGGAGAAAGAAGATTAAACTAAATCAACTATATGACGCAGCGACAAGTCTTAAAACCGTAAACCCCGCAGATGCCTGATCTTGCGGGGTTTTAAGTTTTAAGGGTGATTAAAGTTACATTTGAAAGCATATTAATCCTCCGAAGCAGGATTTATCTTTTTCTGATCAAACCAAAACAACTATAAGGATGACTAACAACAGAACGCCTCCACCGTAATAGTAACCGCGATGGTGATGTTGTACAACCACAACCTGGTTTGATACTTTGAGATTGTTCCTTGAATCGTTCTTTTCCTTATTCGAAAAATCTGAGATGGACAGATGATCTATTTCCGCACGCTTACTCATGCGACTTAATTCCTCAGATGATAGTTTATTTTCTCTTGGATTCGTGGATGCCGGTTTTTCAGATTCCTTTTTTGGATCTGCAAAACCTGCATAAGCGGTAGCACTTAATAAAAATAATATTAAGAAGCCCAGTAACAAATTTTTTTTCATAACAGAGACTGTTTATTATTAATTAAATTCAAAACTACAACACAGTAATTTTTATAATGAGGAGGTAACACTACGCTGACCCGGGTTTTTCTATTTAACCCTGCAAGTAGTTTAAGCTGTTATTTTCACCGGATAAGGACAAAAAGGTGACTACAGGTAATGAATTGTTGCCTGCCGTGCATTGGCCTTAATGGATTCTATGCCGTTTTCCGATGAGTCGTTCGTTTTGTACATCTGGCTTTTACCAATAACTTTACTGTTGGCAGCTTTCAGAACAAAATAATACTGACCACCTTTGGAATCTTTGCGTTCGAAATGCTTCTTATTTGAAGAATTCTTTTTTACGCTTGCAATTCCATTTTTGCATCCATCTTTGCCTTTATATCCCTGGCTGGAAAGGATAACCTGACCATTTTTAGCAGTTAAATTAAAATAGAACTTGTCATCTTTGCCATTTGAAACTTGAAATTGAGGATGTGCCATTTTTTTAGATTTAATATTTACACAACAAAGGTAATTTGGCTAATTCTGGTAAGTGTTACATAATAAAAACAATGATTTACATAATTCACACATATTAAAATCTGATAATATACTCTATATGCTTAAATTAAGAAAAAGCAGCATGATTCTATTTTGTTACTTTTGCAAACTATAATCAATGTTACTGGTTCTTCCATTAGCCTCTGGCCACTCTTAAAATTTGAAACATTGACATCGTTACATTGAAATAAACATTCTGGTTGATAAATAACTAAAGAATAATCCAAAAAGGCAAAGCACTACACCCAGGCTTTTGATAAATACAGATATAATCTTAATATTCATTCGTATTCGGAATTTTACAATAATTAATGAAAGGAGATATAGCCAGGTTATGCTTCCAAGAGAAATGAAGAATGCATAGCAAATACTGATTAGCAAATGAAAATATAACGGGTATATGTTTTTGTCTTGCTGGTGATCTTTATTTTTAAGTTTTTGAAAATAGTCAAATTGTTTACCTGACATACCTTTTGAGATTTCTATCTTTCTACCCTCAATATTGCTTATTTCCATTATATTCTGATCCATTTTGCCCGCAAGTCCTCCTGTATGCAAACCCATAGAGGCTAATAACGAAATCACGAAAAATGATGATGTAAGCATTCCGATAAATAAAGTCGGATTAAGGAAGTTAGTCATAAATCCGGTAAAAAAAGCTCCCTTTCCTTTTTTTTGAATCTTTTCAATGAGATGGCTTTTATCTTCAAGATTTTCAATATCCAGTTTTGTTCTTATAATCTTGTATCCCAGGTAGAAAAAAAATAATGAGCCAACTGCAAATATATATGGTATGGCCGGTCTGTAGAAAGAATAAAGTTTTGTCAACCCAAATACTGCAATAAAGACATAAGTAAAATCAGCAATGAAAGATCCAATGCTCACTAAAATACAATAACGCAGTCTTCCTTTGAGTGCATTTGAAGTAATGAGGATACTAATAGGACCTGCTATTGGCATCGAGAAAATAAAACCTGCCAAAAAACCGGCAACCGATATGGTAATGATACTTTCTATCATGAAATCTGACATTCAAAATAATCGATTCCTCCCATGCGACAAATGAAAAAGTCTTTCCGTGAAATAAGGAAGGACTTCTTATTAAAACTAACCATATTGCTAACTCCCTAAAAACCTAAATGACGAACTTCCTATAGTTTGAAAAAACCTCAGAATTTATACTACTCCTGCCTTTTTCGAAATCCAGAGCCAATGACTTTCTCAAAACCTTTATTATAATCTTTCTGCTAAGCATTCTTTGTTTAATTATATTTTAATCAGCCAATTATTACTATTTTAATTCTCATTTCAACAATAAACTCAATTAGATATTGTAAAATTAAAGCATATCTGATTGATTTGTATTACACAACTTCTAAGAAAAGTTATATTATTTACATATTCTTTGATATCATATCATATAGTCACCTTGGTTTTTATGAGTTAAAAAAGTTTAATGACAGCATTAAACGATTATTTTACATTTTCTGCAGTTTTAAAAAGCTGACAAAAAACATGTTTTGTGTGCAAAAGCCTTATTTTTCAATTTATAAGCTAACTTAAAAGTTGTATATTTGTTTAATATAGTAATATAGCTAAAGAAAAGAAAGATTGATACTTTACATCAAAAATATGGTTTGTATCCGGTGTAAGATGATTGTAAAATCGGAGCTGGAAAAACTTGAGTTGCATTATACTACCGTTGAATTGGGTGAAGCTGAAATAACGGACAAGATTTCAAAAGATCAGCTGGATACGCTTAAAGTTGCCCTCAAAATGACGGGGCTTGAACTTATGGATGACTGGAAAAATATATTAGTTGAAAAAATTAAAACCGCTATTATTGAACTGATATATTATAATGATGAACAGATTAAAATAAACCTTTCCGATTACCTGAGCGAAAAACTAAATCACAATTACACATACCTTTCCAATCTTTTTTCAGAAGTAAAGGGGACTACAATTGAGCAGTTTTACCTTGAAAATAAAATAGAGAGAGTAAAAGAACTCCTTGCTTACGATGAACTCAGTCTTACCGAAATTGCCTGGAAAGTTCATTACAACAGCGTTGCCCATCTGTCAAACCAGTTTAGGAAGATGACCGGGCTTACACCATCTCATTTTAAAAACCTCAAGCACAAAAGACGAGCTACTCTTTAGAGTCTTTAAAAGATTTTACTTACTTCCAATTCCCTGTTATAGTTCCACTTTGGGTGGAATAGTTTTATTATGCATTCATCGAACCTGAATGTGTGAATAATGTAACTTATTCCAATAATTATATAACTATGACAGAAATAAGTAGGCCTAACTTTGACGGAGTTAAAATTAATATACAAGTTCAGCATTATTTAATATGAAGTTATTTTCCACACGTAATAATATCAATCAAATAAAAGATCATGAGTTCAGGAAAAGTTTTATTAGGCGTTCTGGCAGGTGTTGCTGCCGGTGCAATGTTAGGAATATTATTTGCTCCCGACAAAGGTAAGAATACCCGCAAAAAAATCTCTAAAAAGGGAGAAGATTTCGCGGAAGAATTAAAAGAAAAATTCGAAGAATTTCTCGATAACATTTCAGTCAGGGTTGATGAGGTAAAAGAAGAGGTTTCTGACATTACCGAACAAGTCAAAACTAAAGCTTCTGAAGCAAAAAAAGCGACAAAAACTGCTACCGGGTGACTTATGCCCGGTTTAGTCAAAATTTTGCAAAAAGGATAATAATATATTCATGGAAATAGAAACATTAAAGGTCGAACTTCCTCATACAAAGAATAACAGCTCATCAGATTATAACTCGTCAGGATTTAATTTCACCTCATTAATTGCAACAATGAAACAAAGTTATACCTGGACAAACGGGGAACTTAATGCACTGATACTTTTGAATAGTCCCCAAAAACAAATTATGCTTACGGCATTGCATGAAGGAACAGAAGTTAAGTTCTTTCAGTCGAATGATTCTGTTACTTTTCAGATAATTGAGGGTGAATTAAGATTTCATATCCGGGGGGATACAGTGACCCTTAATGAAGGTCAGAGGATAACCCTTGATGAAAAAATAAAATACCGTTTTACAACCCGGGAAGAAACTGTATTCCTGCTGACAATTTCAAATGGCATTACTAATATCGCAAATAACTGACAATAAGAATTTTTACAGAACATTTTCAAAGTGGAACATATGGAAGATAATACTGACTTACTGGAGACGTTGCTTGAAAGAGCTTCTGAATATGGTAAAACAAGCTTTGAGTTAGTCAGGCTTAAAACACTTGAAAAAGCCACAGATATTGTGTCTTCTTTGGTGCCACAGTCTGTGGTAATTATACTTATTGCTTCTTTTATATTGTTTTTAAATCTGGGAATAGCTTTGTGGCTGGGTGATATACTCGGAAAGCTATTTTGGGGGTTCTTTGTGGTAGCTGCATTTTATATTCTTGCCGGAATTGTTATTCATTTCTTTATGCATAATTGGATTAAGAAACTGGTCGGCAACTATTTCATTAAACATGTGACTAAATAAGAATGTATGCAAAACATAACATCTTTGTCAGCGCTTAAGGGTGCAATTCAATTATTAGAAGTTGATCAGGAAATTAAAGGTCAGTTGTTAAAAGAACAGTTGCACATTACTTACGAAAATTTAAAACCTGTCAGCCTTATAAAACACACACTGAAGGAGATCTCCTCCTCTCCTTATCTGATAGATAATATATCCGGCACTGCCATGGGTCTTCTCAGCGGGTTCCTTTCAAAAAAGATATTTATAGGATCGTCCGGTAATCTGATAAGAAAATTTATTGGCTCAGTTCTTCAAATTGGGATAACTAATATTGTCGCTCAACATTCTGATGTAATCAAATCAGTCGGCCAGTCTCTCTTTCAGCTTTTGTTTAACAAAAAGAAACAAATCTCATAAGCCGTGCCAATTGAAAATTCAAAACTACCATTATACGCAAAAGTGACCATTTGCCTGGTAGGCTTAATTGCTTTATTAGCAATATTGTATATTGCAAAAAATATTATTATTCCACTAGTTTTCGCAATAATTATTGCAACAGTTCTTCATCCGCTTGTAAATTTTCTGGTACGATTAAAGATAAACAGGGTATTGGCTATTGTACTCACAATGTTGCTTACCTTTTTATTTATTGCAGCCTTTGGTACTGTTCTATTTTCTCAGGCAATCCGTTTTGGTGAATCATGGCCTGAACTGGTACAGAAATTTACATCTCTGCTTAATCAAAATATTGCAGATGCTGCCGATTATTTTAATAGGGACCCTCAGAAAATCCATGCCTGGTTTACTAAAACGGGGGGTGAAATAATCAAAGTAAGCACTGCTGCTATCGGACATTCATTAGTTCTTCTCGGCAATGGATTAGTAATAATGTTTTTGATACCATTCTACATTTTTATGATATTATTTTATCAACCTATATTAATTGAATTTATTCGCAGACTCTCGGGCTCAAATTACCAGAGTCATGTAAAGGGAATAGTTTCCCAGATCAAAACTGTCATTCAACGCTATCTTGTGGGATTGGTTATCGAAGCTGCTTTGATGGCAGCTATGAATACTGCTGCACTTCTGATACTGGGAATTGAATATGCTTTTATACTCGGAATTCTTGCAGCATTGCTTAACGTTATCCCTTACATCGGAGGAATCATTGCAGTTGCTTTGCCCATGATGGTTGCTCTGGTCACTAAACCGTCACCCTGGTATATGTTTTACGTTTTGGTAGCTTATTACATTATCCAGCTTATCGACAATCACTACATTGGTCCATACATAGTTGCTTCAAAAATTAAAATAAACGCATTATTCTCTGTAATCGTTGTTCTTGCCGGAAATGCTTTATGGGGTATACCCGGTATGTTTTTATCCATGCCATTGCTTGCAATCATAAAATTAATATTCGACCATATAGAACCTTTAAAACCCTGGGGATTCTTATTAGGCGACACCATGCCACCGTTATTAAAAATCAAAACGATCTTTAAAAAAATAAATAAATGAATGATTTCTACGAACAATTAATCGATCTGGAACAAAGTTTGCTTAAATATGCAAGTCATCTTAGATTAGACAATTCAGATGCAAAAGATCTCGTTCAGGAAACTTACCTGAAAGCTATCCTGAATCGGGATAAATTTGTAACCACCGGATATTTAAAAGCCTGGGCCATCACAATTATGAAAAACACATTTATCAATAACTATCGGCATAATCTTATGCATAATAACTACTATGACCGTATAGATGAGTCGTCTTTCATAAATCAGATAAAATCCTCAGGTTCAGATGACCCCGATGCAGTTTATACAGTTGGGGAAATCAATAAATGCATTGAACGATTAAGAGATAAATTCAGGGTACCGTTTAAGATGTATATTGCGGGATACAGGTACAGAGAAATTGCTGACACGTTTAATCTCAGGATCGGAACTGTGAAAAGCAGAATTTTTCTGGCAAGAAAAATATTGATGAACCAACTGGCAACATAAATGAAATGAGAGTCTCCACAGTTTAATTTATATGTGAATTATGCAGCTTAAAATGTGTTAATTATATAATATTATTATAGAATTGTGTAACTAATAATTTGAACCTGCTGCTTAGTTTTGTATTAATAAAAGTGTAAATCTCATTCTAAAAATCGTACTAATGAATAACAATGTAATTGGATTCTGCAGCTGGAAAAAGAAAAAGCTTAAACAAAAATTTCCAATAATAACTAATCATGATCTGCGTCTTCGCAAAGGAAAAGAAAAGGAAATGATAGAAATGCTGGGTAATAAGCTTGGAAAGACAAAACAAGAATTACTTCACATAATAATTGCATTGTAGAAGGAATAAATCAGTAGGAAATTTTCATAAGTACTTAAAATAAAAACAGAACCTATGAGCAAAAGAAGAAATATAAAATCAAACAGAACAACACTTTACATAATCGCAGTAGTGATTATTATTGTGGCTTTTCTTTTATTAGGGGGCGGTCCGTGGATGACCGGAATGATGCATAGAGGCGGATCAATGGGTACTATTCATTTAAATTGGGTGCAAATCCTGATTAGTTTAGTGCTAGGCTTTCTGCTGGGAGTATTAGCATCCAAAAGAAAATGGTTATAGTAATGTAATATGTACCACTTGCCTAAATCTTAATTTTGTTTTGATTAATGGAGACTTCCTTTGAACACGGGGATCATATGCTTAATAAAAAGAATTTGAAAATTTAATCCAGTTAATTATGAGATCAAAATTTAAAGTTTTTATCATATTATTGATGGTAGCATTTACTTCAGTAATATTTACTCGAAAAGCTTCTTCTCAACAACCATATGTAAGTTTCCAGGTTTTCTATGATGAGTTAAGCCCTTATGGAGAATGGGTAAACTATCCCAATCTGGGTTATGTCTGGATTCCTGATGCAGGACCGTATTTTGAACCCTATTCCACGCAAGGCCATTGGATATTTACCAATTATGGCTGGACTTGGGTATCTGATTATGCTTGGGGATGGGCACCTTTTCATTATGGCCGCTGGGACTACGATAATTATTATGGCTGGTTATGGATTCCAGACAATGAATGGGGGCCTGCATGGGTCACCTGGAGAAGAGCCAACGGTTATTATGGCTGGGCTCCTATGAGACCAGGTATTAGTCTAACGTTAAGTTTTGGCAGGGGATATGATAACAATTACGATCACTGGATATTTGTCAGAGACAGGGATCTTGACAGAGCTGATATCAATCACTATTATGTCAGCCGGAACGTTCAGGACAGAATCGGCAGACGTTCCTCAGTGATTAACAATACGTACAGAGATAGCAGAAGGAATGAAACATACGTTACAGGCCCGGCAAGGGCTGATTTTCAAAAAGCCGCCGGCCGACAGGTCAATCCTTTAACCATTCAGGAAAATAACAGGCCTGGACAGGAGCTGGGCAATGGCCATTTCAATATATACAGGCCGGAAGTCAGGAAAAACAACGATAATGGACAAAAGTATGCACCCGCAAGAATTACTGACCTGAAGGATGTGAAACAACGCTCTGAAAGAAATATGAACAACCATCAAAATCTGAATAATAATAAGACTATGCAGCCACAGAAGGCAAATCCTCCTCAGAATTTAAGATCAAATAAGCAACAGGTTGATGCAAAGCCTCAAAAGGCAAATCCTCCTCAAAATATAAATAGGAATCAACAACAGGATAATTTGAAACAACAGGAAATAAATTCCTCTAAAAGTACCCGCGACAAAAAGCAATCCACTACTGCAAAGTCAACAAAAAACAGTAAAAAAGAGAAACGTAAGAAATCTGATAAAGGCAGGAAAATAGAATGATTTAAATCAATCCTGCAGAATTTTATCTAACCATAAATCAATCGCCATGAATATCAACACAACAGGATATTGGGAAAAGAAAAAAGTAAAACTTAAAGAAAAATTTCCTGCAATTACTGATGATGATTTGCGATATCCCGAAGGGAAAGAAAAGGAAATGATCGAGATCCTTGGAAATAAGCTGGGCAAATCAAAACTGGAACTCCTTAGCATTATTATAGCAATTTGAAACTTATTGTGCTATATAATTTAACCAGAATGAAAGATACAACTGAATTAAAAGGAAACCGGAATAAACAAAAAAGCAAACTAAAACATAAATTGCTAAAAATCATTGCTAATGAGCAATCTATATGTGGTTCAAAAAATTTCTCATACCGTATGTTGTTTTAGTTTTTACCAGTGCTCCCGCATTTGCCCAGGTAACTCCTGTTCAAAAAGATTCAACTCAACTTTATAAGAATATTGAAACCTATTCGAAGCGAAACAAGTTTAATACTTTTATGTACCGATTGATTTTCAAACCAATCAGTATAATATCAAAACAAGGAGTCAGAAAGAAAGTTTATAAGAAACTGATTCAAAAACCATATATCTCTTTCCAGGGGAAAATTATCCGTAAAATCAACATTATTACTCTCGATCCTTTTGGTTACTCAGCCATTGACCCCACAATAGTCTCGCAAAACAAATTAAGCAAAGCGGGGAATAATTTGCATATTAAAACAAAGGCTGCAGCTATACGCAACCTGTTGCTCATCCGTGAAAACGAACCGTTTAATTCTTTTTTTGTAAAAGAGTCGGAACGTTTAATCCGCAATCAGGAATTTGTTCATGATGTCTCTTTTTATGTTGTCACTGCAGGACCAAATTCCGATTCAGTGGATATTTTTATCCGTGAACTGGATGTCTGGAGCATAACCGGAGGAGCAGCATTTTCAACTTCACATATCAAGGCCGGCATAAAAGATATAAATTTTTTAGGATCAGGTCACGAGTTTCAGAATGTTTTCTCAAGAAACATAAGTACCGGTATCAGTTCGTTCCGAACAAATTATTTTATTCCGAATATTAAGACCACATATATCAACTCAAATTTGCATTACGAAGTCGACGGATATGGAAATGTGAGAAAAAGACTGGCTATTGACCGGCCATTTTATTCTCCTTATGCAAAATGGGCAGGTGGCATTTCATTTGCTACTCAGGTAAAAAGAGATTCGCTGGAAGGCATAAATCCGTTATATATTCCTTTGAATTTGAAATTAAAAACCCAGGATTTTTGGGCCGGTAAGGCATTCCCTGTTTTTAAAGGCTTTACCGAGGATGAACTTCCGACCAATTTAATATTTTCTGTACGTTATCTGCGTATTCGATACCTTCAAAAGCCGACCGATATTAATGACCCGTTGCAAATTTATTCAAACCAGGATTTTTACCTGGCCGGGATAGGAATATCCACCCGCAAATATGTTCAGGATACATATATCCTTAAATATGGGACTATCGAAGATGTTCCGGTTGGAAAGGTAATTGAACTTACAGGAGGTTATCAGCTAAGAAATAAATCGTGGCGGCCTTATTTAGGGATGCGGCTTTCCTTTGGTAACTATAATGAATGGGGGTACATTAGTACCAACATTGACTTTGGAACTTTCCTCAAGGCTTCTCATGTTGAACAGGGAGTTATTAATGCGTCAATAAATTATTTCACGGGCTTATTTGAGATCGGGAGATGGAAATTCAGGCAATTTGCAAAACCACAGGTTACTATTGGTCTTAACAGGTTTTCCTATGATAGTCTGACTCTTAATGATGGTTATGGTATCGATGGATTTAACAGTACCGGATATTCAGGCACGAGCCGCCTGTTGCTTATGTCACAAACACAATCATATGCTCCGTGGAATCTTTACGGTTTCCATTTCGGCCCTTTTTTCGTTTGTTCAGTAGGGATGCTTGGCGATGCAATCTCAGGATTTAAAAATCGCAGATTATATTCACAGATTGGTTTTGGCTTCCTGATAAAAAATGAAAATCTGGTTTTTGGCACATTTCAGTTGTCCCTCTCGTTTTATCCTTCGATCCCGGGCAGCGGTCAGAATATTTTTAAAATAAACTCATTCAGCACAAATGATTTCGGTTTCAGGGATTTTCAAATCGGGGAACCGGCACCGGTGATATACCGATAGCGGGCCTCCTCCTCTCCCATTCTCCCATTAAGCCTTTCCGTCTTTGCGCCCTTTGACCACTATTACAGGAAACGCTATCGTTCAGTCGGACAGGCGTTGTGCCATTGCGCCTCTAATCTGTAAATGTTATAACTCTTTTAAGGAATTTTGTAACACATTCTGAGAATATTCAACTCAACTTTGTAATTGAAAAAATCATGGCCATCCACCGAATGAGTTATTTTACCAAGCAATATTAAAACAAAATGAAAGCTACAAGATTGAACAACCTGAAGAAAAATATCCTGAAGGGTATTTTTGCAATGATTCTCATTTTTTCATTTTTCTCATGTGCAACAAGAGTCAGTTTTTTAAATTCAGCGGTTGTTCCCGCAGCCAGAGGTTCTGTTAAAATAAAAACAGACAAGAACAACAATTACAATATTAAGATATCTATTTCAGGTTTGGCTGAATCCTCGAGGTTACAGCCACCAAAACTTACTTATATAGTATGGATGATAACTGACAGGGACCTTACAAAAAACACAGGACAACTAATTAGTTCAAAGGGTTTTCTGTCAAAAGAACTTAAAGGATCTTTCGAGACAGTATCTTCTGATAAACCAGTCAAAATATTTATTACGGCCGAAGATGATGCGTCAGTCCAAAATCCCGGGGAACAAGTTGTATTGTCAACTGACAAGTTTATGTTGAAATAATCAAATCATCGAATCAGTTGGGAACAGACTCTCAGAATAAAAAGCGAATAATGATTAACTGAGATAAAGTGAATATTACATATTATAGTTAGTTTTTTCAATAGGTAAAGAACATCCTCAACG
>Ga0315542_1000925_pt1 | contig 18578 bp, 12 predicted proteins | sample SalMarSW160120MG_FD_202541 | JGI IMG/M metagenome (GOLD analysis project Ga0315542, IMG submission 202541) | Salt marsh sediment microbial communities from the Plum Island Ecosystem LTER, Massachusetts, United States - Salt Marsh Sediment SW1601-20 ...
CGCTGTCTCTGCTCTACATCAACTCGAGCAACAGCGATCTCGTGCCCCTGAGCGCCGTGGCCGCGATCACGCAGAACGTCGGGCCGCTGACCATCAACCACTCCGGCCAGCTACCCGCGGTCACCCTATCGTTCAACACGGCACCGGGGGTCTCGCTCGGCGAAGCCGTTTCGAGGGTGCAGGAACTTGCGGTACGCACGCTGCCGGCCACCATCTCGACGAGCTTCCAGGGGACGGCGCAAGCCTTCCAGTCGTCGTCCGCGGGACTCGGTCTGCTGCTGCTGCTCACCGTGGTCGTGATCTACCTGGTCCTCGGCATCCTCTACGAGAGCTTCATCCACCCGCTGACGATCCTGTCGGCGCTGCCGTTCGCCGGTTTCGGGGCGCTGATCACGCTGCTGGTGTTTCACGTGGAGCTGAGCATCTACGCCTTCGTGGGCATCATCATGCTGGTGGGCCTGGTCAAGAAGAACGGCATCATCATGATCGATTTTGCGCTGCACGCCCAGCGCAGCGAGGGCAAGAACGCGAGGGACGCCATCCTGGAGGCCTGCGTCATCCGCTTCCGGCCGATCATGATGACCACCATGGCGGCGCTCATGGGCACGCTGCCCATCGCCCTGGCATCGGGTGCCGGCGCCGAATCACGACGCCCGCTCGGCATCGCCGTGGTCGGCGGGCTGTTCTTCTCGCAGTTTTTGACGCTCTTCGTGACACCTGTCTTCTTCACCTACATGGACCGTTTCCAGAACTGGCTGCGGCGGAGGGATGCGGCCGCCGAGCCGGTTCCGGCGGAGCAAGGCCCCTAGGTCTTTCGGGCGTCCCGGATGTCCCGCAGGAGCAGGGTGATCACGAAGAGCAGCATGATACCCGAGAACTCGAACAGGCGGCCGGGCGAGTAGCGCTCGGCGATGATCGTGTAACCGGACCAGTTGGCGATCCTCTCGATCACGGCCAGAGCGAACAGGACGAGGGCCGCCAGGAAGAAGATCCGGTTCAAGAGGCTGGCGACGGTCTTCTGACTCATCTCGCACCTCCTCCGACGGGGACCATGACGGCGGAACGGCCGATGGTCTTTACCTTGTCCGGATCGTAGCCCCATTTCCAGCGATAGACCGGCACGAAGGTGATGATGCCGGTATCCTCGTTCTCGAACCAGAGTTCGTCCCAGCGCGAATCGGAGCCGGGAGTGGAGGGCTGCAGGACCGCCACCAGATCGCCCCACTCGGCTGGAATCTGCTCCAGGGAGACCAGGTTCGTGGGTTCGACAGGCTGGCGAAGTCGGCTGCAGGAGGCCAGACAGACGAGCCCGCAACCCAGGCCAGCGAACAAGAGCCAGGACCAGCGCATGGTGAATCTCCCTCCTCGCCCGGCTGGGCGACTGGTAGAGAAGGTGCCGTCCAGACATGTCCGGGGGCTGACGGGATCCGGGAGGTGAAGGGCGACGAGGTGCGAGGCCGTGCCGGCCCACGGACGCCTGCGGGAACCACGGGAGCGGCGCGTCCCCTGGCGGGGCTGGAGCAACGCTGCACGGGACGTCGGCCGGCAGCGGGCGCTCCGCTCGCCTGGACTCCCGGCGCCACTATACTCCATTCCGCCGGAGCTTTGAAGATCCTGGTTCGGCGGATCCTGGTTCGGCGGCGGGCCGGCCCCCCGGGCCGGACATGCTCGGGGTGGCGGATTCGCCGGGGATGGCGGATCCGCCCGGGGAGGTGCTCGGTCGCGGGTCCTTCCCGCCGTCAGGGGGTGACGTAGCCGAGGGAGCGGAGCTGGGCCTTCTCCTGCTCGGTCATGGGCGGCTGGACAAACTGGCGGGTGGCCTGCTTCCGCTCGGCGCCGAAGCGGGCGATGCGGTCGCGGCAGGCGGCCACGATGTCGGGCTCGCTCTCGCAACGGTTCCGGGCCTCGCGGGCATCCTCGACGAGGTTGAACAGCTCGTCCCGGCCGTCGGAAGACAGGATGAACTTCCAGGGCCAGTCGATCAGCGCCATGCGCACGCGCTGGAAGCGATGGCCCCAGACCGGGTTGAAGAGGTCCTTGTCGCGGGTGTAGTAGTTCTCGGCCAGCACCGGATGCTGGCCCGGCCGGTCCGGAAAGGCGAAGGCATGGCGGGCGGCCGCCTCGCCGCCGCAAGCGGCCAGGATCATCCCCGGCAGGTCGGTGCCCGCGATCACCGTGTCGCTGATCCGACCCAGGCGCTGGCCGGGCTCACGGATGATCAAGGGCACCCAGAGCGCCTCCTGGTAGATGTCCTTGGAATGCTCCACCAGGTGATGCTCGCCGAAGTACTCCCCGTGATCGCTGGTCAGGACGACGAGCGTGCGCTCGGCGAGCCCCAGCCGCTGCAGCTCGTCCAGCAGGTCACCAATCCCCTCGTCGACGTTGGCCACGCCCGTGTCGTACTGATCGATCACCTGCTGGACCAGATCCTGCGGGATGGGCCCCTCGCCGGGCATGACCGCTGCGTAGAGCCGGTCGAGCAGCTCGCCGTCGTCGAGCACTGCCGGCGGGTCCAGGAAACCCTCGCGCGGCGTGGCATTGTAGGGACGGTGCGTGTCCATGTAGTTGATGAACAGGAAGAACGGCTCCTGCGCGTGGCTCTCCAGCCAGGCGAAGACGCGCTGGTTCAGCTCCGGAGCCCGGAGGCGCTCGGGCTCGTAGACCTCGAACCCCTGGTCCAGCAGCCACCGCCGAGCCAGGTAGGCGATGTTGGCCACGAAGGCCGCGGTGCGGTAGCCGCTGTCGGTGAGGACCTCCGCCAGGGTCAGCTGCTCGGGATCGAGCGGGTTGGCGTTGTTGCCCGGCGCTTCGGTGGGGAAGGTGCGGGCCCCGTGCTCGAAGGGGTACTTGCCCGTGAAGAGCGTGGCATGGGAGGGCAGGGTCCAGGGCGAAGCGGCGAAGGCCCGGCGGTAAAGCGTGGCCGTCCTGGCGAAGTCATCGATCCGCGGCGACGTGGGACGCCCGTAGCCGTAGCAGCCCAGGTGATCAGCTCGCAGGGCATCGAGGGTGACCAGGACGACGTTGACCGGCCGGCCGGCGGGCTCTTGCTCCCGGCCGGACCGGCAGCCTCCGAGGAGCAGGAGCGCCGCGAGAACCGGCACGCCGAGAGAGCAGGAACGGAGCAGGCGTTGCATGAGGACATCTCCCGGGGCGCGTTGCTGGCTGAGCTGTTGAACCCCCTGTCTCCATTAATGCTATCAGGATCGCCCCGGGGCAAGTCCGGGTCGCGAGGAAATCTCGGGCCGGGCAGGCAATAATGCCGCGCAATTGTCCGGATCCTGCTATAATGTACGTTCAGATCGGCTCCGGGGGAGAGCCGATCGAGTTCCCGGATTCACGTGACAGCACTCGCCCCTGTCTCGCCCAGCGACCTCTGGGTCAGGTCGTGAAAGTGTCCCCCTGAAGATGAATGGTCTCGCCGAGGGACTTCAGGCGGCCACGGGATTCCCGCTCGTGCGAGCCTGATCCGAGGCCAGGCCGCAGTGCTCTATCCGAAAGGCTCTTCAACAGTGAGGTGGATTATGAAGTTCATGCGCATGTTGATCCCAAGCCTGCTACTGCTGGTGCTGGCGCTGCCGGCCATGGCCCAGTGCCCCGACCAGGTCGGCATCTTCATGACCGGCAACGGCACCCTGCTGCCAGGCCGGGTCTCGGAGGCCTGGTGCGGCGCTGGCGGCGAACCCGTCATGCCCGGCCGTCCCGGCAACACCGAGAATGCCATGTCCTGGGACGGCACGATCCTGGGCACCCAGTGGCGCGTCTGGGGCATGGCGATCGACGCGAGCGGGGCCGTGGAGATCGGCAACACGGTGGACGTCAACGGCGACGGCACCATCACCTACTCCACGAATTACCTGGGCGGCGAGTTCTGGCTCTCCAAGGATTACCCCTGGAGCTTCGGGATCGTCGACCTGACGGGAGACCTCAGCTCCTACCTGGTGATCACCACGGTCACCTACGTCGCGGGCAACGCGGTGGGAGCCACGTCCAACGTCTCCTTCACGGGTGTCTTCTCGGATTGCCCGGCGGCCAACGGCTGCGTCATCGAGTTCGCGATCGCCAACGCCATGCTGGTCTGGAGCAGCGCCTACGGCGTTCCGATGCCCGTGGACTACCCCGACCTGCTGTGCGGGGCCGACATGGGCGAGCTCTTCGATGCCTGCTGCATCACGGTCAACCTGGACTGCCTCGTGTCCGCGGAGGGATCCAGCTGGGGCGGCGTAAAGAGCCTTTACAGGTAGAAGGCGGTTCTTTGGCTTTGTTCCTGCTCCCCGTGCGCCCGGCGCTGCTTGTGCGGCGCCGGGCGCCGTGCTAGGCTGCCTGCCGTGCCAGACGGCCCTCCGCGCGGGTACCGCTCGGGCAGCGGGTCTGCGCGGCGATCACCTCGAACCCGCACCTCGGGAATCACCATGCCTGCCATCACACCCTTTTCCGGCGACCTCTCCCGCGCATGGCCCGCGCACTGGACCCTCGATCCCGAGGTGATCTTCCTGAATCACGGCTCCTTCGGAGCCTGCCCGCGGCCCGTGCTGGAGGAGCAGGCGCGGCTGCGCACGGAGCTGGAACGGCAGCCCGTACGCTTCCTGGGGCAGAGCTATCAGGAGCGCCTGGATGCGGCGCGTGCCGAGCTGGCCGGCTTCGCGGGGGCCGAGCCGCAGGACCTGGTCTTCGTGAACAACGCCACCACGGGAATCAATGCCGTGCTCCGCTCCCTCACGCTGCTGCCGGGCGAGGAGCTGCTGGTGACCGATCACGAGTACAACGCCACCCGCAACGCCGTCGATTTCGTGGCCCGCCGCACCGGAGCGTCGGTGGTCCTGGCCCGGGTGCCTTTCCCCCTCGCCTCGCCCGCCGAGGCGGTCGATGCGGTGATGGCGGCCGTCACGCCGCGCACGCGCCTGGCCGTGCTGGATCACGTCACCAGCCCGACCGGGCTCATCCTGCCGGTGACGGAGCTGGCGGCTGCGCTGGCGGAACGCGGCGTGGAGGTCCTGGTGGACGGGGCGCACGGACCGGGCATGCTCCCGCTCGCGGTGCCGGCCCTCGGCGCCGCCTACTACACGGGAAACTGCCACAAGTGGCTCTGCGCACCCAAGGGGGCCGCCTTTCTCTGGGTGCGGCGCGACCGGCAGTCGCAGGTCCGGCCCTGCGTCATCAGCCACGGAGCCAACCAGCCGCTCCGGGAGCGCTCCCGCTTCCAGATGGAGTTCGACTGGACGGGCACCGACGATCCCACGGCCTGGCTCGTGGTTCCGGCGGCGATCCGCTTTCTGGGCTCGCTCCTGCCGGGTGGCTGGCCGGAGCTGATGGCTCGCAACCATGCCCTGGCCGTGGCGGCGCGCCGGCTGCTCTGCGAGGTCCTCGCCATCGCGGAACCCTGTCCCGCGAGCATGCTCGGCAGCCTGGCCAGCGTGCCGCTGCCCGATCTGCCGGCCGGCACTCCCCTGCCGGAGCACGGTCGCGATCCGCTCAACGACGTGCTGGAGCGCGAGCACGGGATCGTGGCGCCGGTCATCCTCTGGCCCGTTCCGCCTAAGCGCCTCCTGCGCGTGTCGGCGCAGGCCTACAATACCCTCGACCAGTACCGCCACCTGGCGGAGATCCTGCCGCAGGTCATCCCCTGAGGGGCCGTCTTCCGCCGAGAGGCCTTCTCCGCGCTTCCGGGCTTCGACGGCACCGAACTGGCGCACGATAATTAGTCAGAAAAAACATGAAAATATGGACTTTACCCAGGTAAAGTCCGCGCCTTCACCCGGGTGAAGGGCCGGCCCCTTGTTCATCCGGGTGAACCGCTGTGCTGTGTATAACTCATTGTCAAGGAATGAATTAACCAATTGGACTACTTGCCGGTGCCGGAAGCTCCGCGCGCCTGGCCGCTATCAGCCGCTACCCCCGACCAAAATCTGTACCTTGACATCCAATTCATCCGCTATTATATAGTATAAAAAGGTCCAATTATCTCTATTGTGGCCGGGTCAAGCCTGCCCGGCTTGTCCAGGAGGTCGTCATGGCAGCACAGGAAATGGATCGCTCCCTGGGTGAGCTGGCGACGGAATATCCCATGCTGGCGGCCCTCTTCGACGAGCTGGGTCTGGACTACTGCTGCGGGGGCCAGCAGGCGCTCGCGGAGGCGGGTGCCGAGCGCGGACTGGACCTGTCGTTGCTGGCCCAGCGCGTTCGGGACGGGATCAGGGCCAGCGATCGCGCGGCGGGCGGTGGCGGCGGCGTCCCGGAACCTCGCCTGCAGGAGATGAATCTCGCGCAGCTCGTGGATCACATCGAGAGCACGCACCATGTCTATCTGCGAGACGAGCTGCCCCGCATGGCCCAGCTCCTGAAAAAGGTGCAGACGGTTCACGGCGAGCGCCATCCGGAGCTGAAGCAGGTCGCCTCCGTGTTCACGCAGCTGGCCGCCGAGCTGATGGAGCACATGCATAAGGAGGAACGCATCCTCTTTCCGGCCATCCGCCGCTTCGCGGGAGCCCGAGCGCCGGGGTCCGAGGCTGCAGGAGCCGGGGCTGCGGGATCCATGGCGGCCGGGCCCGGGACGGTAGGGCCCAGGACGGCGCGGCCTGGACCCCTGGGACTGGCCATGCCGATCCGGGTGATGGAGAACGAGCACGAAGGCGCGGGCCGGGCGCTCGAAAGTCTGCGCCGCCTGACCGGTGGCTATGCCACGCCCCCGGACGGTTGCGCCAGCTGGCGAGGGCTCATGGATGCCATGGTGCGGCTCGAGCAGGATCTGCACCGTCACATCCACGCCGAGAACAACGTGCTCTTTCCGCGCACCCTGGCGCTGGAGAGCGGGGACGCCGGAACGTAGCCCGGCCGTGTGATCGCGAACTTCGCGGCACGACCGGAATATTCTGCTTGCACGGGGCGACGTTGACGTATATGCCTGGATGGTCGCGTCGGATACGATGGAGCGTCCGCCGTGCCGGGGAAGGATCCCGTGGCCCCTACGCGCGCACTCCGTGTTGCGATCTACATGCTGATCTGGGTGGCCGCTCTCGCGGTCAGCTTCCTGGCCTCGCATCTCGACTGGTGGCGGCAGACCGGCATCCATCCGCTGGTGCTGGTCGCCTCGATCCTGCCCGCCTTCTACCTGGCGCTCCTCGTTCACGAGCTCGGGCACCTGGGGGCCGGACTGGCGGCGGGTTTCCGGTTCCTGAGCCTGAGCTGGGGCCGGCTGGTCCTCTGCCGGGCTCCGCAGCGGCTGCGCCTGCGCTGGCTGCCCGAGGCCGAGCCGTACGGGGGGCTCTGCGCCTGCCTGCCGGTCGATGACGGCCGTCTGCGCTGGCGCTATGCGCTCTTCATCGCCGGCGGTCCCCTGGCCAGTCTCCTGCTGGCGGGAGGGGGCGCCGCGGCATTGGCGGCAGGGCTGTGCGGCAGGGGTGTCGGGGCGACCCTGGCGCTCGTCGTGTCGTCCGCTTCCCTGGTGGTTCTCGGCAGCGCCGCGATACCGCACCGGCATAGTGGGGTGCCGACCGATGCTGCACGCCTCGGTCAGGTGCTGCACGGGGGGCCGCAGAAGGAGCGGTTCTGTGCCCTGGGTCTGCTCGCCGGCCTGCTGCGCACCAACCTGCGGCCTCGCGAGTGGAGCCGCGCGCTACTCGCGCGCGCCCTCGCCCATCCCGATGGCTCCGACGAGCATGCGACGGCCTGTCTCTACGCGCACATCTGGGCCAAGGACCGCGGCGATCCGGCGGGAGCCGGCCGCTATCTCGACCTGGCGGGCGAGGATCTGGCGACGCGGTCGCGGGCCTTCCAGGTGGCCTTCGCTCTCTGTGCCGCCCCCTTCGAGGCGATGGTGCGCGGCAACGGGGCGGCGGCCAGGGCCTGGCTGGCCGGGATCGAGACCGGCAGCATGCCCGACCGGCACGATCTCCTGATGGCCGAGGCGGCGGTCCTGCTGGTCGAGGGGCGCCGGGTCGAGGCCCGTGCCCGGGCCGCGGCCGGCCTGGCCCAGATGCCGCGGGATTCGGCGCTGGGCTTGCACCGCATGGACGAGGAAGGGCTGCGGGCGGTGATGGCGCTGGCGGGCGGGCGGCCTCCGCGCCGGACCGGCCGCGTCCGCCCGCTCAGTCCAGGTGGATCGGCAGGTCGAAGCGCAGGCCCCGGGGGGCCTCGTCGTCCAGCCAGAGCATCTGGAGGCTCAGGCTGCTGTCCGGCTCCACGCTGAAGATGCCGCTCTGATCGGCCTGCGTTCCGGTCATGGCTTCTTCCTGGACGATCCGGTACTCCGCGAGATGAGTCCACCCGTCCTTCGTCAGCTGCTCGTCTTCGTGGCCGGCGATATCCCGGGCCCGGCGAGCCCCGGCGCCGAACCACAGGAAGCTGGGACGGGGACGGCCCGACAGGTTGATGAGCCGCAGGCGGCGTCCATCGGCGAGGCGCGTCAGCAGGAAGCGCTCGTGCGTATGGGTGTCGCCGCAGAACACCAGATCCACGCCGCCGTCCAGCAGCAGGTCCACGAACCGCCGCCCTTCCCAGGTCATCTGCCACAGGCGGATCGCATCGTCTCGGTGCTTCGGAGCCGATTGCAGGAAGGGATGGTGCATCACCACTGCGGTGATGGGAACGCCATCCGTCTCTTTCAGCTGCCTCGTCAGCCAGGCGAGCTGCGCGGCGGCGCGGCTTCGCGGCACGAGTCCGCCGGCGCTCTCGCCGCGACCGTCGGGGCCGTAGACCCAGTCGTTGCTGTCCAGGAAGAGCAGGCACAGCGGGCCGATGTCCTGGCGATAATAGAGCCGGTCCACCGAGAGGTCCGGATCGAGGCTGGAAAGCAAGACCGCCGTGTTCTCGCGCGCCCGCCCCGGGAGGTTGTTGTTCACGTCGTGATTGCCGGCGGCCGCCAGGTAGGGCAGCCCGGCTACCGGCTGCAGGATGCCGTGCAGCTCGGCGAACTGATCGCTGTACTCGCCGTTCCGCACCATGTCCCCCGTGTCGACCAGGAACAGCAGCCGGCGGTCGTGCGCGGCCCGCTCCGCCAGGCCGGCCAGGAGCCGCTGCCACTCCCCATCGGCCAGGGCACGCTGATCACCGTAGACGGCGAAGCTGAATCCCTGCTCCAGACCGGGCTGGAGGCCGGCGACCGCCGCCGCCAGCGCGGGATGGTCGAGGGGCTCCACCGGCCGCTCCGAGGTCCTGGTCCAGGGGCCGTAAACCGGCGTGCAGCTCGCGAGCGGGATCAGCGTCGCCAGGGAAACCAGCACGAGAAGGCGGACCGGCCGGTGCAGACCGGAGCGGCTCGGGGGCCATGAATCCATGACGGGATGCTCCTCCAGGGAAACGTTGCGGGACGGCTCTCGGGATCAGTATAGAGGCAAATCAGCTCGCCGCATGGACCTCGGTCGGCCGGTCCGGCAGCGGCGGTGAGAGGACATATGGCCTTTATCGCAGCAGGAGCATCTTGCGCGTCCGGGAGCGGCCGTCCAGCTCGAGCCGGTAGAGATAGGCTCCACTCGGCAGGGCGCGGCCCCGGTCGTCGCGGCCGTCCCAGTCGACGGCGTGGGAGCCGGGTGACTGCCGGGACTGCACCAGCGTGCGCACGCAGCGTCCCGCCAGGTCGAAAACGGCCAGCCGGACCATCCCCTCCCGCGACAGCTGGTAGGCGATGGTGGTCCGCGGGTTGAAGGGGTTGGGCTGGTTGGCGGCCAGCACGAAGGGCGGGGTCGCCGGGACGGCCTCCGGCACGGCCGTGAGCGTCGAGAGCAGCGGGCGCTCGTAGACCCCGTTGCCGTGGGTCGCGGCGCGCAGTTCGTGGCTCGCCAGCGAGATCGTCAGGTCGATGACCATCACGGCTTCCGGCAGCCCCAGGCCGTAGTCGTCCCAGGTGTCGCCGCCGTCCCGCGAGACGAAGATCCCCAGATCGTTGCCCACGTAGACGTGAGAGGTCGCGAACGGGTCCACGACCACGCTGGAGGTGGGCACGTCGGGCAGGCCCGCGCCGATGTCGTCCCAGGTGTCGCCGCCGTCCAGGGACCGGAACACGTGCGAGGTGCCGAAGCCGGAGGCGGTCAGGAAGACGATGTCGGGATCGAAGGGATGGATGCACAGCCCCACGAGGTAGCGGTCCGGCAGGGTGCCGGTGACGTTCTGCCAGGAGGCGGCCCCGTCGGTGGTGCGGAACACGCCGGCACGCGTGACCGTCGGGGCCGTCGTCACGTAGACCCGCTGGGGATCGGTCAGCGCCACGTCCAGGGAGAGCGCCGGGTTGCCGTCCAGGTCCTGGTTGGCGTTGGTCACGCTCCAGTTCACGCCCCCGTTGATGGACTTGTAGATTCGGCTGCGGCCGGCGTAGATGGTGCCGGGCGCCTGCGGGCCGCTCACGGCGTAAGGCGCGATGAAGCCCGTGGTTCCCTGTTCGGGCGGCGTGATCTCGAACCAGCTCGCACCGGAGTTGGTGGACTTGAAGAGCATGAGGTACTGGGCCGTGCCGTAGAGCGTGCTGTCGGTCACGGGATCGATGGCGGCCCAGCCGCCGTCTCCCCCGATCAGGCGATACCAGGCATCCAGGCCGACGTAGAGGCCGGTGGAGTTGTCCTGCATGCCGCCGATGGCCCAGCTGGAGTCATGCCAGGAGCTGCAGAAGCCGGGATAGAACTGCGCGGTCTGCAGGCCGCCGTTGCAGCCAGCGAAGGTCTCGCCGCCGTCCAGCGAGCGGAACACGCCCCCATCGTTGGCGAGGTAGATCACGTCGTGATCCACCGGGTGGAAGACGAGGTCGTGGTGGTCGGCGTGGGAGAAGCTGGGCGGCCCCTCGGGTTCGCCGGGCAGCACGAGGCCGAAGTAGGCGGCCTCCCAGTCCGACTTCTGCTGGAGGTTCGCGCCTCCCGCGGTGGACTTCCAGACGTCCACGCCGACGGCGATCACGATGCTCGGGTCGTCCGGGTGGATCGCCACGTCGTGGGAGAACCAGCCCTGCCAGAGGGAGTAGTCCTGGCTGGAGGGACGGGTCCAGGTGTCGCCGTTGTCCTCGCTGCGGACGAGCCAGGTGGCGTTGCCGCCCAGGCCGCCGTTGCCGATGCTGGCCATCACGACGTTGGGCTGGGACTCGCAGATCGAGAGCAGCGCCTTGCCCCGGTAGATGCTGGGCACGATGTAGAGCTGCTCCATCTTGGTCCAGCTCTGCCCGCCGTCCAGGGTGCGGTACAGCCCGTGGCCCGGGCTGTTCAGGTTGCCGCAGGCGGCGAACACGGTGTCCGTATGGGCCGGGTTGATCACGATGTCGGTGGTCATGACGACAGCGTGCACGTGTTGCCAGGTGAGGCCCGCGTCCCCGGACCTGTAGATGCCCTCGGTCGTGCCGGCCCAGACCACCTCCGGGCGCTTGGGATCGACGCGGATCACCTGCACGCCCCGCTCCTGATGGTAGGACCAGTCCAGGCTCTTCGCCCAGGTCCGCCCGCCGTCCTCGCTCTTGAGGATGCCGATGCCGTAGCTTCCCCGGGCCAGCCGCTCGGTGATGCCGCCGGTCGAGCTCTGGTAGCCGTAGACCTCGCCCGTCCCGATGTACAGCACGTTCGAGTCGCCGGGGGCGAAGGCGATGGCGCCCACGCCCGGCACCGGGTGACCCGTGGGCACGTACTCCCAGGCATCGGCGCCCACGCCGGCGGTGAAGCTGCGCCAGAGCCCGCCGCTGGCCGCGCCCGCGTAGATGGTGCGGGGATTCTGGGGATTGCAGGCGAGCGCCAGCATGCGGCCGGCGATGTTGCGGGGACCGATGGGCCGCCAGGGCCGTGCGCCGCGCCCCTTGGCCTGCGGCTCGCGGAACCTGGTCTTGACGAGGTCGAAGGCCTCGCTGTAACCCCGGGCGGGAAACGTGTCGCGGGGGTAGGCGCGCTGGCCGGCCCAGTAGACGAGGGACTGCAGGGCGCCGGAAGTGCGATGCGGCTCGCCGGCGGATTCCTCCCGGCCCTCGTCCTCCCGGATGACCGGATTCAACCGCGCCGGCAAGGGACCAGGATGGGCCACGCCATCCCGGGATCCGGCCGTCGGCTCGGTGAGCGGTGAGGCGGGGGACAGGATCAACCAGGAGAAGACCGTCAGACCCAGCAGCGAAGCGAGGAGCACGGCCAGCTTGCCGAGGTGCTTCATGAATCGAGCCTCCGGATGCGAGCGGTATCTCGCGGAGCTTTGCCGGGGGCCGTTTCTGCGCTATAAGTCTACGGAGCCCGCCGGCGGGCGGCAATGACGCGGCAGCCGGGGAATCGGTTCAACCAGCGGACTCGAGGAAGTCGGAGGCTGCGGAGGACGTGAAGCGGAGGGTTGGCTTCTGGGGGCTGCTTTTCGGGCTGGGACTTCAAGGTGGCCTGCCGGTCCAGGCGCTGCCGGCCCCGGCGGAGAGCGGAGCGACCTTGCCGGACGAGGCGGGGCCCTGGATCGTGACGGCGACGGGCGACACTCTCGACCTGACCCCGGAGATCCTGGTCACCGCCCCGCTGGTCCAGACCGCCGATCCCGAGCGGGTCCTGCTGAGTGAGTCCGTGATCGGGTCCCGGGGCGCCTGGACGGTCGCCGACGTGGGGCCGCTGCTGCCGGACACCCGCGTGGCCGTCAACTCGCGCGGCGAGACCCTCTTCATGATCCGTGGCGCGCCGGAGCGCCATGTCCGCCTCGAGCTGGACGGCATCCCCCTGGTCGTGCCCTGGGACGATCGTGCCGATCTAAGCACCATTCCCATCGATGCCATCGGTACCGTCCGCGCCGTGCGCGGCGTGGGCAGCGTCCTGGACGAGCCCGAGGCGCTGGCCGGCACGGTGGAGCTGCTGCCGGTGGAGCTGGATCGGGACGGTGAGCGGACCCGGCTGAGCGGGTACCTGGGGGAGATCGAGCTGCACGAGGGCCGGCTGCTGCACCAGCGGCGGTGGGGATCCTGGAGCCTCGTCGCGGCGCTGGCCCGTCGCGAGCGGCACGGCTTCCCGGTTCCCGAGGATCTGGATGCTCCCTTCAACCAGAGCGGCGGCCGCGTGCGCACCAACAGCGATCTCGAGCAGACCACGCTGCTGCTGCACGCGATGCACCGGCTGGGACGTGGCGGCCGTCTGCGCCTGATCTTCCAGGGAACGGACGGCTCGCGCGGCGTGCCGCCCGAGACGCACCTGGCCGAGGGCGCCCGCTTCTGGCGCTATCCCCTGCAACGCCGTGGCCTGCTCGGGCTCGCCCTCTCCCTGCCCCTGGACGGCGCCGCGCTCTGGAACCTGCAGGCCAGCGCGTCGGCCGATCTCTTCCAGCAGGACATCCGCTCCTTCGACGACGCCACCTACGGTGGCCCGCCCCTGGTGCCGGGCGTGGACTTCGAGCAGGACCGCGACGCCACCGCCTTCGGCCGCCTGCGGGTGACGCGCCAGCTCGGGAACGCGTCCGCCCTGGCCGTGCAGGGTCTGGTCCGCGCCACCCGTCATCGCGAGATCCTGGTGGTCGATGGGCCGCAGGAGCAGTACTCGCAGGTCCTGGTTTCCCTGACCGGCGAGCTGCGCACCCGGCTCGCGGACGCGTGGGAGCTGCAGACGGGCGCGGGATGGGAGAGCGCCGCCACGCCCCGAACGGGGGACAAGCCGGGCCGGGACGCCACCGATGCCGTCGTGCTGCAGCTGCGCCTCGCGCACCGGGTCACGCCGGGACTGCGCTTCCAGGGCAGCCTCTCGCGGCGCAGCCGCTTCCCCTCGCTGCGCGAGATGTTCTCCGGAGCCCTGGGCCGCTTCGTGCCCAATCCCGGCCTGGGACCGGAAAGGCAGGACCTGCTGGACCTGGGAGCCCTGGCGAACGGACGGCGCTGGACGCTGGCCGTGAGCGGCTTTGCCAGCTGGGTGAGCGGGGGGATCGAGAAGGTGGCGGTCTCGACCGGAACCCAGCAGTTCACCCGGATGAACGTGGACCGGCTGCGCACGCTCGGACTCGAGACGGTGGCGACCTGGCAGCCGCGGCGGGGCCTGGATCTCTCCCTGCAACATGCCGTGCTGCAGGCCCGGCGCCGCGTGGACGACGCCTACGACGGGGCCGCCGAGGATCGTCCCGGCTGGCTGACCACAGTGGCCGCCACCTGGCACGCCGCACCCGGCCCTCTGCTCCGTCTCGAGTTCGAGGGCGTGGGTCCCCGCGAGTCGGCCGATGTCACGGATGCGGAGGACGGGCTGCATCGCCTGCCGGCGCAAGTCCGCTGGAACCTGCGCATCGGCTACGAGCTTGGCCGCCCGGGGGGCCGGAGCCTGGGTGCGGAGATCTCGTGCCGGCTGGATAACGTCTTCGATCAGCGCCTGGATTCGCAGGTGGGCCTTCCCGAGCCGGGACGCACCTTCCTGGCCGGGGCGAGCCTGCAGTGGGACCGGCCCGCACGCTGATCGGGCCCGGGAGGTCACCGGCGGGGAGCGGCCCCCGCCATCTTGGATTATATTGATCGTGTATGAGCTGCCGCCCGGGAAACGCGCACCCGGGAGGCCTTGCAGGATTCGCCACGATCGCGACGCGAGGCAGGTCCCCCCCTTAACCTCCGTCTTGCGACGTCGATCGTGGCGGTAACCGGGGCCCCGGTCCACAAGACCGGGGCCCGGCGTTTAGCCTTCCAGGAAATCCGCCAGCGCCGCCACGAACAGGTCCGGCTGGTCGATGAAGGGCCAGTGTCCCGCGGGAGAGATGCCGAGCCAGTCGATGCCCGCCGCCCCGAGCAACTCCCGGGAGCGCTGACAGGCGCCGCCGGGCACGCCGGCCAGATAGCGGGTGGGCACGGGGAGGGCGGCCAGACGCCGGGCCAGGTCCTCGCGTTCGGAGGCGGTCACCAGCTCCCGGCTGTTGCGATGGTAGGCTCGCGGATCGGCCAGACACATGCTCGCGTGGTAACCCCGCTGGGCGGGATCGGTGAGGCCCTGGCGAAAGACCATCTCGCGTTGCTGCTCGAAACCCCGCCGCACGAACATCGCGAGGGTCTGCTGGGCAACCTGGCCGCTGAACGTGCAATCGCCGAGGGACTTGTTGCCGTCCACGTCCACCAGGCCGCGCACCAGGCCGGGATGTCGTTCGCAGAAGAGCAGACCGGTCACCCCTCCCATGCTGTGACCCACCACGACGACCGGCGCCGCCTCGCGAACGGCGGGACAGGTCCGCAGCCAGTCCGCCAGCCAGTCCGCCTGCTCCCCGAGACCCAGCGGCTCGTTGCGCCAGGGGCTGCGCCCGTACCCCGGCAGGTCAGGGACGAGCAGGCGCCAGGTCCGCAGCCAGGGGTGACCGAACAGATGTTCGAAGCAGAGGCCCGATTCCCCCAGGCCATGGATCCAGAGCAGCGAGCCGCGTCGAGAGGCCACGTCGCGATCACGGACGAACATGCCATGCTCGCAGCGATGCTCGCATGAGACGCCGTGCATCTCGGGCATCGAGTCCGCCTCCCTTGCCGGAGCCGGCGGGGCCCATTCCACTCTCCCCGCTCATCCTTCAGTATGATACCCTGGCGGTCCGGCGGCAAATGGACACCGGTGTCCGTCCGGGCCCCAGCGGCGGCCCGGGCGCCTTACCGGTCTACCCATCATGAGGAGGTCTGACGTGGTGCCCCGTCGTCGCGCCCTCCGGTTCTGGCTCGTGGTCCTGTCGCTGGCGGCCGGTCTCGTCGCGCCCCCCGACCCGATCGCGGCCGAGTCCCTCTCGGCGCTGTACAGCTACCAGTACGAGAGCGACTACCTGCCCACCACCCCCAGCGTCAGCGGCGGGGCCGTCGGCGGCTTCGCCAATCCGGCGGCCTTCGCCACGGGCGACCGCCTGGAGACGGCCTTCTGGTGGAACGACCGCGGCCTCGAACCGAACACCCTGGACAACTGGGGCTTCGCCATCGGACACCATCTCGGTTTCGCCTTCAACCACCAGACGCTGGGGACCGCCCACGACGTCAAGCACGTGGACGACTACCTGCTCGCCCTGGCCCTCGGGAACCGTCGCAATCACTTCGGCCTCGGTTACCGCTGGTCCCGCGGAGGCTCGGACCGCATGCCGCGCGAGGACGCCCTCGTGCTCGGCCTGATCGAGCGTCCCAACCGCTACTACTCCTTCGGCATCTCGGCCCTGACCTCCGTGGAATCGGACACGCTGCTGGGACTGGTGGACATGGGATTTCGCCCGCTGGGCAGTGATCTGCTGACCGTCTTCGGGGACTACATCCTGGCGGGCGGCGGCTATCCGTCCGCCGGGCGCTGGGGGGCGGGTGTGGAGATCCGGCCGCTGGCCGGCCTGCACCTGGGGGTCAAGTTCCGCGGCGTGTCGGGAACGGACGAAGACTATCGCTTCGTCTTCAACGTGGGTGTCACTTTGGGCGGCTACGGCTTCCACGTCCTGCCCAGTTACGACGGGGAGCGAGACAGGAACGAGACGACCTTCCTGTTGCGCACCGGCGCCTCCTATCCCAGCCTGCCGTTGAAGCCGGACCTGCTGCCGCAGCCGGCGCGCTGGGTGCCGATCAACCTCGAGGGCAAGCGGATCACCTACCAGACGTACCGCTGGTTCGAGAAGAAGCGGGTGGCCTGGCTGGACCTGGCCCGTTTCCTCGATGCGCTGCGTGACGACGAGCGCGTGGCCGGGGTGGCCCTGAATCTCGCCGGCACGAGCATGCGACCTTCCATCGCCTGGGAGCTGCACGGCAAGCTCATGGACCTGAAGGACGCCGGCAAGGAGATCGTGATCCACATCGACCGGACCGGCATGCTGGGCTTCGCCGTGGCGTCGGTCGCCGACCGGTTGACCCTGGATCCCCAGGGCCAGCTCATGCTGACCGGGGTGTCGCTGAAGCGCACCTACCTGAAGGGCACGCTGGACAAGCTGGGAGTCGGCTTCCAGGCGTTCCGGTACCTCCGTTTCAAGTCGGCCATGGAGGTCTTCTCGCGCACCGACATGAGCGCGGCCGACCGCGAGCAGCGGCAGGCCGTCGTCGATGCGTTCTACGGCACCGTGCGAGACGAGGTGAGCGAGGGCCGCCCGATGCAGCCGGCCCGGTTCGACTCGGTCGTGAACGACCAGGCCATGGTGATCGCGCCGGTGGCCCTGCGTCTGGGGCTGGTGGACGCCCTGGCGCGCTGGCCGGACGTACAGGACTGGCTCGCCGAGCATCGCGGCGGTCGCTTCTGGATCCCGCCGCGCGAGGGACGCTTTCGCAGCTACCGCGAGGAGGTCTGGGGCCCGCTACCCAGGATCGTCGTCGTCTACGCCGTCGGCGAGTGCGCCATGGACACCGGCATCAAGGGACGGGCCACCTCTGCGTACCTGCGGGAGCTGGCCCGGGACCCGGAGGTGGCGGCGGTCGTGCTGCGGGTCGATTCTCCGGGGGGCGATCCGCTCCCCAGCGACCTCGTGGCTGCGGCCGTCCGCAGGCTGCAGAAGGCCGGCAAGCCGGTCATCGTCAGCCAGGGCGACGTGGCAGCCTCGGGGGGTTACTGGATCAGCATGGACGGCGACGCCATCCTGACCACGCCGTTGACCATCACTGGCTCCATCGGCGTCATCGCCGGCTGGTTCTGGGACGACGGGATCGGCGCGAAGCTGGGGCTGAGCGCCGACGGCGTGGCCCGGGGGGAGCATGCCGATCTCTTCAGCGGCCTGCGCTTCCCGCTCCTGGGCCAGACCCTGCCGGAGCGGCCGCTGGATACGGAGGAGCTGGAGCTGGTTCGCGCGCTCATGCTGGAGCTGTACGACGAGTTCGTGGCCAAGGTGGCGGCCGGGCGGCATCTGGACGAGGACCGGGTGTTCGAGCTCGCCGAGGGGCGGGTCTGGATGGGGGACGCGGCGCTGGCCCGCGGCCTCGTCGATGCGGTTGGGGGACTGTCGGACGCCATCGCCCTGGCCCGCGAAAAGGCCGGCCTCGCGGCGGACGCCGAGGTGAAGATCGTCGAGTACCCGCCGCGCCCTCTCTTCCCCTGGCCGCACTTCGGCCCGGAACTGCCGCGTCTCTTCGGCCTGCTGCGGTCCGCCGCCGCCCACCTGGACGGCGCCGGCGACGATCTCACCGCCCTGGCAACCCTGTCCGCGGCGGATGGCGGCGCGGAAGGGATCGCGCCGATGGCGTCGGCGCTCGGGGAGGTCGCGAATTCCGTGCCGGAGGACGAGGACCCCGATCCCGACCTGCTCTATTTGCGGATCCTCGCCCGCTCGGCCGGAGCGCCCGTGCTGGTGATGCCGCCGGGCCTGCGGCCGGAGGTCGAGGACGCGAGGCGCTGAACCGGGAGGAACGAGCCCGGTCAATCCGGCCGGAGCGTGACGATCCGTGCCCGATCCGACGCGGCCGCGGTCACCGCCGGGGCTTCAGGGACGGTGCGCCGCGAATCCCCCCGCAGCCGATTCCCTGGGCTCCGATCGGGCCGCAAGCCGCGCCGGACGGGTGCTGGCCGGGCGCGCAGGGGGACGCGGCCTGCAAGCCGTAGTCCCCCGACCCGGGCGCGCCGCAGAAGAGCGGGTCCTGGCTGAAATTCCCCCCCAGGTCGGTCGTTTCCAGGGGCAGGGTGTCGCCGCCGGTTCCCGTGTTGCCATAGACGTCGCAGCAGCCGATCTCGATGGTGCCGGTGGAGCCCGTCTCGCGCCCGAAGCGGATGCCCCCGCCGCCCTGCGAG